>DSTFC04002__coassemble_1138_pt1 | contig 18920 bp, 13 predicted proteins | sample DSTFC04002__metabat2_high_PE_021 | metagenome-assembled genome bin DSTFC04002
CGCTTTGTATGTAAAGGGAAGTCGCCTCAGGTCATCCAGAGTACGAATCTGCTCCGGCTTTACCCCGGCCTCATCCATCCTGTTCCGGTAGGATGGCACCCGCTCATAGATATAGGCCACGCTCTGCTGAAGCTTTGCCAGCTGAATGGCCTCTATCTCTTCCCTTGGCAGGGTTTCCTCCTTTGCCCATATCATCTTCTTTCTCCTCCTCACTCTGAGAATTACACTGTTTTTTTATTATAGCATATCCCTTTATCCATTTAAAGTACTAAATCTAGGCGAAGTCGAAAAGAGAAAGCTGATTGCTTTCGGGCAAATCTCCCAGCAGCCCCATCTGGTCCATGAGGTCAATCACCGTTTTGCTGACCCTGGTTCTCTGACGGAAATCATCTTTGGAGAGATAAGGGCCGTCTTTGGAGGCCATCTCCACTGCCTCCGCCGCCTTGTCTCCCATGCCGTCGATGGTGTTGAAAGGCGGAAGCAGTTTTCCGTCCACAATCCGGAAGCGGGTTGCCTTTGACTGATACAGGTCGATGGGAAGGAATTCATACCCCCGGGCATACATTTCCTGGACAATTCTCATATCCTTCAGGGTATCCTCGTCCTTTTTGCTCAGTGCTTTCATGGAATCTCTTTTTTTGTATTCTTTCAGGTGATATTCAAGCTTTTCCTTTCCCTGGCACATCAGCTCGTAGGAGAAAGCCGTGGCCCGGATACCGAAGTAGGCCGCATAATAGGCCAGGGGATAGTTAATCTTACAGTAGGCAATCCGGTAAGCCATCATAACATAGGCCGCCGCATGGGCCTTCGGGAACATGTATTTAATCTTTTTGCAGGACCAGATGTACCAGTCCGGCACCCCGGTTTCCCGCATGGCCGCCTCATGCTCTTCCGTGAGGCCTTTTCCTTTTCGTACTTTCTCCATGATAGAGAAAGACAGTTCACTTTCCATTCCTTTGTTAATCAGGTAGGTCATAATATCGTCACGGGTACAGATAGCCGTGGAAATTGTGGCCTTGCCCTCCTCAATCAGGGTCTGGGCGTTGTTCAGCCACACATCGGTTCCGTGGGACAGACCGGATATCCGAATCAAATCCGAAAGAGTCTTCGGTTTCGTGTCCACCACCATCTGGATAACGAAATCCGTACCGAACTCCGGAATACCCAGGCAGCCCACCGGACAGCCTCCGATATCGTCGGGCGTAATGCCCAGCGCCTCCGTACTGGCAAAAAGGGACATGACTCCCGGGTCGTCCAGGGGAATGTCCGTGGCCTTAAATACCTTTGTTTTTCCATCGTATTCCGTATCCATCTCATCCGAATTGATAAGCTCCTCCAGCGTCTTAATCATGGTCGGATCGTCGTGTCCCAGAATATCCAGCTTCAGCAGGTTATGGTCAATGGAATGATAGTCAAAATGGGTGGTGATAATGTCCGTGGACATATCGTTTGCCGGGTGCTGCACCGGGGTAAAGGAATTGATGTCCTCTCCGTGAGGAAGCACGACGATTCCTCCCGGGTGCTGTCCCGTACTGCGGCGGATTCCCGTGCAGCCCTGAACAATCCGGTCAATCTCACAGTTTCTCTTGCGGTCTCCCCGCTCCTCAAAATAATTTTTCACATATCCGTAGGCCGTCTTTTCCGCCAGGGAGGCGATGGTTCCGGCCCGGTAGGTCTGTCCTTTTCCGAAAATAACCTCGGTATACTTGTGCGCCTTGCTCTGGTAATCTCCGGAAAAGTTCAGGTCAATATCCGGCTCTTTGTTTCCCTTGAATCCCAGGAAGGTCTCGAAAGGAATATCAAAGCCGTCCTTAATCAGTTTTGCCCCGCACACCGGACAGTTTTTGTCCGGCATGTCGTGCCCGCATCCTCCGGCATACTTCCGTACTTCCTCCGACTCAAAATCACTGTAGTGGCATTCCGGACAGTAATAATGCGGGCTCAGGGGATTAACCTCGGTGATTCCCGCCATGGTGGCCACAAAAGAGGATCCGACAGACCCCCGGGACCCTACCAGATAGCCGTCTTCATTGGACTTCCATACCAGCTTCTGTGCAATGATATACATCACGGCAAACCCGTTGGAGATGATGGAGTTCAGCTCCCTTTCCAGCCGTTCCTTTACCACTTCCGGAAGCGGGTCCCCGTACATGGCGTGGGCCTTTGTATAACAGATATCCCGCAGCTCCTGGTCGGAATTTTCAATCACCGGCGGGCATTTGTCCGGCCGCACCGGAGAAATCTTTTCAATCATGTCCGCAATTTTATTTGTATTTTCAATGACCACCTCATGGGCCTTTTCTGACCCCAGGTAGGAAAACTCTTCCAGCATTTCCCCGGTGGTACGCAGGTAGAGGGGCGCCTGCTCATCCGCATCGGAGAATCCTTTTCCGGCCATAATAATCCGCCGGTACACCTCGTCCTCCGGATCCATGAAATGCACGTCGCAGGTAGCCACCACCGGTTTGTGAAACTGTTCTCCCAGCCGCACCACTTTCCGGTTCATATCTCTGATATCGTCCAGGGACTGGACGCTGCTCACCTTGTCGCTTGCTATCATAAAAGCGTTGTTGCCCAGAGGCTGTATTTCCAGATAATCGTAAAAATCCACGATTTTCGCAATGGTCTGCTCTGGTTTCCCGTTCAAAAGCGCCTGGTACAGTTCTCCCGCCTCGCAGGCGCTTCCCACCAGCAGGCCTTCCCTGTACTGGTTCAGCACGCTCTTGGGAATCCGGGGCCGGCGTCCGAAGTAAACCAGGTGGGACTGGGAAATCAGGGTATAGAGATTGACCCGTCCCACGTCGTTTCTGGCCAGAATAATCACATGGTAGGTGGGCAGTTTCCGAATGGCGTCTGGATTCAAATGCCCGAACCGGTTCATCCCCTTTAAGTTCGTAATCCCTCTCTCCTTAAGCATCTCCACGAATTTTACAAAAATTTCCGCTGTGGCCCCTGCATCATCCACCGCTCTGTGATGGTTTTCCAAAGAGATTGCCAGCGCTTTTGCCACCACGTCCAGCTTGTATTTGGAAAGGGACGGCATCAGTACCCGGGCCGGCGCCACGGTGTCCACCGAAGCAAAATGAGGCTCTATATCCTGATACCTGCAGTTCTGTTCGATAAATCCCACGTCGAATCCGGCATTGTGGGCCACCAGCACGGCGTCTCCCACAAATTCCAGAAACTGCGGCAGGATTTCCTCTATCCCGGGATATTCCATCACCATCTCGTCTGTAATGCCGGTAAGCTCGGTTATCCGGAAAGGAATGGGACGTCCGGGATTGACAAAGGTGGAAAACCGGTCCACGATGGTTCCGCCCTCCACTTTCACGGCACCGATTTCAATGATTTTGTCTGAAACAGCAGAAAACCCCGTCGTCTCAATATCAAATACCACATAGGTGTCATCCAGGCTCTGGTCTTTCGCTCCCACGGCAATCTCCGTCAGGTCATCCACCAGGTAGCCTTCCACTCCGTAAATGACTTTAAAGGGGTCGTCTTTGTCCAGTGTCTCGATATAATGGTTGGCGTCGGGGAAAGCCTGCACCACCCCGTGGTCTGTAATGGCAATGGCCGGGTGACCCCAGTCATGGGCCCGTTTTACCAGATCCTTCACCTCGGACACACCGTCCATGTCGCTCATCTTGGTATGGCAGTGGAGCTCCACCCGCTTTTCCGGGTACTTGTCCTTTCTGCCCACCCGGAAATCCGTGCTTTTGCGGATTCCCGTAACGGAACCGATGGTCAGCTCTCCGTCAAATTTATCAATGGTTGTGATGCCTTTTACTTTCAGAAAGACGCCCTTTTTAATCTCGCCTAAAAGCTCCGGAAGCTGCTCGTTTCGGGCAAACATCTTTACCATGATGGTATCGGTAAAATCGGTCACCGCAAACATAAGAATGGTCTTTTCATTCCGGATTTCCCGGGTGTCAAAGCTGATAACCTGGCCCCGGATAGTAATCTCTCCCATTTCTCCCGTTACCTGGGAAAGCTCGATGGGTTCGTCGTCAAAATCCCTCCCGTAGATTACATTGGGGTCATCGGAACGTCTAAGGGAGAAGGACGAGCGCTGAAAGTTACCTTTTTTCCCGGCAAAAGATTGGGGCGCTGCTTTTTCTTTCGGACGGGCAGCCCGTTTTGGCTCCGTTTTCTTTTCCCCGGCGTCCTGGGCCGGGCGCGCCTCCTGCAGTGCTTTCCGCTGTTCCAGGATACTGTTTACCTCTTCCTGAATCTGCAGTTCGCTGAATTTCTTCAGCTTACTTTCTTCCGGTTTTTCGTAACAGACATGCACTTCCAGCGGCACATGAAACCGGTTCTCGAAGGTATTCTTCAGATAGGATACAATGGATTCCGTTCTCCCCTCCGCCACAATCGTATCGGCCAGAGTCATGGTCAGCACGTTTTCATTTTCAAAACTGCATTTGGCTTTCTGGAACATCCGCTTTTCCACCATGCTTTTCTGTTCCAGTTCAAACAGAATGCTCTCCCGGTAGGCTTCCAGCAGATTCTGCGGGGTATACTGCCCCGACAGCCGGTACTCATCCACAATGCTGACCGGTATGCCTGCCGTGCCAAAAAGCTGGGTCTCAATCTGTCTCTCCATGCTCCAGACTTTTTTTCTGGAAATCAGATGGGTGCTGAAAATATGTACTTTTATATAATCCTTCCGGGAAGTGGAAGTGATTTTTTCTACCTCCACTTCCTGAAACAGTGTCCGGACCTCTTCCTCCACTTTCAGGGTTGGAAACACGTCAAAAAATAATTTTCCCATATATTATTCGCTCCAGTGCAACAGTTCTTCTCTCAGAGTATCCAGAAGTTCTTCTTCTTTTACTTTTTTGATGACTTCTCCCTTTTTGATGAGAAGCCCTTCCCCGACGCCGCCGGCAATGCCGATATCCGCTTCCCGGGCCTCGCCGGGACCGTTTACCACACAGCCCATGACAGCGACTTTAATGTCCAGGGGAATGTCCGCCACCATGTTCTCAACCTGATTGGCGAGACCGATTAAATCAATCCGGGTCCGGCCGCAGGTAGGACAGGAAACCACCTCTATCCCGCCTTTTCGCAGTCCCAGTGTCTTTAAAATCAGTTTTGCGCTTTTTATCTCTTCCAGGGGAGAACCGGTCAGGGACACCCGAATCGTGTCTCCGATTCCCTGGTTTAAAATGATGCCCAGCCCCACGGCGGACTTGATATTGCCGGACAGCAGGGTCCCGGATTCCGTAATTCCCACGTGCAGAGGGTAGGGGCAGACTTTCGCTATCTCCTCATGGGCCTTTACGCACATCATCACGTCCGAGGATTTGATACTGACAACCAGGTTGTCATAGCCCATGTCCTCTATCATATGCACCTTTTCCATGGCGCTCTCCACAATGCCCTCTGCCGTTACTCCGCCGTATTTTTCCAGCAGCGGTTTTTCCAGGGAACCGCTGTTGACGCCAACCCGGATGGGAATGTTTCCTTCCTTTGCCCGGTCCACCACAGCCTGCACCCGCTCCCGGCTTCCGATATTTCCCGGATTGATGCGGATTTTATCCGCGCCGTTGTCCATGGCCGCAAGGGCAAGCCGGTAGTCAAAATGAATGTCCGCCACCAGGGGAATATGAATCTGTTCCTTTATCTTTTCCAGAGCCTGCGCAGCTTCCATGGTGGGAACGGCACACCGGATAATCTCACATCCGGCAGCTTCCAGGGCCAGAATCTGCGCCACCGTAGCCTCCACGTCCTCCGTCCTTGTGTTGGTCATGGACTGAATGGCCACCGGACTTCCCCCGCCGATAACCCTGTTTCCTATCTGTACTTTTTTTGTCTCGTTCCGGTACATAACGATTCCTCCATTCATGAAGGGGACGGCTGCCCTGCGGGCTCCGTCCCCTGAATTTCTGCTTTGGCCGGGGACGGGTACGGGCCGGCCCGTACCCGTCCCCGGCTGCAATTTTTTTAGTTCCTTCCGGTCCGGTAAAACAGCATCTGCTCACCGTACTCTCTCTCGGTAAGCGTCAGTTCCGTCCCGTCCACACTATAATCAAAGGATGTCACCATCTGGTCCACGACCGACTCCACATCCTCCGCCGCGACGTCCCCTTCCAGAGCTTCGGCCGCCTCCTCCAGCGCTTCCTGGCTGGCGCGGAACGTCACTACTTTCTGGGACTTATCCAGGGAAAACTGCAGGTTCAGGACCAGTGTCTGGTCCTCGTACAGATTATCCCAGGTCAGCACCGCTGTATCCTTTTCCCTGATTTCCAGCGTCAGGTCACTTTCGTCATGCTTCCAGGTTCCCGCCAGCGGGTTCCCGAAGAAGCCCTGATACAGAAAATATCCTATGACTATCACAAGCAGAACGGACGCGATAATGATAACATTTCTCCAGATTCTGCTGCGTTTCTCCTCGTTATTCTTTGCAACCAGCATGGTATGCCTCCTCCTATGATGAGTTTCATAATAAATTATACGGGGTTTCCCGGGAGGTGTCAACGGTAGAATCCCTCTCCCTTTCCCTGCATGGAAAAGTCTCATTTTGCGTCATTTCTTAATTTTGTTCTGATTCGACACTTTTCTTCTTTATTAGACATTCTACTGCTACAATAAGTTTATTCTGACGGGTATTTTTTCTTCCCAAAGGGAAAACTGGATACAGGGACCGGGTGTGCCTGGGAAAGGAGGGTGTCCATGGAATTTTCCACTGTACTGAAAAACCTGCGGGAATCCAGAAATATTACGCAGGAGCAGCTTGCAAAACATCTGCAGGTTTCCCGCTCCACAGTAGCAGGATATGAGACCGGACGCCGTCAGCCGGACATTGGCCGTCTGTGCAAACTTTCCAGTCTTTTTGACGTGTCTCTGGATTACCTGCTGACCGGAACCTCTGCCGCTTCTCCCCAGGAACTGGAACCGGTTATCTCGGAAAAGGGGCTGGACCGGAAAGTCATGCGTGCCTATAAGACGCTGAGCACTGCATCCAGGCAGGATGTCCTGGAATATATCCAGCTTCTTCAGCTGAAAGAAAAACAACAGAAATAAACGGTCTCAGGGGCGCCCTCCGCAGGGAAGGCGCCCCTTTTCGTCTGTTCTTCCGTATACCGGCTTCCTACTCAAACTTCCGGTCATACAGCAGTGCCGCAATCAGTACGACAAAGCAGGACCCTGCGTTATGCACCAGCGCTCCGGTCGTGGGCGTTAATACCTCCATAAGCGACAGCACTATCGCCACAAAGTTGATACACATGGACAGGGTAATGCTGGCTTTGATTGTCTGAACCGTTGCATTGGACAGCCGCTTCAGATACGGGATTTTTGAAATGTCATCGCTCATTAAAGCGACTTCCGCTGCCTCCACGGCAATATCGCTTCCCATGCTTCCCATCGCCACACTCACATCCGCCGTTTTCAGTGCCGGGGCGTCGTTGACGCCGTCGCCAATCATGCAGACTCTGTAGTTTTCCGCCTGCAGTTTCTCAATGCTCTGTACTTTTTCTTCGGGCAGAAGTTCCGCCCGGACTTCGGATATTCCGGCCTGCCGGGCAAAGTAGTCCGCTGTTTTCTGATGGTCGCCGGTAAGCAGAACGGTGCGGGTGTGCATAGCCGAGAGACGGGAAACCATGTCTTTTGCTTCCGGGCGCAGCACGTCGGAAAGCGCGATAATACCGATACATTTCCGGTCTTCTGCTATAAGCACAGAAGCTTTTCCCTGGGCGCGCAGCCGTTCCAGTGCCGCCTGAACCCTGCTGTCTGTCAAAACTTCCTTTTCCATGAGGAATTTTTCATTGCCGCACAGCAGGCTGCGGTGGCCCACCTCCGCAAAGACTCCTTTTCCGGCAGTCATTCGGAAGGCGGCCGATTCTGTCAGCGGCACTTCTTTTTCCCTGGCATACGCCACAATCGCCTTTCCCAGCGGGTGTTCACTTTTTGCTTCGGCGGACGCCGCCAGGGTGAGCAGTTCTGTTTTGCTGACTGTTTCATCAAAAGAAATCACATCGCTGACGTCCAGGCGGCCGCAGGTTAAAGTGCCGGTCTTGTCAAAGGCGATTGTGTCCACTTTCCCCATTTTTTCCAGCGCTTCGCCGGACTTGATAATCACGCCGTGCTTTGTCGCCTGCCCGATTGCCGCCATAATTGCGGTAGGTGTTGCCAGTACAAGAGCGCAGGGGCAGAACACCACCAGCACAGTTACCGCGGTAACGATATTTCCGGTAAAAAGGAAAGCTAAAACTGCGATAAGCAGGGCGACGGGAACCAGCCAGCTGGCCACCCGGTCGGCGATTCTCTGCATGGGGGCCTGTTTGTTCTCCGCGTCCTGCACCATGCGAATCAGTTTTTGCAGAGAAGTGTCTGCTCCTACTTTTGTCGCTAAAATGTCAATGGAGCCAAAGTGGTTGACTGTCCCGCAGAATACTTCTTCCCCTGCCCCTTTGTCCACCGGCAGGGATTCCCCCGTCATAACGGACTGGTCCACTGAGGTTTCTCCGCTTAGAATGGTTCCGTCAACCGGAACGGTTTCTCCCGGCAGAATACGCAGCATATCTCCCTGCCGGATTTCTTCCGCCGGTATCAGCTCTTCTTTTCCGTCTTTTATCCTGCGTCCTTTTGCCGGTGCAAGGCGAATCAGGTTTTTCAGGCCCTTTTTTGCCCGGTTTGTAGTAGCTTCCTCCAAAAGCGCTCCGATTGCCATGATAAACACCACTTCTCCTGCCGCAAACAAATCTCCAATTGCAATCGCGGCGAACATGGCAATACAAATCAGAAGGGCCGAGGATATTTTACTGATACCCGGATTGTGGATGATTCGCCAGACTGCCAGATACAGAAGCGGAATTCCGCTGATAACGATGGTGACCCAGGCCGGGTCAAACGGAAGGAATGGCAGCTGGACTGCCCGGCCTCCGAACTCTTCCATTACATGGGGCACCAAATCAAAAAGCAGAAAAATACCGGCTACGATTGTCATAGGAAGTCCGGCCAGAAAATCATTCAGTTTCTTTAGCATACAAATCCCTCCCGTTCATACAGTTCCGGACAGCTTTCTTCTTGACAGCCGTCTGCACTTACCGTACAATAAATTTGATAGCGAACACTTTGTTCTTTTTTATTGTAAAAAACAGTGCAGGGAAACACAAGAGACAATATCCGTCACGTGTTTCCTATGGAACATTTTGAGAGAATTGTACGGAAGGAGTTCGTATGGACAGAAGACAGCAAAAGACAAGAGCGGCGATTTTTTCAGCGTTTGGCACCCTCCTTGCGCAGAAAAGCTACAGTAAAATCACAGTACAGGAAATTATCGATACTGCCAATGTGGGGCGGACAACATTTTACGCCCATTTTGAAACGAAGGATGACCTGCTGAAGGCATTGTGCGAGAATCTGTTCGGACATATTATCAGCAGTGCGATGGACTGCCGTCATACCCACGGGCTGTATTCGGACAGCGCCGCGCCGGAATCTGTATTCTGCCATCTGCTGCAGCACCTGCAGGAAAATGAAAATAATATTCTCGGTCTGCTTTCCTGCGAAAGCAGCGACCTGTTCCTGCGGTATTTTAAGGACAGCCTGAACGGGCTGATACAGAATCAGTTTGTAAATCAGAACCGGAAACACAATCTGGATATTCCTCCGGATTTCCTTGTCAACCACATCTCCGGAAGTTTTGTGGAGATGGTGCTGTGGTGGCTGAAGGACAGAAAAAGACATACACCCGAGGAGCTGGACCGGTATTTCCGGGCGGTCATTGAACCTGTTTTATAAAAAGAAAAGGGAGCGGCTGTTTTTAAATACAGTCTCTCCCTTTCTTATCTGTTTTTTCTTTCTGCGTCAGTCCCGGGGACATCAGCAGACAAGCTCCGGAAATACGTCTTTCAGGGCCGGGTACAGCTTCTGGAACTGCCGGTACCGCTTTTCATACTTTTCGGCCAGTTCCGGGTCCGGCTCTTCTGTGTAAGCCACTTTCACCGTCTGCGCCGCCGCGGTTTCCACATCCGGCCACTGCCCGCAGCCGACTGCTGCCAGCAGGGCGCCGCCCAGGGCAGGTCCTTCCTCGTTTTCCAGAATTTCCACTTTTTTATTCAGAATACAGGCCGTCATCTTCCGCCACAGCGGGCTTTTCGCCCCGCCGCCGCACATCCGGGTAACCTCCGGCGAGACGCCCAGCGTTTTTGCCACTTCCAGGGAATCCCGCAGGCCGAAGATGACTCCTTCCAGCACCGCCTGAGTCACGTCCGCCCTGGTAGTATCCATGGTAATGCCCGTAAACGTAGCCCGGGCAAAGGGATCGTTGTGGGGAGACCGCTCTCCCATCAGGTAGGGCAGGAAAAAGACATGGTTTTCGCCCAGTTTTTCTATCTGCTTCTGCTCTCCGTCGAAGTCCGCCGTTTTCAGAATCTCTTCCATCCACCATTTATTGCAGGAGGCAGCGCTTAACATACAGCCCATCAGATGGTAGTGTCCGTCCGCGTGTGCGAACGCGTGCAGAGAGTTCCGGGCGTCCACCCGGAAGTTCCGGCTGGAAATAAACACCGTGCCGGAGGTTCCAAGCGAAAGATTGCACCGCCCCTCTCCTACCGTTCCGGTTCCCACGGCCGCCGCCGCATTGTCCCCGGCTCCTGCCACAATCACCGTATCCCGGGAAAATCCCAGTTCTGCGGCAAGCTCCGGCTTTAAGGTCCCCACCGGCTCCCAGCTTTCATGAAGGGCGGGAAGCCAGGCTTCCTTCACACCACAGATATCCAGCATCTCCTTTGACCAGCATTTGTGCTCCACGTCCAGAAGAAGGGTGCCCGAAGCGTCAGAATAATCGGTGGAGAAGGCCCCGGACAGACAGTAGGCCAGATAGTCTTTGGGGAGCATAATCTTCTCTATTCTCCGGAAATTTTCCGGCTCGTGCTGTCTGACCCATAGAATCTTCGGAGCGGTAAAACCGGCAAAAGCGATATTGCCCGTACAGCGGGATAAAGTCTCTTTTCCTATCGTCCCGTTGAGCCATTTCGTCTCCTCTGCCGTTCTGCTGTCATTCCAGAGAATGGCAGGACGAATCACGCGGTCCTCCCCGTCCAGCATGACCAGGCCGTGCATCTGCCCTCCAAATCCGATTCCCGCCACCTGGCTTTTGTCGATGGAGCCGGTCAGTTCCTTCAGCCCTTCCAGAGTCTGGGAGAACCAGTCCTCCGGATTCTGCTGGGACCAGCCCGGATGGGGGAAGTACAGCGGATAGTCCCGGGAAACGGTTCCCAGCACAGCTCCCTGTTCGTCCATGAGCAGCAGTTTTACCGAAGAGGTTCCCAGGTCAATTCCTATATAATACATGGGCGCCTCCTTTTTATGCCCGGCTCCAGGGGTTTTCCGTGGGGTAGCGCACACCCTTCGGCTGGTTGTAGCCGATTTCCTCTACCGGAACGCCGATATATTTAAACACTTCAAACAGTTCTTTTCCATAGTGTCCGAAGGCCACCGCCCCGTGGTGGGGGAAGTTCTTTTCGATAAGCACATGACGGTAGAACCGTCCCATCTCGGGAATCGCGAAAATTCCGATGGAGCCGAAGGAACGGGTGGCTACCGGAAGTACCTCGCCCTGGGCGATGTAGGCCCGGAGCTGATTGTCCGCCGTGCTCTGCAGCCGGAAGAAGGTGATGTCGCCGGGTGTGATATCTCCCTCCAGGGTTCCCTGGGTCACTTCCTCCGGAAGGTTTCTGGCCATAATCATCTGATACTTCATTTCACAGAAGGACAGCTTGGAAGAAGCCGTATTTCCGCAGTGGAATCCCATAAAGGTATCCTTCTGGGTATAGGGGAATTTTCCTTTGATATCTTCTTCGTACAGGTCCGCCGGTACGGAGTTGTTGATATCCAGCAGGGTTACAGCGTCCTGGCTTACCACGGTGCCGATAAATTCACTCAGGGCTCCGTAGATGTCCACCTCGCAGGAAACCGGAATTCCCTGGGCAGTCAGACGGCTGTTCACATAGCAGGGCACAAACCCGAACTGAGTCTGGAAAGCGGGCCAGCATTTTCCGGCGATGGCCACGTATTTGCGGTATCCTTTGTGGTCTCTCACCCAGTCTTTCAGGGTCAGTTCATACTGGGCCAGACGGCTTAAAATTTCCGGCTTTTTATTTCCTGTGCCCAGTTCTTCCTCCATCTCTTTTACTACTTCCGGAATCCGTTCGTCCCCGTCATGTTTGTGGAAGGCTTCGAATAAATCCAGCTCGGAGTTTTCTTCGATTTCCACGCCCAGGTTAAAAAGCTGCTGAATAGGCGCGTTGCAGGCCAGGAAATTCAGCGGTCTGGGACCAAAGCTGATAATTTTCAGATTCTGCAGGGCTATCACGGCTCTGGCGATGGGCAGAAATTCGTGAATCATGTCCGCGCATTCCTCTGCCGTTCCCACAGGATACTCCGGGATATAGGCTTTTACGCCTCTGAGTTTCAGGTTGTAGCTGGCATTCAGCATTCCGCAGTAGGCGTCGCCCCGTCCCTGCACCAGGTCGTTTCCCGTCTCTTCGGCGGCAGCCACAAACATTTTCGGGCCGTCAAAATGTTTGGCCAGCAGGGTTTCTGCTATCTCCGGGCCGAAGTTGCCCAGGTACACGGCCAGTGCATTGCATCCTGCCTTTTTGATATCTTCCAGGGCCTGCACCATGTGGATTTCGCTTTCCACAATGCAGACTGGACATTCATAAATGCCCTCTTCTCCGTATTTTTCTTTGTAAGCTTTCATCAGCGCTTCTCTTCTGCTGACGGAAAGGCTCTCCGGGAAGCAGTCCCGGCTGACCGCTACAACACCGATTTTTACTTCTGGCATATTGTTCATTTTCGTTTCCTCCTTTTCAAAGGCAGATTCCGGCGTCCCTGCCGTTTTTCTCTGCCGCTTTGGCTGTATCTGTCCACATCATAGCAGAATGCGCCTTCCGTCTCTACCAAAAAATTGGCTAATCAGATGCACTTTCTTGTCCTGTCTGTCCTTTCCGGTACCGGCTTGGCACACAGCCGTATTTTTTCCGAAATGCCCGGGAAAAGGCCCTGCCGTCCGGGAAACCGTTTTCTTCTGCAATGCGTCCCACTTCCTGGTGTGTATTCATCAGTTCCCGGTAGGCGCTGTCCAGACGGACATTCAGAAGGTAGGTATTGTAATTGATTCCGGCGTATTTCCGGAACATCCGTGACAGATAGGCCGGGGAATAGCCGAACCGGGCCGCCACCTGATCCAGGCTTAAGGGACTGCGGTAGTTTTCTTTTATGTAGGCGGTAATTCGGGACAGCTTTTCCAAACGGCGGCTCTGTTTCTTCTGCTCCTCTTTCTGTTCTTTCCGGTAAACGGTAACCAGCAGGTAAAGCAGACGGTAGTAACAGCTTTGCACCAGCAGTTCATACCCGGTCTCATGAGCTGTGTATATCCGGTACATTTCCCTTACCAGATTTACCACTTCCCTGTCCTGCCCACAGGTTCTGTGGGCGAAGGTTACCGGCTTCTCCTCCTCGCAGTAATCTTCCAGCGCCTTCAGGGGAATCTGAAGAACCACGGTCTGATTGGGGTCCGGTGCCGCAATGGAATGAATTTCATTGGAATTGACCAGGATAAATTCCCCGTCCTTCAGGCGGGTCTTCTCCTCGTTGATGGAAAAGGTCAGACTTCCCGCCAGAACAGCGAAGATTTCCACGGAGCGGTGCCAGTGCTTTTCCCGGAAATAACCGCCGTTTTTTCCTTCAAAGAGAAACAGTTTAAAAGGCAGGTCCCGGTTGGGAACGACCAGTTCGTGTGAGAAATCCATAAGCTTTACTCCTCCTTTGCCGCTTCTTTTATCAGTCTCATGGCCTCCGGGTAGTCCGCGGCGGGGACCTGACTGCAGGACAGAATCAGACGGGCCGTCTTTTTTCCGTTCCGGGACTGCACCGGCGTTACCCGCATGTTTTTCTTTCGCAGTCTGTCCGCCAGTTCTTCTGCCGTGCAGGAAGTGCGGATATCCAGCACCACCATGAATCCGGCCTCCTGAAGGGTGACGGCCGCATCTTTTCCCAGCACCTCCTCTGCCGCCTGCTCCATGGCCTTTGCCTTGGCCAGCCAGGTTTTCCGGGATTTTCGAATCTGCCGGTCCAGATGGCCGTCCCGGATATACTGGGTCAGGGCTATCTGCTCGGCCTTGGAGGCGGTCTGGTTATAGAAGTCCCGCCGGGCCTGGTAGGCTTCCAGAAGTTCCCTGGGCAGCACCATAAAACTCATACGGATGGAGGGAAGCAGAAGCCGGGAGAACGTTCCCAGGTAGACCACGCCCCGCCCCCCGGACAGTCCCTGAAGGGAGGGCGCCGGTTTCTGGAAATACCGGAACTCGTTGTTGTAGTCGTCCTCGATGAGAAGAATATTCTGCTCCTCTGCATATTTCAGCAGGTCCATACGGCGGGACACCGGCATGACTTCTCCCATGCTGTTCATCTGGGAAGGGGTTACGTAGTAGAGTCCGGTTCCTTCTTCCCGGTAATCTTCGGCCAGGGAAAATCCGTGGTCTTCAAAGACAGCCGTTCCCTGACGGAAACCGGGATTGTAAAAGGCCACTTTCTTTCGGCCAGCCACCAGGGGGCAGAGAATGTGCAGAAGACTCTGGACGCCGGCACCGATGACAATCTGCTCCGAACTGCACAGCACGTTCCGTTTTTCCAGCAGGTATTTCCCCAGCACTTCCCGGAAATCCGCCTCTCCCTGGGGTTCGCCATAGGATAGAAGGCGGCTGTCCTGACGCAGGGCGCTTTTCATATACCTGCGCCACACTTCAAACCGGAAGCTCTCTTTATCCACGCTGGCGGAAACAAAATCATACCGCACCGCTTCCCTGGGTTTTTCTCCTTTTTCTTTCTTCTCCCCGGAATACTGTCTGGCCTTTGCGATGTCTGTCACATAGTATCCGCTCTGGGGCTTTGCTATCAGGTATCCCTCCGCCGCCAGGAGCAGGTACGCCGTCTCCATGGTCGTGCGGCTCATCTGAAACTGGGCGGCTCCCTTCCGGATGGACGGCAGTCTGGTTCCCGCGGGAAGACTTCCGGAGAGAATCAGGTCCCGGTAGTAATGGTACACCCGCAGGTAGCGGGGAATCTGTCCGTTTTCCAGCTCTGTATTCATAATAACTGTCCTTTCGAAAAATTTGCTTTTTGGGTATTTTCAAGGTGACACTTCTGTTTTATTCTATTCTATAAAAAACAGTCCCGAAACACAAGGGAAAACTGGGAAAGAGAGAGGTCTTTGATTATGATAAAACAAGTAGCTGTGATTCAGGATCTGTCCGGCCTGGGAAAGTGTTCCCTGACTGCCGCCCTGCCGGTGCTTTCCGTGCTGGGCGTCCAGGCCTGTCCCCTGCCCACGGCGGTTCTGACAAACCAGACCGGCTACGGTTCCTATTACTGCGACGACTATACGGACCGGATGGACTATTTTACTGAGGAGTGGCAGAAGCTCCATCTGAAGCTGGATGGGATATATACGGGGTTTCTGGGAAATGAAGCACAGACGGATAAGATTTTTCATTTTATGGAAGTGTTCCGCAAACCGGATACGCTTGTGCTGACAGACCCGGTGATGGGAGACAATGGCGCGGCATTTCCTTTTTTTACGCCCCGGCTTCTGTCCCGGCTCACGGAGCTTGCCCTGGCGGCAAATGTGATTACCCCAAACCTGACGGAGTGCTGTCTTCTGGCAGGTCAGGACTATGAGGCGCTGACTGCCCGGTCCTCCTCGGAAGAGTATTTCCGGTACATCGGGGATACCGCCCGGAAGCTTCTGGGCGGGCAGCTTCAGACTGTGCTGGTGACCGGCATCATTGCCCAGCCCCCGGGGACTTCTAAGCGCGCCTACTACAATCTGGCCGTTACGGAGAAGGAACTCGTCTGGGCCTCTTCCGGTATGCACGGCGGCAGCTATTCCGGTACCGGGGACCTGCTGGCCTCGGTTATCTGCGGATGTCTTGTAAAAGGGGAAGACATTGAGACCGCTCTGAAAAAAGCCGTCCGTTTTCTGGAAGCTGCCCTGACGCAGACGGAGAAAGAACAGACTCCCCGCAACGACGGGGTCGCTTTCGAACCCTGCCTGGGTCTGCTTCTGGACTGACGGCGGGAATTTTCCTTCGTTTTTTCTTGCCTTATGGCAGAAAAAAGTTTATACTATAGTCCGTTGAGAAATAAGAAAAGAAAAAGACAAGAAAGAAACGAGGGAAATTATGATTAAACAGTTACTCCAGGGTATGGTGGTTGGAATTGCCAATATCATCCCCGGCGTCAGCGGCGGCACCATGATGGTAGCCATGGGACTGTACGACCGGCTGATTCACGCCATCACCCATTTGAAAAGTGAACTGAAAGAAAGCCTGAAACTGCTGGTTCCCATTTTGCTGGGAGCCGCCATCGCCATTGTGGCACTCTCCAGACTGTTTGAATTCCTGCTGGATACCTACCCCATTCCGACCAACTTCGCTTTCTGCGGACTGATTGCCGGAAGCCTTCCTTTCATTTTAAAGAAGGTAAAGGGACATAAGGTAACCGTAAGCAGAATGATTCCGGCCATCATCTTCTTCGCCATCGTCATTCTAATGGCAGTGATGGGAGAAACCGGCGGTGCCGACGCGGACGTGTCCTTCGGACTGGTCAATGTCATTAAGCTGCTTCTGGTAGGCATCATCGCCGCGGCCACCATGGTCATTCCCGGTGTCAGCGGTTCCATGATGCTGATGCTCCTTGGCTATTATGACACCATTCTCCGGTCTATCAACAGCTTTATGGACGCACTGATTGCGTTTGACATTCAGGGGCTTCTTGTATATACCGGAATTCTCTTTCCCTTTGGTATCGGGGTACTTATCGGAATCTTCCTGATTGCCAAAGTGATTGAGTATATTTTTTCCAAAGCAGAGATTCACGCTTACTACGCAATCCTGGGACTGATTACCGCTTCCCCCATTGCGATTCTTTTAAAGACGGACTGGAGCGGAATCTCCCTTCCACAGATTCTTATCAGCATTGTCACCTTTGCAGCCGGATGGTTTGTTGCCGGAAAACTGGGTGATTAGCAGGCGGGGACGGGTACCGGCCAGCCGGTACCCGTCCCCGTTTACAATTCTAAAACTATTCTGATGACTTCAAACAGTTTTTCCATCTCTTCTCTGGTACCCACGGTCACCCGCAGATACGGACTGATTCGGCTGCTGTCCCAGTGCCGGACATAAACGCCGCGCTTTTTCAGTTCTTCGAAAAGTCTGCCTGCGCTGTAATCCGGATGGGTTACGAAGAGAAAGTTGCCGGACGGCTCGGGGAAAGTAAATCCCAGCTTCCGGAATTCTTCGCAGGCCCAGGCCCGGGTTTCTTTAATCTTCTGCACCTGCTCTTCAAAATATGCTTTGTCCTTCACAGCCTCCACACCGCAGGCCAGCGCTGCCTGGTTCATGGTGTAGGAATTAAAGGAATACTTGGCGTCGTTTAAGTACCGGATTAACAGAGGACTGGCGATGGCATAGCCAATCCGCATTCCTGCCATGGAGCGGGACTTGGAAAAAGTCCGGGTCACTATCAGGTTCTCGTATTTTTCCAGCAGGCTCAGGGCAGAGGGGCCGGCAAAATCAATATAGGCTTCGTCTATAATGACAATCACATCCTGATTGTGCCGCAGAATATCTTCCACCACATCCAGACTCTCATAGAGCGAAGTGGGTGCATTGGGATTTGGAAAAATCACCCCGCCGTTCTCCCCATAGTAGTCCTCCTTCACGATGTGAAAATTTTCATCCAGAGGTTTGCATTCGTAGGGAATCCGGTACAGCCCCGCCCACACCTTGTAAAAGGAGTAGGTAATGTCAGGGAAAAACACCGGTTTGTCTGAATTGAAAAAGGTCAGAAAACACATGGAGAGTACATCGTCGGAACCGACGCCCACAAACACCTGGTCGGTCCCCACATGATAAAACTCAGCCAGCACTTCGGTCAGTTCCCGGGACGTGGGGTCCGGGTAAAGCCGCATGGCGTCCGCTCCGGCCTCCAGCCTTTCCAGGGCCGTCCGCACTCCTGGCGCCGGCGGATACGGATTTTCGTTGGTATTCAGCTTAATTACCTTCTCCCTGGGCTGTTCCCCGGGCACATAAGGCTCCACCCTGCGGATATTTTTCTCAAAGGCTTTCATAGGCAGGCTCTCCCTTTCTTCTCTTAACAGTTCTTCGTCGTTTCTAACAGTTTCTGACAGTTTTTAACGATATTCCGCCGCCAGCTCCTTGAATTTTGGCAGGGAATTCACAATCGTATCGTAAGCCACACAGTAGGCAATTCTTACATAGCCGGGGCATCCGAAGGAGCTTCCTGCCACCAGCAGGATGTTGTATTTCTTAGCCGCAGTGCAGAACGCCTTTTCATCTTCCACCGGAGACTTCATAAACAGATAGAATGCTCCCTCCGGCTTAATACATTCGAAGCCGCATTCCAGAAGTCCGTTGTACAGCGTTTCCCGGTTCCGGTTATAGAAAGAAAGGTCTGTCTTCTCATTTAAACACCGTGCCACCACTTTCTGCTGCAGGGTCGGCGCATTGACAAAGCCCAGAATCCGGGTGGCCACATTTGCTGCAGAAATCAGGTTCTCACTGTCCGCCGCCTCGTCCGGAATCACCAGATACCCAATCCGCTCTCCCGGCAGGGACAGGGATTTGCTGTAAGAATAGCCGACTATCGTACTGGCATAATAGTTCGTAAGCCAGGGCACCTCCACCCCGTCGTAGGCCAGTTCCCGGTAAGGCTCATCGGAAATCAGATAAATATCGGTTCCGAATTCCTTCTGCTTCTTCTCCAGAATGGCCGCCAGCTTCTGAATGGTCTCCTCTGAATATACAACCCCGGTAGGATTGTTAGGCGTATTGACAATAACCGCCTTTGTCTTTTCCGTAATCTTTGCTTCAAATTCATCCAGCTTC
>DSTFC04002__coassemble_1162_pt1 | contig 18447 bp, 14 predicted proteins | sample DSTFC04002__metabat2_high_PE_021 | metagenome-assembled genome bin DSTFC04002
AGTTGTACGGAGAATTCAAGGAGATGTTTCCTGATAACGCAGTGGAATATTTCGTTTCCTACTACGACTACTACCAGCCGGAAGCCTACGTTCCCTCCTCAGACACCTACATTGCGAAGGACTCGGCTATCAATGACGAGATAGACAAGCTTCGGCATTCCGCCACTGCGGCGCTGTCCGAACGCCGGGACGTTATCATCGTGGCCAGTGTATCCTGCATTTACGGACTGGGAAGTCCGATAGATTACAAGGAAATGGTTATTTCCCTGCGTCCGGGAATGATAAAAGACCGGGACGAGGTTATCCGGAAGCTGATAGACATTCAGTACGACCGGAACGATATGGATTTTAAGCGGGGGACTTTCCGGGTACGGGGAGATGTTCTGGAGATTTTCCCGGCTTATTCGGAAAAAATTGCCTTCCGGGTGGAATTTTTTGGGGATGAAGTGGAAAGAATCACAGAAATCGACGTACTGACCGGGGCGGTGCTCAATGTCATCGGGCACGTGGCCATTTTCCCGGCTTCCCATTATGTGGTGTCCAAAGAAAACATGGAACGGGCCATTGTGGAAATCGAAGAGGAACTGGAACAGCAGGTCCGTTACTTTAAGAGTGAGGATAAGCTGCTGGAGGCTCAGCGGATTGCAGAACGGACGAATTTTGACATTGAGATGCTCAGAGAGACGGGCTTTTGCTCGGGAATCGAAAACTATTCCCGGCATCTGACCGGGCTGAAAGCAGGAGAACCGCCCTGCACCCTGCTGGATTATTTTCCGGATGATTTTATTATGATGATAGATGAGTCCCACAAGACAATCCCGCAGATTGGCGGTATGTACCATGGGGATCAGTCCCGGAAGTCCACACTGGTGGACTACGGGTTTCGGCTGCCTTCGGCAAAGGACAACCGGCCATTGAATTTTGAAGAATTTGAGAGTAAAATCAATCAGGTGCTTTTTGTATCGGCCACACCGGGCCAGTACGAGGAAGAGCATGAACTTCTGCGGGCAGAGCAGGTTATCCGGCCTACGGGTCTTCTGGATCCGGAGGTGGAAGTGCGTCCTGTGGAAGGCCAGATTGACGACCTGGTAAGTGAAGTGAATAAAGAAACCGCAAAGCACAACAAGGTGCTGATTACCACGCTGACCAAGCGGATGGCGGAGGATTTGACGGACTATATGCGGGAGCTTGGCATCCGGGTAAAATACCTCCATTCCGACATCGACACGCTGGAGCGTACGGAGATTATCCGGGATATGCGTCTGGATGTTTTTGATGTGCTGGTGGGAATCAACCTGCTGCGGGAAGGACTGGACATTCCGGAAATTACTCTGGTGGCCATCCTGGATGCGGACAAGGAGGGATTCCTGCGTTCGGAGACATCCCTGATTCAGACTATCGGACGGGCGGCCCGGAATGCGGAAGGCCATGTTATCATGTATGCGGATACCATGACGGATTCCATGCGCCAGGCTATCGACGAGACCATGAGGCGGCGAAAAATCCAGATGGCCTATAACGAGGAACACGGAATTACGCCCCGGACCATTCAGAAATCGGTACGGGATTTAATCAGTATTTCCAAAAAGGTGGCCGCCGAGGAGATGCGTCTGGAAAAGGATCCCGAGTCCATGAGCAGAAGCGAGCTGGAAAAACTGGTGGCGGACATTACAAAGCAGATGAAAAAAGCGGCTGCAGAACTCAATTTCGAGATGGCAGCAGAACTGCGGGACAAAATGACCGAACTGAAAAAGCAGCTGCATGACATGGACTAGACAGAGACAGCGTGGAAAAGGAAAAGATTACAGTTAGAGGAGCAGATTACAGATATGAGTACAGAGAATACAGAAAAGGACAGCCGGGAGTATATTAAAATACGGGGAGCCAATGAGCACAACCTGAAAAATCTGGATGTGGATATCCCGCGAAATGAGCTGGTAGTTCTGACCGGACTGAGCGGCTCGGGAAAATCTTCCCTGGCCTTTGATACGATTTACGCGGAGGGACAGAGACGGTACATGGAATCGCTGTCCTCCTACGCCCGGCAGTTCCTGGGGCAGATGGAAAAGCCGAATGTGGAGAGCATTGAGGGGCTGTCTCCGGCTATCTCAATAGACCAGAAATCCACCAACCGGAATCCCCGTTCCACGGTGGGTACTGTGACGGAAATCTACGATTATTTCCGTCTTCTTTATGCCAGAATCGGAATTCCCCACTGCCCCAAGTGCGGGAAGGAAATTAAAAAACAGAGCGTGGACCAGATGGTAGACCAGATTATGGAGCTGCCGGAAGGGACCCGGATTCAGATTCTGGCGCCCGTAGTGCGGGGACGAAAGGGAACTCATGTAAAACTGCTGGAGAGAGCGAAGAGAAGCGGTTATGTCCGTGTGCGTATAGACGGCAGCATGTATGAGCTTTCCGAAGAGATTTCCCTGGATAAAAACATCAAACACAGTATTGAAATCGTGGTGGACCGCCTGGTGGTACGGGAAGGCATTGAAAAACGGCTGACAGATTCGGTGGAAAGCGTGCTGGCACTGGCGGAAGGGCTTCTGATTGTGGATGTTATCGGCGGGGAGCCCATGAATTTCAGCCAGAGCTTTTCCTGTCCGGACTGTGGTATCAGCATTGAAGAGATAGAACCGCGGAGTTTTTCATTTAATAATCCCTTCGGAGCCTGTCCGGAATGTTTTGGCCTGGGATATAAGATGGAGTTTGACGAGGACCTGATGATTCCAGATAAAAGTCTGAGTATCAGTCAGGGGGCCATTGTCGTGCTGGGGTGGCAGTCCTGCACGGATCCGTCCAGTTTTACCCATGCCATACTGGACGCGCTGAGCAAAGAATATGATTTCAGCCTGGACACTCCCTTTGAGGAATATCCGAAAAAAATCCATGACGTCCTGATATATGGAACCGGGGGAAAGAAAGTAAAAGTGCACTACCGGGGCCAGCGCGGGGAAGGCGTGTATGACGTGGCCTTCGACGGACTGATTAAAAATGCGGAACGGCGTTACCGGGAAACCGGCTCTGAAACAAGCAAAGCGGAGTATGAAACCTTTATGCGGATTACGCCCTGCCGGGAATGTGGCGGGCAGCGACTGAAGAAATCAGCGCTGGCTGTTACTGTGGGCGGAAAGAATATTTACGAAGTTACGTCGCTTTCCATTGAAAAGCTGAAAGAGTTTCTGGAAGAGCTGACTCTGACGAAAACTCAGCTTCTTATTGGCGGTCAGATTTTAAAAGAGATTAAAGCCCGGATTCAGTTTCTGCTGGATGTGGGACTGGAATACCTGACTCTTTCCAGGGCCACCGGAACACTTTCCGGCGGAGAGGCGCAGCGTATCCGGCTGGCCACGCAGATAGGCTCCGGACTGGTGGGAGTGGCCTATATTCTGGACGAACCCAGTATCGGTCTGCATCAGAGGGACAATGACAAGCTTCTGGCGACCCTGAAGCATCTGCGGGACCTGGGGAATACTCTGATTGTGGTGGAACATGATGAGGATACCATGCTCACAGCAGACCATGTGATTGACATCGGACCGGGCGCCGGGGAACACGGCGGTGAGCTTGTGGCCCAGGGAACCGCGCAGGAGATTATGAAGGTGGAACGGTCCATTACCGGCGCCTACTTGAGCGGAAGAATAAAAATACCAGTGCCGGAAACCCGGGCAGTTCCCACTGGATGGATAAAAGTAGTGGGAGCGGCAGAAAATAACCTTAAGAATATTGATGTGGAATTTCCGCTGGGGGTAATGACCTGTGTAACCGGAGTGTCCGGTTCGGGGAAAAGTTCCCTGGTGAATGAGATTCTTTACAAAACCCTGGCTAGAAAACTGAACCATGCCCGGACCATTCCCGGAAAACACAAAAAGATAGAGGGCCTGGAGCAGCTGGACAAGGTCATTGACATTGACCAGTCGCCAATCGGACGGACCCCCAGGTCCAACCCGGCCACCTACACCGGGGTGTTCGATTTGATTCGGGATCTGTTTGCAGCCACCTCGGACGCAAAAGCCAGGGGCTACAAAAAAGGAAGATTCAGTTTTAACGTAAAAGGCGGCAGGTGTGAAGCCTGCAGCGGGGACGGTATTATCAAAATTGAGATGCATTTCCTGCCGGATGTTTACGTGCCCTGCGAAGTGTGCCAGGGAAAACGTTACAACCGGGAGACCCTGGAAGTAAAATATAAAGGAAAGAGCATTTATGATGTGCTGAACATGACAGTGGAGGAGGCGCTGGAATTCTTTGAAAATGTGCCCAGTATCCGGAGAAAGATGGAAACGCTCTACGACGTGGGGCTTTCCTATATCCGTCTGGGCCAGCCCTCTACTACGCTGTCAGGAGGAGAGGCACAGCGTATTAAACTGGCGACAGAACTCAGCAGGAGAAGTACGGGAAAGACCGTATATATTCTGGATGAGCCGACAACGGGACTGCATTTTGCCGACGTTCATAAGCTGACCCAGATTCTGAGACGTCTGGCGGCGGACGGCAACACCGTTATCGTGATTGAGCACAATCTGGACGTTGTCAAAACAGCGGATTACATTATTGATATCGGTCCGGAGGGTGGAGACAAAGGCGGTACGATAGTAGCCTGCGGCACGCCGGAAGAGGTGGCAGAAAATCCGGTGTCCTATACCGGCAAATATATAAAAATGATGCTGGAAAGGCGGTAGGACCGGATATGCGGATTCCGTTTCCCGTAAAACTTAAGAAAATCTAAAATTGTAAAAAGGACTTTCCAATTACCAGGATTTTGATTATAATGGAAAATGTATGTAAATCATACAGCTTTATCTCTACAACAACGAAAGATAAACGGATAGATAGCATGATGAAAGGGGAATCGGCATATGTCAGTTGATATCGGAATTGATTTAGGAACAGCAAGCGTCCTTGTATATGTTAAAGGCAAAGGTGTCGTACTGAAAGAACCGTCAGTCGTTGCCTTTGACCGGGATACCAATGTCATAAAGGCGATTGGGGAAGAGGCCCGGCTGATGCTCGGAAGAACACCGGGAAACATTGTGGCCGTTCGGCCGCTGCGTCAGGGCGTTATTTCTGATTATACAGTTACAGAGAAAATGATTAAATATTTTGTGCAGAAGGCACTGGGTAAACGGACGTTTAAAAAACCCCGTATCAGTGTCTGTGTGCCCAGCGGGGTAACCGAGGTAGAGAAAAAGGCCGTGGAAGAGGCGACCTATGCTGCCGGTGCCAGGGAAGTATATCTGATTGAGGAACCGGTGGCGGCAGCCATTGGCGCAGGTATTGATATTTCTAAACCCTGCGGAAATATGATTGTGGACATTGGGGGCGGCACGTCTGATATTGCAGTTATTTCTCTGGGCGGTACCGTCGTGAATACGTCCATTAAGATTGCCGGCGACGACTTTGACGAAGCCATTGTGCGGTATATGAGGAAAAAACACAATCTGCTTATCGGAGAGAGGACTGCAGAGGATATTAAGATTAAAATCGGAACCACCTATCCGCTTGTGGAGGACGAGACGATGGAGGTCCGGGGCCGGAACCTGGTGACAGGACTGCCCAAGATAGTAACGGTAACTTCTTCTGAGACAGAAGAGGCGTTAAGAGAGCCTACCAGTCAGATTGTGGAAGCCGTGATTGCCGTGCTGGAGAGAACTCCCCCGGAACTGTCCGCCGATATTCTGGACAGAGGCATTGTCCTGACCGGAGGAGGCGCCATGCTTCGCGGGCTGGAAGAGCTTATCGAAGAGAAGACAAGCATCAATACGATGACTGCGGAAGACCCCATGAAGGTTGTGGCGATAGGAACCGGACAGTTCGTGGAGTTTATGAGCGGAAGAAAAGATTTTTAAACTGCCGGACAGATGAGGGAGAAGAGGGCTGTTTCTGAGACAGGAGCAGCCTTTTTTGCAGCGGCGATTACAGCGGAGACAGTGCGGAAATCAGGAAAGAGGAGAGGCAATGGAGTCAGTCAAAGGCTATGTGGAGCATATCGTATTCCGGAATGAGGAGAACGGCTACACGGTTTTCCGGATGGAAAATGATGATGGAGAGCTGACCTGTGTGGGAAATTTCCATTACATTGCTGAGGGAGAACTTCTGAAGCTTCAGGGAGAATATATGCTGCATCACGTCTATGGCATGCAGCTGAAGGTGGAATCCTACGAAGTGATGGAGCCGGAAGATCTGCTCTCCATAGAGCGGTATCTGGGCTCCGGGGCCATCCGGGGAATCGGGGCGGCCCTGGCTGGAAGAATTGTAAAAAAATTCCGGGAGGATACGTTCCGGATTATTGAGGAAGAACCGGAGCGGCTGGCCGAGGTAAAAGGCATCAGCGAGCGGAAGGCCCAGGAGATAGCAGAGCAGGTGGAGGCCCAGCGGGAAATGCGCCAGGCCATGATTTACCTGCAGAAGTTTGGGATAACCACGACAATGGCGGCCCGGATTTATCAGCATTACGGTCAGAAGCTGTACCAGATTCTGGAAGAGAATCCGTACAGAATGGCAGACGACATTCAGGGAATCGGGTTTAAGACAGCAGATGAGATTGCAATGCGGATGGGGATTCACGCGGATTCCGACTTCCGGGTAAAGAGCGGGATTTACTATGCGCTTCAGCAGAGCGTTGCGGACGGGCACGTTTATCTGACCGAGGATTCTCTGCAGTACAGGGCCTCCAGGCTTCTGGAAGTGAATCTGGAAGATATCCGTCCCTGGCTGCTGGACCTTGCCATGGAGCGCAAAGTGGTGCTGAAAGAGACCGGCACGGGCACCCGCGTCTATGCGGCTCATTACTATTATATGGAACTGAATACGGCGAAAATGCTTCACGATTTAAACGTTACATATAAGACGGAGGAAAAGAATCTGGAGCGCCGGCTTTCCCGGATTGAAGAGGGAACGGCGCTGGAACTGGATGAAAAGCAGAAAGAAGCAGTCCGCGCGGCTGTGGAACACGGTATCCTGGTACTGACCGGAGGACCGGGAACCGGAAAGACCACCACGATTAACGCGCTGATTCATTATTTTCTGGAAGAGCAGATGGAGATACGGCTGGCGGCGCCTACCGGGCGGGCGGCCAAACGGATGAGCGAGGCTACCGGCTACGAGGCCCAGACGATTCACCGTCTGCTGGAAGTCAGTGGAAATCCGGAGGATGAGGAAGCCAGAGGCGGTTTCTCCCGAAATGAGGAAAACCCTCTGGAGGCAGACGTCATCATCATTGACGAGATGTCCATGGTGGACCTGCCCCTGATGCAGGCCCTGCTTCGGGCCATCCTGCCGGGGACCCGGCTGATTCTGGTGGGAGATACCAGTCAGCTTCCCTCTGTAGGACCGGGGAGCGTTCTGAAAGATATGATTCGTTCCGGCTGTTTTCATGTAGTGAAGCTTACGAAGATTTTCCGTCAGGCCCAGGAAAGCGACATTGTTATGAATGCCCACAAAATTGACCGGGGCGAGTATGTCCTGCTGGATAACAAAAGCAGGGATTTCTTCTTTTTAAAAAGGGACGACGCGGATGTGATTATCCGGGTGATTCTGACGCTGATTCAGAAAAAGCTTCCCGGCTATGTCCATGCGGAGCCTTACGATATCCAGGTGCTGACGCCCATGAGAAAGGGGCTTCTCGGCGTGGAGCGGCTGAACAGTGTTCTTCAGGAATATCTGAATCCCCCGTCTCCGGACAAAACAGAGAAGGAAAACGGCTCCCGTATTTTCCGGGTGGGCGACAAGGTGATGCAGATTAAGAACAACTATCAGCTGGAATGGGAAATCCGCACAAAGTATGGACTGACGGTGGACAAGGGAACCGGAATTTTTAACGGTGATATGGGGATGATTACCGAAATCAACACATATACTGAAACACTGGAAGTAGAATACGATGAAAAACGCAGGGTACGCTATTCTTTTGATTTGCTGGATGAGCTGGAACTGGCCTATGCCGTCACCATCCACAAATCCCAGGGCAGCGAATATCCGGCTGTGATTATCCCCCTTCTCAGGGGACCGAGACAGCTTTTTCACCGGAACCTGCTCTATACCGCAGTGACCCGGGCGAGAAAATGTGTGACCCTGGTGGGGAGTGAGGAAACGTTTCAGGAAATGATTCGAAATGCCGACGAGCAGAACAGAAATACAAGTCTGGATGAAAGAATTCAGGAATTTATGGAACCGGCTTCTGATCTGGCTCTATCCTGATGTCTGCCCTTTCTGCGGCAGACTGTCAGAGGAGGGAGTCTGCGAAGTGTGCAGAAAAAAGGTCCGTCTGATTCGGGAGCCCCGCTGTAAAACCTGCGGGAAACCGCTCGACAGGAGGGAAAAGGAATACTGTGCAGACTGTCTGAAGGGAAGGCATGCCTTTCGGGAGGGACGCAGTCTTTTCCTGAACCGGGCGCCGGTAAGTACGGCCATTTATGCTTTCAAATATCAGAACCGCCGGATTTACGGCAGATACTTTGGGAAGATGCTGGCGGATGAGTTCGGGGATTTTCTGCAGAAAAAGAAGGTAGACTGCATTGTACCCGTCCCTCTCCATAGGAGAAGACGCAGAGTGCGGGGATACAATCAGGCAGAAATACTGGCCCTGGAACTGGGAAGGCGCACCGGGATTCCGGTAGAGAAAAACGGACTGCTCCGGGTAAAGAACACGAAAGCCCAGAAGGACCTGGATCCGGTCAGCCGGAAACAGAACATGAAAGGAGCTTTCGCCCGGAGAAAGGACTGGACGGTACCGGGGACGGTTCTGCTTGTGGATGATATCTATACTACGGGCAGTACTCTGGATGAAGCGGCCCGTACCCTTTTGTCAGAAGGGGCGGAAAATGTTTACTTTTTAACTATAAGTATTGGACAAGGATATTGATATTTGCTATACTAAAAATGGCGTACTCAAGGGAAGAGGTGGCGGAATGTTAAATGAAGACAAGGTAAAACTGATGACGCGGATGGCCATGTATGAGACCAGGCACGGAGCCGAGGATTTTAAAATCAGTTCTTACTACCGGAAAGATTATATCAGTTATCATACGGTAGGCACGGTTATCTGGGTGACAATAGGATATGTCATTGCCGTGGCGGTAGGAGCGCTTGCCTTTATGGAAGAAATCATAGCGCATTTCAACATGGCGTTTCTGATTATGCTGGTGTTGTCCCTCGTGACGGGGTATATCGTACTTGTGGTTATGTACGGGATAGTGGCGTCCCGGTTTTATCTGAAAAAACATAACGAGGCCAGGCAGAGAGTGAAGCGGTTTAACCATGATTTGACCAGGCTGAACAGAATGTATGAAAAGGAGAAAAAGCAATGAGTGATATATTTGTCTGGAAGGAGAAAATGCAGAAGCTGTACGCCAGGTATTCTCTTTATGTAAATAAGGGCATTCAGCTGCTGCTGGGGCTTCTGACCTTCTTTTTCATCAATCGGAACATCGGTCTGATGGAGACTGCGGCCAGTCCTTTTGTGAGTGTGGCCCTGGCAGTTATCTGTACGTTTCTGCCTCCGGTATGTACCGTGTTTGCGGCTGCAGGGCTGATTCTGGTACATATGTTTACCCTTTCTCTGGGGATTGCAGGGGTTTCCGCCCTGATTTTTATTATGATGTTTATTTTCTACTGCAGATTCACCCCGAAAAAAGCCATGATTCTTCTGGTTACACCACTTGCATTTCTGATGAGGGTTCCCTATCTGGTTCCGGTTGTCTGCGGCCTTGCCCTTAATCCGGTTGCAGCCATCCCGGTAATTTTCGGGGCCGTTATTTACTATATGATAGACTGTGTGAGGACATCCGCGACCGCCATCAGCGGAGCGGACGGCGTAACCGGCCAGATTTCCCTGTTTGTCAGGAGCGTTTTTCAGAATCGGGAACTCTGGATTGTCTGTGCGGCTTTTGTAATCTGCATTTTTGTCGTATATTTTCTGCACCGGCTCTCTGTGGACCATGCATGGACGATAGCAGTGGCGGCAGGAGCGGTTACCAATATTGTGGTCATTGCGGCGGGAGATATCGTGTTTGACATTCATACTTCATACGGCATGCTGATTTTTGGAAATATCCTGGCTGCCGTGGCAGGACTGGTGCTGGAATTTTTCGTCTTTTCCGTAGATTATTCCCGGACGGAGTATTTACAGTATGAAGATGACGAATACTATTATTATGTAAAGGCAGTGCCGAAAATTACGATTGCCGAACCGGAAAAAACAGTAAAAAAAATTAACGAGCGGCGGGATACGGAGGACATGGAAGAAGAAGTCATCCGCCGCCGGGAGCCTGCGAGAAGGCCCGAACGGCGGACCCAGCGAAGGGAGAGACCCGCGAATACAGCGCAGTCCCGCGGCAGAAGAGCGGCGCGAAGTACAGAACGTCCGCCCAGGGGAAGAGTCCAGGGAGACACCGATGAGCTTCTTCTGGCAAAAAGCCTGAGAGACGAGCTGGATATTCAGGATATTGTACAGAAAGAGCTGGACAGGGACGAACGTTAGAAAGAAGAGTAAAGGCGGCATGGGCCGCCGGACAGAATAAGCGGAAGAAAGGAAAGGAGGTGCGGCATTGAGAAGTTTTATTTCCGGAATACTGGGACGTTATTTTACCGAATGGTATTTTCCGGACGTGCGTGTTATCGATATTGCGGAAATTCTGATAATCGCATTTCTAATCTACCAGATTATTCTGTGGATTAAAAATACAAAGGCCTGGATGCTGCTGCGGGGAATCCTCGTAGTGGGCGTGTTTATTCTCATTGCGGCAATCTTCCGTATGTATACCATACTCTGGATAGCCCAGAATATGATACCGGTTATGGCTACCGCGGTAGTGATTATCTTCCAGCCTGAGCTCCGGAGGGCTCTGGAAAAGCTGGGTGAGAGACAGTTCCTGCCGGCGGTCATACCGTTTGACAAAAAAGGGAATGTCAATGAGCGTTTCAGCGAATTTACGATAGATGAGATTGTAAAAGCTTCTTTTGCCATGGGCGAGGTGAAAACCGGGGCCCTGATAGTGGTGGAGCAGGCTGTGGTTCTGACGGAATACGAGACGACCGGTATTCCCATGGACTGTATTATTTCCCATCAGGTGCTGATAAATATTTTCGAGCACAATACCCCTCTGCATGACGGGGCGATTATTGTGCGGGGAGACCGGATTGTGTCAGCCACATGCTATCTCCCCCTGTCAGATAATATGGATATCAGCAAGGAACTCGGTACCCGGCACAGAGCGGCTATCGGCATGAGCGAAATCAGTGACGCGCTGGTGATTGTCGTATCGGAGGAGACGGGATATGTATCCGTGGCCCTGGGCGGAAAACTGGTGCGCAATATCACACCGGAGTACCTGAAAGAACGCCTGGAATCCATTCGCAGAAAGAAGACCGAAAAAACCGGCTGGAAGCTGCTGGCGGCATGGAAAGGAAGGCGGAAGCATGAAAAAAAAGCTGATGAATAATCTGGGGCTGAAAATCCTGGCGCTGCTTTTTTCGGTGGTTCTGTGGCTTCTGGTAATGAACATGGAAAATCCTTTGGCAGAAGAGACGTTTTCCAGGGTTCCGGTAACGGTTGTAAATGAGCAGATAGTGACCAACAAAGGAAAAACTTTTCAGATTGAAGACAGATACCAGTATGTCAGCGTGACAGTACGGGCAAAGCGGAGTATTCTTCAGGATATCAGCGCAGACAATATTGAGGCCGTCATGGATTTTCAGAATCCGGGCGAGCTGGATACTTACCGGGTATCGGCGACCGTGACGGGAGTCGATTCTTCGGACGTGGAAATTGTAGAAATCAGTCCCGGCGCAATACCGGTTACGATTGACGATACATCCAATGAGACCTTTGCCATCACACCAATGGCGACGGGAACGGTACAGGACGGATATGTTCTTGACAGACTGACAGCCACCCCGTCCAGCGTGGTTATCAGCGGTCCGGCAACAGTAGTAAATTCTATTGACCGGGTTGTGGCAGAAGTGGATGTAAACGGACTGTCGGCTGAGACGGACAGAAAAGCAGAACTGATACTGTACGATGAGAATAATAACCAGGTAGACCCCACCAGACTCTCCTTTAATATCGGGGATGACGGGGTTATGGTCAATATTACACTGATGGAGACCAAGGATGTGGAACTGCAGTTTGACACATCCGCTATTGGAACGGCAGACGGCTACTATTTTGCCGGAATCAGTGCAAGACCGTCAACCGTAACGATTGTGGGCCCGGAGGATGAGCTGGAGGCGATTGACAGTATCGAGATTCCGGCCAGTGAGCTTACTTACAGCGAACTTACGGAACGGGTACGGGAAGAAGTGGATATTACCCCGTATCTTCCGGAAGATGTGGAACTGGCAGAAGAATCCGGCGGCGTCGTGGTAGTGGAAATTGAAGTGGAGCTGTATGGAAGCAGAACCTACGAAGTTCCATATGGTTCCATCTACCTGATGAATGTGCCGGATGGACTGACCGCATCCTATGACTCGGCCGGTGTGCTGGAAGTCAGAGTCAGCGGTCCGGAGGATGAACTGGAAAGCCTGGTTCTGGACCAGAGAAACGTCTCCGTAAATCTGGTCACCTATACTACGCCGGGAGAATATACGGTGCCGGTTCAGGTAAATCTGTCGGAGGGATGTTCCCTGGTGTCAGAGAACCTGAGCATTCAGATTACACTAGAAGAGCAGGAGTAAAGATGGTATGGTTAGCAGAAAAGTTACAATCAAAAACCCTACCGGACTTCATCTTCGTCCTGCCGGGCTGTTCTGTAAAGAGGCGGTGAACTACAAATGCACGGTTCATTTCCTGCACAGAGGCTCTGAGGGAAATGCCAAGAGTGTACTCAGTGTACTTGGCGCATGCATAAAAAAAGGAGATGAAATAGAAATCATCTGCGACGGAGAAGATGAAGAAAGAGCACTGGAGGCGATGGTAGGCCTCGTGGAAAGCGGACTGGGAGAATAAAAATCCGGTAAAAGAAAACAAAAAGGCTGTATGTCTCTGGAAAACCAGGGCATACAGCTTTTTTACGTTACTGAGGGTTATCCACGGAACGGCAGTAATCTGCGAGCGCGTCTATCATTTCGCTGACGCTCGGTTTGGCCGTCAGCGGATAGGAAAAGACGGACTCCAGAAAGGTGCGGTTTCCCCGTTCCCAGCATACGGAGATGACGGTTCTCAGGTTGCGTTCTACATTATCCGGTGTACTGTGGTATTTGGCGGCTATCGCAGGATACAGCCTGGTACAGACTGACAGCAGAACATCTTCCTGCTCCATAGCCAGACGGACGCCCTCAATCAGATATCGGTAGCCCAGATAGGTGGCATTGATGCCAAGGGCCCGGACTGTTTTGGTGATTGTGTCCATCATGCTCCTTTCTCCTTACATTGATACTTATAATGATACAACAAAAATGCATAAATAGTGATTTTGGAACTAAAATAGTCAAAATTCGACATAAAAAGACAAATGATGGAAAAAATGACAATATCCGGAAAAAGCTTCCGGGAAGAAGAAAAACAGAGGATTTCGTTGACAGAGGGACGCCGGTTCCGTATAATGTTGTCAAAAGAGAAGAGAGTGGATAGCACCTGCGTGTTACTGCTCTCTTTTTGGGTTAATGGAGGATGATATGACTTATTCAGGATACGAACTGCTCTGGCTGTTCTTTGTCTACAGCTTTCTGGGCTGGGTGCTGGAGACGGTTGTGGCCGCGGCAGGCCGGAGACAGTTTGTCAACCGGGGACTGGTAAATGCTCCGCTTTGTATTATTTATGGATTTTCGGCTCTGGCAGTCACGCTTACCTGCGGGGAACTGCATGGAATCTGGCTGTTTGCAGGCGGATTTATTCTGTCTACCGTGATTGAATGGACGGCAGGCCACTGCATTGAATATTTTTATCACGAGCGCTGGTGGGATTATTCCGGCGTAAAATGGAATCTGGACGGATATATCTGTCTTCCGGCGTCCGTGGCGTGGGGTCTCCTCTGTGTGGCAGTAATGGAATGGGGAAATCCCCTTCTGACAGATGCCTATGACATGCTTCCCGGACTGGTGGGAGAGATTCTTCTTGGGATACTGACGGCCATTCTGGCAGTGGATATCGTGGCAACTTTGTGCCTGCTGTCCGGCAGAAGCCGCAGAATGGAACAGTGGGAAGATGTGGACGCCTGGCTTTCCGGCATCTCCTCCACACTGGGAAAAAAGATTTACGGCTGGACCGACCGCCGAATCCGCCGGGCCTATCCGAAGGCAGAGCACCATGCGAAAGTGGTTCCGGAGGAGAAAAAGAAAGTATTTGCCTACGGCTGTGGATTTTACAAAATACTCTGGCTGTTTTTTGCCGGTGCTTTCCTGGGGGACATCGTGGAAACCCTGTTCTGCCGGATTACGGCGGGTGTCTGGATGAGCCGCAGCAGTGTGGTCTGGGGACCGTTCAGTCTGGTGTGGGGAATCGCTATAGGGGCGGCGACCCTTCTGCTGTACCGGTACCGGGACCGGTCGGACCATTTCCTCTTCCTGGCAGGCATGTTTCTGGGCGGTGCCTATGAGTACATATGCAGTGTATTTACGGAACTGGTATTTGGAAAAGTATTCTGGGATTACAGCAAAATACCCTTTAACCTGGGCGGACGTATCAATCTTCTGTACTGTTTTTTCTGGGGAATTGCGGCGGTCGTGTGGATAAAAGGCCTATATCCAAAGCTGTCGTCCTGGATTGAGCGGATTCCCATGAAGCCGGGGAAAATACTGTCCTGGATTCTGGTGGTATTTCTCTGCTGTAATATTCTGGTGTCCAGTATGGCCCTGGAACGCAGCAGCGAAAGAGCAAAAGGGATTCCCGCAACACAAACCTGGCAGAAAATTATGGATGAGACCTACGACGACAGTACACTGAAAGAAATCTATCCCAATGCCATTGCGACGGAATAACAGCTGCGGATAAAAACGGAAAAAGAAAGGGAAAGAGCAGAGCGCACGGTGCCTCTGCTCTTTCCCTTTTTTTCGGATTGTTTAATATTTGTTTAGAAAAAACCGGAAGAGTGTTTAGAAGCAGGTGGTATGCTGAGAGACAGTAAAAAACACCAGGAGGTTTCATTATGATGGAAGAAAATCTGTCGGGACTGTCGTTCCGGGAAGTGGAAGAACGCAGGCAGAGAGGAGAAGGAGGATCCGGGACGGTCCAGATTACCAGAAGCCGCGGGCAGATAGTAAAGGACAATCTGTTTACGCTGTTCAACCTGCTGAACTTTCTGATTGCGGCAATGCTTTTTGCCGTAGGCGCCTACTCTAACATGCTGTTTATCACCATTATTATCGTGAACATTGTAACGGGAATTGTGCAGGAGCTGAAAGCGAAAAAGCTGGTGGATGAGCTGTCCCTTCTGAACCGCCCCACAGTCTGCGTCAGGCGGGAAGGGAAAGATATGTTTGCGGCAGCGCCGTTTTCTCACTGGCTTTTCGGAAAACTGTTTCCGCAGAAAAACGAAAGGCACGGTTACCCTGGGGTAACCAGGTAACAGAAAAGTGCGTACTTTCCATTCTGCTTTTCCCGGAGTACAATAGTGGCAGACGGGAGGAGATACTATGCTGGAAAGACTTAGAAAACAGACAGCGGAAATACCTTATTCAGAAAACATAAAAAGACTGAAAGAAGAACTGGAACAGGCCGGGGCCGTTCTTATCGGGGCCGGAGCCGGACTCTCTGCTTCTGCGGGTTTCACTTATGCCGGAGAACGGTTTCAGAAAAATTTTTCTGATTTTGAAGAAAAATACGGATTCCATGATATGTACAGCGGCGGTTTTTATCCTTTTGACGGACTGGAGGAATACTGGGCCTACTGGAGCCGGTTTATCTGGCTGAACCGTTATACGGAGCCGCCCAGACCGGTTTATCAGGACCTGCTGGAGCTGGTCAAAGAGAAGGAGTACTTTGTTCTGACGACCAATGTAGACCACTGCTTTCAGAAGGCCGGATTTGATAAGAAACGGCTGTTCTATACCCAGGGAGACTATGGGCTCCTTCAGTGTTCAGAGCCCTGCTGTCAGGAAACCTGGGATAATGAGGAGATTATCAGACAGATGGTAAAAGAGCAGAAGGATATGCGGATACCCGCGGAGCTGGTACCTCACTGCCCCCGCTGCGGGAAACCCCTGACCACGAACCTGCGGGCCGATGACACTTTTGTTCAGGATGAGGGGTGGTACAGAGCCTCGGAGCGCTACAGCCGGTTCCTGGAAACGCACCAGGGAGAGAAAGTGCTGTTCCTGGAGCTTGGCGTAGGGTTTAATACCCCCGGCATCATCAAATATCCTTTCTGGCAGATGACGTACCAGAATCCGGAGGCGACATATGCGTGTATCAATTACGGAGACGCGGCTGCGCCGGGAGAGATTGCGGAGCGGTCGATTTGTATTGATGGGGATATTGGAGAGGTATTAAAAGAATTAAAATGAACATCAGCAGATTCGGTTTCTGCTATGGACACCGTGTATTGATAAAAGAAATTTAAAAGAGCCAAATAGCCGAAAAAGTAACTGCCAAAATGCCGAAAATGTATTTGCCAAAATGCCGAAAAGCAGGTATACTTTTGGGTAAACAGGAGAAAATATAAATAGGTATTGCGTGGCAGGAGGCTCAAGTTAAATGAGAAAATATAAAGCAAGAATTGCAGACAAAATATTAGAAAAACGGCTGCTTGGAAAAGGCGCTGTTTTGATTGAAGGGGCTAAATGGTGTGGAAAAACAACAACGGCTGAGCAGATTGCCGGCAGTGTTCTTTATATGGCAGATCCGGAAAAAGAACAACAAAATCTGACAATGGCAGAAATCAGTCCAGGGAGACTTTTGAAGGGAAAAATCCCGCGGCTGATTGATGAATGGCAAATTGCGCCGAAGCTGTGGGATGCCGTCAGATTTGAGGTCGATCACAGGGATGAAATGGGACAGTTTATTTTAACAGGCTCTGCAGTTCCGGCTTCCTATGAGCATATTCATCATACCGGAACAGGACGCTTCTCGTGGATACTGATGCGTCCGATGAGCTTATATGAATCTCTGGATTCAACTGGAGAGGTGAGTTTAAAAGCACTTTTTGAGACACCGGAACAGATTGAAGGCGAAAATTCACTTGACCTGAATCAATTGGCTTTTCTGGTGTGCCGCGGTGGCTGGCCCAGGGCAACCGATTTGAAAGGAGAAGTTGCTCTTGAGCAGGCCTTTGACTATTATGATGCAGTTGTGAAATCAGATATCTCCAGAGCTGATGGAATCACAAGAAATCCGGAGCGGGTAAAGCGCCTCATGCGTTCTTATGCCAGAAACCAGGGCTCACAGGCAACAAATACCTTGCTTAAGGATGACATTATGGTGAATGATGCGGAATTTCTTGACACAGACACGGTATATTCTTATATCAACGTATTACAAAAAATATTTGTAATTGAAGAAATGGAGGCCTGGAATCCGAATCTTCGCTCTAAAACAGCAATACAGACTTCGAATACCCGCTATTTTGTGGATCCTTCCATTGCAGTTGCCGCACTGGGATTAGGTCCCCAGGATCTGATTGGAGACCTGAATACATTTGGCTTGTTTTTTGAAACGATGTGCATCAGAGATTTAAGGGTATTTGCGGATGCACTGAATGGGAAAGTATATCACTTTCGGGATAAAACGGGATTGGAATGTGATGCGGTGGTTCATTTGAGAAATGGGTCTTATGGATTGATTGAAGTGAAACTTGGCGGAGATAAACTGATAGAAGAAGGAGCAGAAAATCTTAAGACATTAAAGAACAAAATTGATATAACCAAAATGAAAGCCCCCTCTTTTTTGATGGTTCTAATTGGGGTTGGAGACTACGCGTACAGAAGGCAGGATGGAGTATATGTAGTTCCAATCGGCTGCCTGAAGGACTGATTGAATGAAAATATGGCGCGCAATAAATATAACACTCCGGTATCATCAAGTATCCTTTCTGGCAGATGGCTTATCAGAATCCGGACACGCCATCCGAAATACAGCTATGAGGGGATTGATATTTATGAGCTTGAAAAACAAAGGGCATTCTGCTAAGCTTTACGTGTACAGGAAAACCAGACGAAAAAAGGAACGATGACATTGGCAAACTCATTTATTACAAAACATGCTCTGGCTCAGGCACTGCAGGAGCTGATGGCGACGGTTCCCTTTGAAAAAATCAGCATTACACAGATTTGTGAAAAATGCGGAATGAACCGGAAAAGCTTTTATTACCACTTTAAAGACAAGTATGACCTGGTTCACTGGATATTTGACCGGGATTTCGAACAGATTACCGGGCCGGAAGGAACTGTGGAGACGGACGAAAATCAGTGGGATGTACTGGAAAAGCTGTGCAGATGCTTCTATAAGAACAGACATTTTTACCGTAAGGCATTTCAGATTAAAGGACAGAATTCTTTTGTGGAATATTTTCG
>DSTFC04002__coassemble_1168_pt1 | contig 18371 bp, 15 predicted proteins | sample DSTFC04002__metabat2_high_PE_021 | metagenome-assembled genome bin DSTFC04002
CAGTAGGGTCTTCCGTGGTTCCCACGGTAAGGCTTTCCAGGTTATAGGATTTTCCGGAAAACAGCCCGGAGATTTTTGACAGCACTCCCACCTGGTTTTCCACAAACAGTGAAATCCATCTTTTTCTCATTTTACTGTCCATTCTCGTTCTCCTCCTTTTAGCTGTCCATAATCATTTCTTCCAGGGTTCCGCCCGGCTGAATCATGGGATATACCTGCTCCTCCGGGTCAATGATAAACTCAATGAGGGTAGGCACCTTCAGCGCCCGGTTGGCCTTTGCCTGTAAAAAGGCCGGCTCCATCTCTTCCGGTTTTGTCACCCGCAGTCCTTTTGCACCGTAGCTTTCTGCCAGCTTTACAAAATCCGGCGTATATTCCGGCGGCATTTCACCCCTTCTGGTGGCCGCTCCGGAGCGGAGGTCGGTCATGGAGTACCGCTTTCCATAGAACAGTTTCTGCCACTGGCGCACCATCCCCAGATAACTGTTGTTAAACACACAGAGGATTAAGGGCAGTTCCTCCAGCACGGCTGTGGCAAATTCCTGAATATTCATCTGCATGCCGCCGTCCCCGGAAATGGCAATGACCGTTTTCTCCGGATTTCCCAGCTGTGCCCCGATGGCGCCGGGGAAACCGTAACCCATGGTTCCCAGGCCGCCGGACATAATCAGCCGCTTCTTTTCATTCACCTCCAGGTACTGGGAGGCAAACATCTGATGCTGTCCCACATCGGTTACATAAATCGCGTCATCCTCCCGGAATACTTTATTGATGGTTTCCAGAATGTCCTGAGGCTGCATGATTCCTTTTTTCGGTTTCATTTTCAGCGGATGCTCCTGCTTCCAGCCGGCAATCTGCTCCATCCACGCTTCTGTATCGCAGGGTTCCACATATTCCAGCAGTTTTTCCACTGCCTCCTTCGCGTCTGCCACAATGGGCACGTCTACCTGAATGTTACGGGAAATGGAAGCCGTGTCAATATCGATGTGCACTATCTGCGCATGGGGCGCAAACGCGTGCAGTTTTCCGGTAATCCGGTCGTTGAACCGGGTGCCGATGGAAAACAGCAGGTCGCATTCTCCCACCGCCATATTAGAGGCATAGGAGCCGTGCATTCCCAGGTTCCCGATAAACTGGGGATGATTCGTGGGAACCGCGCCTCTCCCCATAACTGTGGTGACAACCGGCACTTTCGTAATGTCCACCATGCGGGTAAACACCTCGTTTGCCCCGGCAATATTCACGCCGCCTCCTGCCAGAAACAGCGGTTTTTTCGCCTTCGCCAGCATCCGGATGGCCCGCTTTAACTGTCCGATGTGAACCCCTTTGCTCGGCTTGTATCCCCGGATATTCACCTCGGTGGGATAATCCGGACTGCCCAGCTCGGCCATCACATCTTTGGGCAGGTCAATCAGCACCGGCCCCGGTCTGCCGGTCCGGGCAATGTAAAAAGCTTCCTTTACAATCCGTCCCAGGTCCTCCCGGTTCCGCACCGTAACGCCATACTTGGTAATGCTTCTGGTGATTCCCACAATATCCACTTCCTGAAACGCGTCGTTTCCTATCAGGTGTCTTGCTACCTGGCCGGTAAAACATACCAGAGGGACACTGTCATAGTTGGCCGTGGCCAGTCCAGTTACCAGATTGGTGGCGCCCGGGCCGCTTGTTACCAGGCATACCCCCACCTTTCCCGTGGTTCTGGCATAAGCGTCCGCCTCATGCACCAGGGCCTGCTCATGCCTGGGCAGAATCACCGTCGTATAGTCCTGCTTATAAATCTCGTCACTTAAGTCAATGGTACAGGCGCCGGGATATCCGAACATGATATCCACGCCTTCCTCCTTCAGCGCTTTTACCAGGAGTTTATTTCCTGAAATCTTCCTCATTCACACACGTCCTCCTTTACTGAAAATGAAAACGCCCCAAACTTTTCAGTTCAGGGCGAATATCTATCCGTGTTACCACCTAAATTCAGAAACTTCCGTTTCTGCACTCTGCCGGTACGGGACCAGGGTCCGATACCATCCCCCTGTAACGTGGGGGTCACGTCAAAGTCTACTGAGGCTGCTGCCCGTTCGGTTCACTGCTCAGAGGCTACTTCCATAATCCCTTCCCGGAGACTTGCACCGGCCGTCTCCTCTCTTTGCATCCGGAAACTATGTACTCCTCCTCGTCCTCGCATTTTTCTGTCATTTTTCAATGCTGTTTCGTGAATTATGTTTATTATAGTTTTCACACAGTCCTTTGTCAATGATAATTATTGCAAATCTTCTTGATTTATTTTATTCTTCCGGATGCTCCTCTCCGGCGCGGCCTGCCTTCTTCCGCTCATACCGGGAAAACACATATTCCAGGTCAAAGCAGGTCTGTTCCTCCGTCACTGCGGTCATCTCCCATTCCTCGTCCTCATCCAGGTTGGGAAACCAGGTGTCTGCCTGGTAGGCGTGGTCTGTCTTTGTCACATAGGCCCGGTCGCAGAGCGGCAGCATGGCCCGGTAAATGCTCTCCCCGCCGATGACGAAGACCTCTCCTTCGTATTTTCTGCTCTCTTCCACAGCCTCTTCCACACTGTGCACAACCACGGCTCCCTTCACCTGATAGTCCGGGTCCCGGGTGATAACGATGTTCACCCGGTTCTTCAGCGGCTGTCCCTGGGGAAAACTCTCCAGCGTTTTCCGGCCCATAATCACAACATTTCCCTGGGTGGTCTCCCGGAAAAACCGCATATCCGCGGGAATGCTCACCAGCAGTTTGTTTTTATTGCCAATGGCCCAGTTTTTATCTACGTTTACAATCAGATTCATCTGCTTACCTCCTGCTACACTGCGATGGGAATATTTTCTATCTGGGGACCGGTCTGATAGTCCTCCAGCTTTACGTCATTTCTGGTAAATGCGTAGAAATCCGTCACCTCCGGATTCAGCCAGAACTTCGGTGCCGGATACTGCTCTCTCTGAATCAGCCCCTCAATCAGGGGGATATGCCGGTCATAAATATGAGCGTCCGCTATCACGTGAACCAGTTCTCCGGCCTCCATGCCGCTGACCTGGGCAAGCATGTGCATCAGCACGGCATACTGACACACGTTCCAGTTATTGGCCGCCAGCACATCCTGGGAGCGCTGATTTAAAATCCCGTTCAGCGTCAGTTTCCCGTCCTCCCTCTCCTTCGTCACATTAAACGTCATACTGTAGGCGCAGGGATAGAGGTTCATCTCGTGCAGGTCCTGGTGTACATAAATGTTTGTCAGAATCCGCCTGCTGTAAGGATTGTGCTTCAGGTCATAGAGCACCCGGTCCACCTGGTCCATCATCCCTTCCTTATACTGGTGCTTCACCTGCATCTGGTAGCCGTAGGCCTTGCCGATGGAACCGTCCTCATCCGCCCAGCTGTCCCAGATGTGGCTGTGCAGGTCGTGGATATTGTTGGACTTCTGCTGCCAGATCCAGAGCATTTCGTCTGTACAGCTTTTGATGGCTGTTCTCCGCAGAGTCAGCGCCGGAAACTCCTTCCGCAAATCATAGCGGTTTACCACACCGAATTTCTTCACGGTATAGGCGGGCATCCCATCTTCCCAGTGAGGACGGACTTTCTCCCCTTCCGTACTGGTTCCATTGTCAATAATATCCCGGCACATGGATACAAATACCTTGTCTGCGTAGCTCATAGTTTCCTCCTTCTCTCCGCTTCCGTCTGTTTACGGCTCCGAAATATTATAAAGCACCCGTTCCAGCATTTTTTTCAAAGCCTGCACTTCTTTTTTATTCATGCCCAGCGTGAGCTGCCGGTCGCTTTTCTTCCGGATAGCCTCCATCCGTTTCTGAATGTCATAAGCCTTCTCCGTCAGGTAAATATTCCGGCACCTCCGGTCTGTGGTGCTGGGAACCGAAAGAATAAATCCCTTCGCATCCAGCCTTTTTAGAATGCCCGTCACCGTGGGATTTTTCAGACTCAGATTCCGTTCGATGTCGTGCTGGGTAATCTCCTCTTTGCTGGTGGAAAACAGGTAGTCCAGCACGGCGCACTGGGACGCCGTAATGCCGATGGATTTCAGCAGCCGGTTAAAATCCTTTTCATAAATATTGTCAATCTGCTTAATCAGAAATCCGATTGTCGTCCGTTCCCGCATCTTCCGCGCTCCTTCTCAGTCTCCTGCCCTTCTGTGCTACTTCCTTACCCGGACGCCTGCCGCCTGCAGAATTCTGCTTTTCTGAAGAACCGTCACCACCGCATAGAACAGAACCGTCTCTATCGGCACCATCAGAAGCTGTTTTAAAAGCCGGGCCGGCAGAAGCGCTGCAAAAGCCTGTCCGTACAGCATGGACAGCCAGAAGGTGTTCAGCAGGGTGTTTACCACTATGGCCACCGTTACTTTTGCCGCCACAATCCGGGGAACAGAAAGGGGCTTTTTATACAGCAGCACGCCGTAAATCACACCGCCCAGCACGGCACTGATGGTAAATCCGGGGAAAAACGCCCCGGTAGGCTTTACCAGAAACTTCAGAATATCGGCCATTCCTGCCATAATTCCTCCCACTACCGGGCCGAACAGCAAAGCTGCCAGCTCATTGGCCAGAAACGAGAAGCCGACCTTCAGAAAATCTCCCAGCTGAACCGTCCCCCAGAACCCCAGCATCACGGCCAGGGCAAGCAGCATAGATGTAACGGCCAGGGTGCGCACATTCTGCATTTCCCTTGCCGAGCTCCGAAAAAGTTCCACAAAATTTTTCATAAAAAATACCTCCTTTGCAGTAGTTTCCTTCGCTACGCATAGCAGGTATTTTCTCATATCTGTATGTGCAGCAGCGGGATGCAAAATACGGGCCGCAGATTATTCTGAAATCTTTCGTCCGGCTGGCAACTCCCCGTCCATCCGGCACTTAACGCCCGTATCTCTACTCTGCTTTTTCGTTTTTCTCTTTCCGGACTTCCCCCGGTTTCCTGTCCCGGCTGGTCCGTATGACTGATTATAACACTTCCTGTTCCCTGCGTAAACAGGTTTTCCTAATATTCCCGGATGACGCTGCTGATTTCGCTGACCGCTTCCAGCTTTTCCACTTCTTCCAGCGCATCCCAGAAATGGCCTTCCTCTACTGACGCCGTGCCAATGCCAAGTTCTGCCATGGCTTCCTTGGAATCCTTCTGTACCACCCGCTCGATGCTGACTCTGTGCTCACCGAAAACCCGGGCTATCTGCGCCAGGATACCCGGCTGGTTGGGCACCTGAAGGCGGAGGAAAAACCGGTTCCTGGTCTTTCTCCGGGGCACTGCCGGAAGGTCCCGGTAACATCCGCTTCCAATCCGTCCCGTACAGCCGGCCAGCAGATTGCGCATCACGTCCATCACGTCACCCACTACGGCACTGGCAGTGGGAAGCTCTCCCGCGCCTCTTCCGTAAAACATGGTATCCCCTACTGCGTCTCCGTGCACAAAAACAGCGTTAAAAGAATCCCGCACGGAAGCCAGAGGATGGTCCTTCTGAATCATCATGGGATAGACACCGGCCTCAATACCTGCCTCCGTCTTTCTTGCCACCCCGAGCAGTTTTATCACACAGTCAAACTCCCGGGCATACAGAATATCCCGGGCCGTTATCCCGGTAATCCCTTCCGTATAGACATCGGCGAACTCCACCCGGGAATGAAAGGCAGCCGAAGACAGAATTGCCAGTTTCCGACCCGCATCCAGTCCTTCGATATCCGCCGTCGGGTCCGCTTCCGCGTAACCGAGCTGCGTCGCCTGCTCAAGCGCCTCGTCAAACTCCATCCCGTCCTCATACATTCTCGTCAGAATGTAGTTGGTCGTCCCGTTTATGATTCCCATCACTTCATCTATCTCATTGGCCGCCAGGCACTGCTTCAGCGGGCGGATAATCGGAATGCCGCCTGCCACTGCCGCTTCAAACAGGAAATCCGCTCCGGTTTCCTCCGCCGCCTGGTAAAGCTCGCGTCCACGCTCCGCCACCAGGTCCTTATTGGCAGTCACCACCTGCTTTCCTACATGGAGGGCGTCCAGAATCCTATCGCCCGCCGGGCCGGTTCCGCCCATCACCTCAATAATAATCTGTATCTCTTCATCCGCCAGAATTTCCTCCCAGGAATCTGTCAAAAGAGAGGCGTCCACTCCTTTTCGCGTCTTTTTCCTGTCCCGGACCAGAATCTTTTTCAGTTCCAGTCTGGCGCCTGTCCGTTTTTCTATCTCTTCCTTCTGCCTGCCCAGGACCTTGTATACACCCGTGCCCACGGTTCCCAGTCCCAGGAGAGCTGCTTTTATCACCGGTACCGCCATGTCCCGCTTCCTCCCTCCCGTATTTTTCCATATCATGCTGCAATGTAACTATTTTATCATTTTTTTGTGTAGATTCAAAGAAGTTTCTTGACTTCTTTTTCAGAAGTGTTTACCATTATATATGTGTACTTTTCTTCAGGAAAACAGTATCTTGTGGTAAGCCTGAAAAAAGAAAACGGAAAAAGCAAAAGAGGAGAGAATACCAATGAAATGCCCCATTTGTAAAAATGAGCTGGAAATCAAAAATAAAGCAGTCGGAAAAACAGAAAACGGAGAGACCATTTATAACGAATATGCCATCTGCCATGAATGTAAAAAGCAGTGGAATTTAGATAAACAGCGTGCAAAGTCTGCTTCTGCCGGAAAGGAGGCTGCTAAGCAGCCGGAAGCTCCGGAAAATCCGGAGCCGAAGAAAAAGAGACGTCCCCGCCCGGAGGATGCGGACAGGGTACCCCGGCAGAAAGCAGGGGAAGAGGCCCCGGAACGTCCCAGAAAGAAAAGACGTCCCCGCCCGGAGGGTGCGGAAGGCGCACCGGCCAGACCGGCAAAGCCCGGGAAAGCCTCGGAGGCTCCGGAGAATCCGGAAACAAAACCTGACGCTCCTGCCGCGGAACCCGCTCCTGAACGTCCCAGAAAGAAAAAACGGCCCCGCCCGGAAGGGGAAACCGGAAAGGCCGCAGAAGCGCCGCGCCCGAAAAAGAAAAAACGCCCCCGCCCGGAGGGTGCTCCGGAAGGCGAACCAAAGCAGGCGTCCTCAGCCGCTCCCAGGAAATCCACCCCGGAAAGTGATGCTCCTGCAGAGCGTCCCAGAAAGAAAAAACGTCCGGCCAATGTAAAACCGGCTCCCCGCGCAATGGATGAACCCATTCAGGAATTCACGGACGCAATCGAGGGCGACCAGGAAGAACGTCCCCGTGTAGGAAAACGCCGGGACATGAAAATCGAGCCGGAAGAGCAGATGTACTCTAACATCCCGCCCAGACACATCCGGGAATCCCGGGAACAGGAAATGCGGGAAAACTATCAGAATATGCTGGACGAAGGAAAAGACGAAGAAGAACACCGTTCCATTCTTCCGATTATTATCATCCTTATTATCATCCTGCTGATTGCTGCGGCAGGAGGCTACTACTTCTTCTTCCTTCGATAAACAAAAAGTGCCAGAAACGCCCTGCCAGTGCAGGGCGTTTTTTTATATAACAGGAAACTTCGTTCCATCAGAATAACAGCGCCAGGGCCACAGCCGCCAGAATAAACGTAATACAGTAAAAGGCCATTTCAAAAATAAGAAAAATCTGCAGGGCCTTCATGCCATAATGCTTCCAGCCCTTTGCGTACCTGGTAAACATTCCCTTTTTCCTCAGTACCAGAAATACTGCCAGTGAAACAAGCGCAACGATGACGGCATAGACAAGATAAACCTTCAGCAGTATCTCCAGAATCCATATCGTATACATAATCCCCATCATGGGAATCAGCATCAGGATAATTAGTCCTCCCATAGTCTCCCTCCTCACAGATGATATCCCCGGCAGGGTACAGCCTCCCTCCGGGCGGATGCACACGCCCCGGCAGGGTATGGCCTCCCTTCGGGCGGCCTCCGGGGCGGCGCAGATATAATGTCTGACGACATTATATCATATAAAACTTCTTCGGGATAGGGGAAGAGGCGTCGTTGGAAAACGGGTCCTGACAGAAAAATACCTTTTCGCGGAACTGACGAACGAACACTTTTCTCCACCCGGAAAATTGAGCAGGCAATTCTTTCTGCATGAATTCTTTTTGGGACTTTACATAAAAAACGCCAAAAAAGAATAACAGAAAAAACTTCGTAAAATCGTTGACAATTCCATGTAATTGAGGTATAGTAATTATTGTTCTGAGGAACACAAAATAAGAAATGCGATAGTAGTACAGTTGGTAGTACGCCACCTTGCCAAGGTGGAGGTCGCGGGTTCGAGTCCCGTCTGTCGCTCTGAAAACCGCTTTTAGAAGCGGTTTTTTCTTTTGCTTTTTCCCATTTGTCCTTCTCCTACCGGGGCCAGGCCATATCCATGCAGAGGGCATAAAGAACCCCGTACGCCTTTTTGGAAATCAGACCTGCATGATAGTCTTCCAGCACCTGACGGTAAACTTTCCTTAACTGTTCTGAGTCTCCGTACTTTTCTACTGTTTCTTTCATTCTCCTGTAATATTCCTTTTCCCTCTCTGTCCAGTCAGAATATCCTTCCATAATTCGTTCTTTTCTCTACTGCTCCTATAACCCGAATTTACTTGAATCGTATTTAAAACAATTATATAATTTTCTTAATCAAAGAACAATGCAGAACTGCCACATGCACGATACCGTGCATGCGGCAGTCTTTATTTTCCACTATTCTTCCGTCTTGATTTCCAGTCCCAGCTCCTCAAGCTGCTTTGTATCCACCGCAGAGGGTGCTTCCATCATCAGGTCGGAGGCATCCTTTACCTTCGGGAAGGCGATGACGTCCCGGATATTGTCGGACTTTGTCATCAGCATCAGCAGACGGTCGAGGCCGTAGGCCAGTCCTGCATGAGGCGGCACTCCGTATTTGAAAGCATCCAGCAGGAAGCCGAACTGTTCCTGCGCCTGCTCTTTTGTAAAGCCCAGCACTTCAAACATTTTTGTCTGAATCTCCGGGTCGGAGATACGGACGCTTCCGCCGCCCAGCTCCACGCCGTTCAGCACGATATCGTAAGCTTTTGCGCGCACTCTTCCCGGGTCGGAATCAACATAGGGCCAGTCCTCTTCCATGGGCATGGTAAAGGGATGGTGCATGGCCATAAACCGGTTCTGCTCGTCGCTCCACTCCAGAAGCGGGAATTCGGTTACCCAGAGGAACTGATACTCGTTTTTATCCAGCAGTTCCATCTGCTCTGCCAGTTCCAGACGCAGGGCGCCAAGAGAAGCCCACACGACTTTGTTTTTGTCTGCGGCAAAGAGAAGAAGGTCGCCGTTTTCCCCGCTCATGGCCTGAATCAGGGCGCTCATCTCTTCCTCGCTCATGAACTTGGCAAAAGAGGATTTTACGGTGCCGTCCTCCTGGATGGCAATATAGGCCAGGCCTTTTGCGCCATAGTCTTTGACAAAGCTCACCAGTTTATCAATTTTCTTGCGGGGCATGCCGCCCTGTCCTTTGGCGTTAATTCCCCGGACAGAACCGCCGTTTTCAATGGCGCCGGTAAAAACGCCAAAACCGCAGTCTTTTACGACTTCTGTCACATCGGTCAGCTCCATGCCAAACCGGATATCCGGCTTGTCGGAACCGAACCGGTCCATGGCCTCCTGCCAGGTCATTCTGGGAATGGGCAGGGGCACTTCTACATCCAGTACTTCTTTAAACAGTTTCGCCAGCAGTCTTTCGTTGACTTCCAGCACATCATCCACGTCCACAAAAGACAGCTCCATGTCTATCTGGGTAAACTCCGGCTGCCGGTCTGCCCGCAGGTCCTCATCCCGGAAGCATTTTGCAATCTGGAAATACCGGTCGCATCCGGAGCACATAAGAAGCTGTTTTAAAAGCTGGGGTGACTGGGGCAGGGCGTAGAATTCGCCCGGATGAATCCGGCTTGGCACCAGGTAATCCCTGGCTCCCTCGGGAGTACTCTTTACCAGTACCGGCGTCTCAATCTCCAGAAATCCTTCCTCGGCCAGAAACTGTCTGGTCAGGGTGGCCACCTGGCTTCTCATCCGCAGATTGCGCTGCATATCCGGACGCCGCAGGTCCAGGAACCGGTATTTTAACCGGATTTCTTCTTTGGTTTTGGAGTTTTCTTCCACCGGGAAGGGCGGAGTCTCAGACTCTGCCAGAATCCGCAGTTCTCCGGGAACAATCTCGATTTCCCCGGTTGCCAGGTTCGGGTTTACCGCGCCGGAACGCTCTTTTACGGTTCCCACGACAGCTACCACATACTCGCTTCTGAGTTTTGCCGCTTTTTCCAGCAGTTCTTTCTCTGTACTTCCTTCTTCAAACACCACCTGAATCAGACCGGACCGGTCTCTTACGTCCACAAACACCAGCCCGCCTTTGTTCCGGTTCTTCTGCACCCATCCCATAATGGTAACGGTTTCTCCGATATTTGCCCGGGAGAGCTCGCCGCAGCGGTGGGTTCTCCGCAGGCCTTTCATTGACTCTGCCATCTTACTTTCCCTCCTGCAAATTCATTACGGAATCTTTGTAGCAGTCCGTAATCTCTGTGTATCCTTCTGCCAGAAGCTGGTCCTTCTGGAATTTTTTGTTCTTTTTCATATTGGCAATCAGCACCTGGCGTCCGGCCGCCCGGTCCGCTTTTGCCAGGGAAAGGACCTTTAAAATGCCCTCCTGGTGCATGCCTTTTTCCAGCAGATACGCCTTTTTTTCCCTGGTGCCCGGCACTTTGTAGCCGTTTTCCAGAAGCAGCATGACAATCCGCTCGAATCCGATGGAAAAGCCGCAGGCCGGCGTGTCCTGACCGGTAAACTTTCCAATCATCTTATCATAGCGGCCGCCGCCTGCCACAGAACCGCCGAACTCATCCATGGTCACTTCAAAAATGGTTCCGGTGTAGTAGGACTGGCCCCGTACAAGAGTGGGGTCGAATTTCACCTTAAAATCCGCTTCCTTCGCGGCTTCTACGCTGGAAATAATCATCTCCATGCTGTCCGCCACTTCCGGAGCCAGATGTCCAGCCAGCTTTTCTTTGCAGAACCGGATGCCGTCCACATCCCCGGAAATTTCATCAAACAGTCCCAGATAGGTGTCCACGCTCTCTTTCGGATAGCCCATCTCTTCCAGTTCCGCGGCCACCCCTTCTTTTCCGATTTTGTCCATTTTATCCAGAATAATGAAGACCTCGTCGTAGTCTTCCTCTTTGAAACCGCTGTAGGAGGCCATGGCCTTTAAAATGTTCCGGTCGTTGATGCACACGGTAAAATTATGGAAATCCAGTTTTCCCAGCATGGCCGTGGTAGCCAGAATCAGCTCTATCTCCGCCAGGTTTCCGGGTTCTCCCAGAATATCGATATCACACTGCATGAACTGACGGAACCGTCCCCTCTGAGGCCGGTCTGCCCGCCATACATTTCCTATCTGCAGCGCCTTAAAAGGAGAGGGAAGCTCGTTGGCATGGTTGGCATAATAACGGGCCAGAGGCACGGTCAGGTCATACCGCAGACCGCTGTCCACCACATCCATCTCTTCCGTTGCTTCTGCCAGTTTCAGCTTTTCTCCCCGTTTCAGAATCTTGAAAATCAGTTTTTCATTGTCTCCGCCCTGTTTGCTGCACAGATTTTCGATGTGCTCCACGCAGGGGGTTTCCATGGAGGAAAATCCAAAGGTCTTATACGTGTCCTTGATTAAGCCAATCACATAGTCCCGGATTTCCATCTCTGCCGGAAGCATGTCCTTCATTCCGGTTACCGGTTTCTTCTTCAGCGCCATAGCCATTCTCCTTTTCGTTCTATCATTTCGGAAACGCGGGAAATGTATTCTCCCACATCCTTTACATTCTCAATCCGAATCAGATTTGTCATCCTGCCGTTCCTGCTGCCGGGGGCAGGTATCTCATAAGGCAGCACCACCTTGGTGGAAGCGCCCGCTCCCACGGCCACAATGGACTGCCGTTCTTCCATAATAAGTATATTGTATATTCCGGCTTTGTCAACCTTCGCATAGCCCACATTCTCAAAATTTCCGGCAATATTTTTCTGCCGGTACAGATAATAGGGCAAAAGTCCCTGACTCACAGCGCTCTCGTATGCCATGTCCGTCATCTCTTCCAGTTCCCGTGCCATCCGTCCGTAATCGGTCTTTTCCCCGGAAGCTTTCTTCTCCCTGGTGAGCCGGGAGCCGTGCTTCATGGCCAGGGCATGGACGGTCAGGCTGTCCGGCGCCAGCTCTCTAATCTTCGCGAGGGTATCCGCCATATCCGCCGGATGTTCCCCGGGAAGCCCCGCAATCATATCCATGTTGATATTGGTAAAGCCCAGGTCCCGGGCCAGGTGGTAAATCCGGACAATATCCTCCACCGTGTGTCTTCTTCCGATGACGTCCAGCGTCCGCTGCTGCATGGTCTGGGGATTGATGGAAATCCGGCTGACCGGATGGCTCCGTATCACCCGGAGCTTCTCCTTTGTAATACTGTCCGGCCTTCCCGCCTCTATGGTAAACTCCTGAAGATATTCCAGGGAGAAATGGCGTTCCACAAAATCCAACACCCGCTCCATACGTTCGGCACTTAAGGTGGTGGGTGTACCTCCGCCCATGTAAATGGTGTTCAGACGCCGGTCGCGGGAAACCCGTGCCACATAGTCCAGCTCTTTTAAAAGGGCGTCCACATACTCATCCATCCGGTTTTCCCATTTTGCCGCCGGATAGGAAGTAAAGGAACAGTAGCTGCAGGTCGTGGGGCAGAAAGGAATCCCGATGTAGAGACTGTAGCCTTTCTGGCAGTCCAGCCGGGAAAGCTGGGCCTGCTCCCGCCTGGCGATTTCAATGCCCAGGCGGGCCTTTTTCTCACTGACCAGGTAGGTATCCGCCATAAAGCGGACCGTCTCCTCCTCGGAAAGTCCTTCCTCCAGTTTCTCCATTATCATCTTCGTAGGCCGCACTCCGGTCATATTGCCCCAGGCATGCTTCTGCCCCGTTTTTTCTGAAAGAAACCGGTACAGTTTTCGATTGATATATCGCTTCTGCTCCCGTTTATCCGTTATCAGCCTTGTCTCTTCCTCCCGGACAAAAAAGCAGGAACCGCCGTCCATTTCCATGTATATCAGCAGTTCCTGTCCAGGTTCTACACTCTGACTGACTTCTTCATCCGGATAAAAGGATTTCACAATATGATACATGTCATATGTGAACCGTTCGTTTTTACACTGAATCCGAATCATGTCGTCCTCTTTTCTACACAAAGGGATTGTGCAGTTTTTCATTTCCAATGGTGGTCTCGTCCATATGCCCCGGATAAACCATGGTTTCCTCCGGCAGAAGGAACAGTTTTTCCCGAATGGAACGAATCAGGTCCGACGTACTGCTTTTCGGGAAATCCGTCCGTCCCACAGAGCAGTGAAACAGCGTGTCTCCGCTGAAAAGCACGTCTGCCTCCTTCACATAGTAGCAGACGCCGCCGGGCGTATGTCCCGGTGTGTGAATCACCTGAAAATCATACCCTGCCAGGTGCAGCACGTCCCCGCCGTGAATCACGTTTCCGCCGGGGTAGCTGTATCCATTGGAGTACACGGTGTACTCATCCACCGGCGGATGGTTCAGAAGGTCCAGGTCCTGCTCCTCCACATAGACCGGCATCTCCCCGAACCGTTCGATAAATTTATCGATTCCCATGATATGGTCAAAATGGGCATGGGTCAGGAGAATGGCCTGGGGCTTCATTCCCTCGGACTCCATATGCTCCAGCAGATACTTCGGAGCTGCTGCCGGGTCTACAATCACCACTTCTTTTGTCTCTTCGTTCAGCGCCAGATAGCAGTTGGTGCTGATTACTCCTGTCACAAATCTTTCTACTTTCATACGTTTACCCCACTGCTCTTTCGATGTCCAGAACGCCTTCCAGCTGGCGCAGCTTGCCGATAACTCTTCCCAGCTGTTCCCGGCCGTTTACGATAAAGCCGGCCTCAATGGTAGCCGTCCCCTGTTTGCTGGTACGGACGTTCATGGATTTCACATCAATATCCAGTTCCGTAAATATCCGGGACATATCCATCAGAAGACCCTGCCGGTCATGGGCATACATCTTGATTTCCGCCAGGTACTGTCCGGATTCTTCCTCGGAAGGCTTCTCCCATTCTGCCGGAATCAGTCTCGCCCGCTCGCTCTCGGAAAGGTGGAGCATATTGACGCAGTCGGTCCGGTGAATGGACATTCCCCGTCCCCGGGTAATGAATCCGACAATCTCGTCCCCCGGAACCGGATTGCAGCACCGGGAAAACCGGACTGCCATATCGTCGATACCTTTTACTACAATTCCGCTCTTGGACTTGGTGATGTGTACCTTATTCTTTGCGGCTTCCGCCACTTTCTCCAGCACGCTTTCATCGGTAAGCTCTTTTTTGTGCTCTCTGCTGTACTCTTCCGCCAGGCGGTTCACAATCTGGCCTTCCTTCAGGCCGCCGTGTCCCAGGGCCGCCAGGATGGAATCCCAGTCCTTAAACCCGTATTTTTCCTGCACCACCTGCATGTATTTGGGCTTCATCAGATCCGAGAGGACAAAGCCTTTGGTTTTGCAGTAAGCCGCCAGCATCTCCTTGCCCCGGATGATATTTTCTTCTTTAAACTCTTTCTTAAACCACTGGTTTATCTTGTTTTTTGCCTGGGTACTCTTTACAATTCCCAGCCAGTCCCGGCTGGGGCCTTTGGAATTCTGGGAGGTCAGAATCTCGATTCTGTCCCCGTTCTGAATCTTATAGTCAATGTTGACCAGCTTGCCGTTGACCCGGGCTCCCACCATCTTGTTCCCCACAGCCGTATGAATGGCGTAGGCAAAATCAATGGGTGTGGAACCGTTTGGCAGGTTCTTTACGTCCCCGTTGGGAGTAAAGCAGTATACATCTTCGGCAAACAGGTCCAGGTCCCCTTTCAGGAGATTTAAAAATTCCCGGTTGTCCGTGTCCTGCTGCCACTCCAGAATCTGTCTCAGCCAGGTCAGCTTTTCCTCTTCCCTGGTCTCGATATTCTTCCTGCTGTCTCCCGATTCCTTGTACTTCCAGTGAGCCGCGATACCGTATTCCGCGGTCTTGTGCATCTCCTTGGTCCGTATCTGGATTTCAAAGGGCTGCCCCACGGAACTCATCAGCGTCGTATGCAGGGACTGGTACATATTCGGCTTGGGCATGGCAATATAGTCTTTAAATCTGCCGGGTACCGGCGTATACATCTCATGAATCACGCCCAGGGCCGCATAGCAGTCCTTTACGGTATCCACAATAATCCGCACGGCAAACAGATCGTATATCTGGTCGATGGTTTTGTCCTGGTTCACCATCTTTTTATAGATGCTGAACAAGTGCTTCACCCGACCGTTGACCTCGGCATTGATATTTGCGTTTTTCATGTGTTCGGAGACTTCGTCCACTATCTGCTGGACGAACTCTTCCCGCTCCGTCTTCCTGGCGTTAATCTGTTTCACCAGGTCGTAATACACTTCCGGCTGGGAATATTTCAGCGCCAAATCGTCCAGCTCCGTCTTAATCCGGGAAATACCCAGACGCTGGGCAATGGGAGCATAGATATCCATGGTCTCCCGCGCCTTTTCCTTCTGCTTTTCCGGTCTCGTGTACTGAAGCGTCCGCATGTTGTGCAGACGGTCGGCCAGCTTGATGATGATGACCCGGATATCCTTGGCCATGGCCAGGAACATCTTCCGCAGGTTCTCTGCCTGCACCTCCAGCTTGTCGGCGGAATAGGGGAGCTGTCCCAGCTTGGTTACGCCGTCCACCAGAAGGGCCACCTCTTCGCCGAACTCTTCCTTAATCTGTTCATCTGTCATCACGGTATCCTCCACGACATCGTGAAGCATACCGGCGGCAATGGTCTCCTTATCCATCTCCAGGTCCGCCAGAATAATGCTGACCCATAAAGGATGGATGATGTATTCCTCTCCGGATTTGCGGCGCTGTCCCTTGTGGGCGTCCCGGGCAATCCGGTAGGCTTTCTCTATCATACTCACGTCCGCGGACGGGTGATATTTCTGAATCCTGGTAATCAGACACTGATATAAATCATCCGGGTTCTGATAATCAGAAGGCGCCATTACCGCATGCCCATCCACAATATCCAGTTTTTCAGGGCCGCTCTCCACAACCGGCTCTTTTCCCATCACTTCTGACATATCTTCACCCTCCTTTCGCTATTTCCCAGGATAGCGGATAACCGAATCCACATGGTATCCTTCCAGTTTTTCTCTTCCTTTCAGCCCTTCCAGCTCCATCAGGAACACCAGTCCGTTCACCTTCCCGCCCAGACTTTCAATCAGGCGAATCATGGCCGCACTGGTTCCGCCGGTAGCCATCAGGTCATCCACAATCACAACTTTATCTCCCGGTTTTATGGAACGTTTGTGTATCTCAATCTCTGCGCTGCCGTATTCCAGTTCATATTCCACGGACACGGTTTCACAGGGCAGTTTGCCCTTCTTCCGTATGGGCACAAATGACTTGTGCAGGTTATAGGCCAGGGGCATGCCGAAAATAAACCCTCTGGATTCCGGTCCCACGATAATGTCAAAGTCCAGTCCGTCCAGTTTTTCCTGCAGAAGGTCAATCGCCAGGTGCAGACCGTCCGCGTCTTCCAGGATACTGGTCACATCCCGGAAAATAATTCCTTCTTCCGGAAAATCCGGAATACTCAGTACATATTCTTCAATCTGTTTTTTCATGTATCATACCTTCTTCGTTTCTGGGTATCCATGGCGCCCCGAATTTCTCACAATTATGAGATAACAGCACCATATTCCTCATTATATCATATAATTGCGAATTTTCAAAATACAATCGAAAGGATTTCCTGTCATTTATAATCCTGCACAATTATCTGGATGCTCCGGTTTCCGCGGTACTCGTGGATTTCCGGATAAAAGGTAAAGGCCATCCGGATTCCCCGGGCCTTTCCGGCCAGAAGGACTTTGGAGACGCCGTTTCCATATGCTTCCTCTGCGTAGTCCAGAAATTCTTCCGGATTTCCGAAATACAGGGCGTCCAGTTCCGTCCCGTCGGAATCCTCCAGACGAAGCTTCAGCACATTCCGGTTCTTCCCCAGAATCCGGGCCCCCAGCACTTCCACCTGCCGCTGGGCAAACACCGGCTTTGGATTTCCTTTTCCGAAAGGCTCCAAAAGCTGCAGTTCCTGAATAAGCTGCCCGGTAATGGAGGAAAAAGGAAGCTGCATGTCAATGGTTATCTTCTCCTGCAAATCAGCGTCGGTCAGCCCGCAGGTTTCGCTGATTTTCCTGCGGAAGGCCTCCAGATTTTCTTCCGGAAGGGACAGTCCTGCCGCCATCCTGTGTCCGCCGAACCGGGTGAGCAGTTCCCTGCACCGGTTCAGTCCTTCGTACATATGCCAGGTCTCAATGGAGCGGCCGGAGCCTTTCAGTCCGTCTTCCCCCCGGGTCAGCACAAATACCGGTTTATAATATGCGTCCCGGACCCTGCCTGCCACAATTCCCGCCAGACTTTCGTGGCAGGAGGGCAGGCAGAGCACCAGCACGCGGTCTTTCCCTGCCTCTGTGTGTTCTACCAGTTCCAGCGCCTCTTCCACCGCCTTCTGGGTCATATCCTTGCGGCTGTCGTTCAGGGCTTTCAAATCGCCCGCCAGAAGGGAAGCGTCCCGGGAATTTTCTGTCTCCATCAGTTCCAGGGACCGTTTCGCCGTGTCCAGCCTGCCGCTGGCATTGATGCAGGGGCCCAGGACAAACCCGATATGATAGGCGGAAATACGCTCCCGGTCAATGCCGGTGCAGTCAATCAGGGCGTTCAGTCCCGGATTTTTCGTCCGCCGGAGCATTTCCAGTCCCTGCTGTACAAAAATCCGGTTTTCATCCGTCAGGTCCATGACGTCCCCCACTGTGGCAATGGCTACATTTTCCATCAGATAGTCCAGGTCTTCCGCGTCCCTCCCCATGGCTTCGCAGAGCGCCTCTGTCAGTTTGTAGGCCACCGCTGCCCCGCAGAGCCCTTTGAAGGGATAGGGGCAGTCCTCCTGCTTCGGGTCCACCACGGCGTCCGCCGGGGGCAGCACATACCGCCTTTTCCCGTCCTCTCCTTCTTCATAGGGCACTTCATGGTGGTCGGTCACCACCACCGTCATGCCCAGGCTTCTGGCATAGGCGATTTCCTCCGCCGCAGCAATGCCGTTATCGCAGGTTACGATAGTATCGGTCCCGTCGTCGAAGGCCCGCTCAATCAGGTGGCGGTTCAGGCCGTAACCGTCCTTCATCCGGTCCGGAATGTCGCTGTCCACATCCCCGCCCAGATAGCGCAGCCCTTCCAGCAGAATATAGGTGGCCTGGACGCCGTCGATATCGTAGTCTCCGATAATCCGGATTTTCGCTCCCTCCCGGAGTTTTTCTGTCAG
>DSTFC04002__coassemble_1199_pt1 | contig 17766 bp, 15 predicted proteins | sample DSTFC04002__metabat2_high_PE_021 | metagenome-assembled genome bin DSTFC04002
TATTACAAGAAAAGAAGCCGCGGAATATATTGAGCGGTATTTTGAGACCTATCCGGGGATTAAGAAATTCCTGGATGATACAGTGGCCCATGCAAAGGAAGAAGGGTATGTGACTACCCTGTTCGGAAGAAGAAGACCGGTTCCGGAACTTTCTTCCAGCAATTATATGCAGCGCTCCTTCGGGGAGCGGGTCGCCATGAACGCGCCCATTCAGGGGACGGCGGCGGATATTATCAAGATTGCCATGATACGGGTAAACAGGGAACTGAAAAAGCGGAATCTGAAGTCCCGCCTGGTACTTCAGGTTCACGACGAGCTGCTGATTGAGACCTGGGAGCCGGAGCTTTCCGAAGTGCAGGAGATTCTCAGGGACTGCATGGAGCATGCGGCGGACCTTTCCGTTCCGCTGGAAGTGGACATGCACACGGGAAAGAACTGGTACGAGGCAAAATAGACGGAACAGGAAGAAGACAGATGAAAAAATTAGGAATTACCGGCGGGGTGGGCTCCGGAAAAAGCCGGGTGCTGAAACTGCTGGAGGAAACATACCATGCCAGGGTGTATCAGGCGGACGAGATTGCCAGAAGGATTCAGGAACCGGGGAATGCCTGCTATGAGCAGATTGTAAAGACATTTGGCCGGGAAATCTGCCTGGAAGGCGGAGGACTGGACCGGAAAAAGCTGGGCAGACTGGTGTTTTCGGACCGGAAAAAGCTGGAAACGCTGAATGCCCTGGTGCATCCGGCCGTGAATGAAGAGATTGTGCGTCTGATAGCCCGGGAGGAAAGCCGGGGGACCGGACTGTTCGTGCTGGAGGCGGCCCTTCTGGCAAAACCCTGGTACCGGGAGATTCTGGATGAAATCTGGTATATCCGCGTGGAGAGGGAAGTGCGAATGGAACGGCTTGCGGCTTCCAGGGGATATACAAAAGAGCAGACCGAATCCATGATGGCTTCCCAGCCCCGGGAAGAGGAGTTCCTGGCTTTTGCAGACCGGGTCATCGATAACAGCGGAGAGTTCTCCGAGACGGCCCGGCAAATACGGCAGGAGCTGAAACGGCTGGAACAGGGAGAAGCCGGAACGTTACAAAAGAAATGAACAGGACAGGAGCAGAAAACAGATGAGATTATGCAGTATAGCAAGCGGGAGCAGTGGGAACTGTATTTATGTGGGAAGTGACCACACCCATCTGCTGGTGGATACAGGCGTCAGCAGAAAGCGGATTGAAGAAGGGCTTGCCAGGCTTGGCATTAAAGGTGAGGAACTGACCGGAGTTCTGGTGACCCATGAACATGCCGACCATATCCAGGGACTTGGCGTTTTCAGCCGGAAATATGAGATTCCGGTTTACGCCACGCCGGGAACCATTCAGGGAATTCAGAATTACAAATCCCTGGGAAAGATGCCGGAAGGGCTTTACCATGAGGTGCAGACCGATACGGATTTTATGCTGGGGGACATTCTGGTACATCCGTTTTCCATCTCCCATGATGCGAACGAACCCAGCGGCTACCGCTTCCAGCAGGGAGAAAAGAGGATGGCAGTGGCTACGGACCTGGGAAAATACGATGCGTACACTGTGGAAAATCTTCAGAATCTGGATGCGGTTCTTCTGGAATCCAACCATGACATTCACATGCTGGAGGTAGGGCCCTATCCCTATTATCTGAAACAGCGGGTGATGGGAGAGCGGGGACATCTTTCCAATGAAGTGTCCGGAAGGCTGCTCTGCGATATCCTGCATGGGAATATGAAGAAGGTGCTTCTCGGGCATTTGAGTAAAGAAAATAATTTTGCGGAACTGGCCTATGAGACGGTGAAGCTGGAAATTACCCTGGGAGACAATCCCTATAAAGGGGAAGAAATTCCAATTTCCGTGGCAAAGCGGGACCAGATTTCGGAAATTGTAACTGTATAGAAAACAAGGATAAAGAGACAAGGAAGGTTTTGAGGAGGTTTTAACGCAAATGAGTAAGAGAAAGACCGGGATTGTGACGGACAGTAACAGCGGTATCACCCAGGCAGCGGGGAAAGAACTGGGTATCTGGGTGCTGCCCATGCCTTTTTACATCAATGAAGAACTCTTTCTGGAAGAGATTACACTGAGTCAGGAAGAATTTTACAAAAGACTGGAGGAAGATGCGGATATCTCCACATCCCAGCCGGCGCCGGCGGATGTTACCGAACTGTGGGACCGGGTCCTGGAAGAGTGCGAGGAAATCGTGCATATTCCCATGTCCAGCGGCCTGAGCAGCTCCTGCGAGACCGCCGTAATGCTTTCCCAGAAATACGATGGGAAGGTACAGGTAGTAAACAACCAGCGGATTTCCGTGACCCAGCGCCAGTCGGTCATGGACGCCATCCGGCTTGTGGAGGCCGGAAAAGGCGCCGCCGAGATTAAAGAAATCCTGGAGGCCGTAAAATTCGATTCCGATATCTATATTACAGTGGATACCCTGAAATATCTCAAAAAAGGCGGACGGCTTACGCCCGCGGCCGCGGCAATCGGAACGGTTCTGAACCTGAAACCGGTTCTTCGTATCAAAGGAGAAAAGCTGGATGCCTTTTCCAAGACCAGAGGCTGGAAGTCGGCCAAAAAGACAATGATTAAAGCAGCAGAAACGGCAATGAAGGAAGAATTTTCGGATTGCAAAGGCCCCGAAGATATCTATCTGGAGGCTGCCTATACCGGGAACCGGGAGGAAGCAGAAGAATGGAAAAAAGAACTGGAAGAAGCCTTTCCCGGATTTCCCATTCATATGGACCCGCTTTCACTTAGTGTGGCCTGCCATATCGGACCAGGAGCAAAGGCTGTGGCACTGACAAAAGTTTTAAAAATTTAGTGACTGGGGACGGGTACCGGCCAGCCGGTACCCGTCCCCATATACAACTCTCAGACAATTACAAGCTTTTGTCTGAAATCGGACTGAAATGCTGTGTGATTTTTTTCGGCCAGTACGGTCTGGTAAAGGTCGGAGGCAAGGCGGTCTTTCTCCAGAAGTTTCTGGGCCTCCGGAGAAAGGAGAGCGGTATCGGCAAAACGTCCTACCAGCGGGAGACTGCTGTGTTCCTGAATCTGTTTCAGGACGCCGGCGCTTTCCCGGCGGAAGCCGAGGAGGCGGGCACAGGGAATGCAAAGGGGCCTCCTGCTGACAGAGATGTGGCCCCGGGGAATATCCAGCAGGATATGCAGGAGAGCCCGGCTAATGCGGCTGTACGTCAGTTCTTTTGTCTTTAAGAGCTGGCAGAACTGGTCCCAGGAGACAAATTCTTCCCGGTGCCGCCAGATACGGACGGCCAGTTCCGGGGACACATCGGCAAACCGTGCGAGGTCCTTCTGGCTGGAAAGCAGCAGACGGTATTTTAGGAGAAGAGAAAAATCTGCAGTTTCCAGAGGAAGGTACCGGGAGAGAAAATCGGTTATTATACGGAACGAGCCGGCGGGAAGCGTTTCTTCCAGACGGGGCAGGTTCTTTTCTGAGACGGAAAGGGTTCCGTCTTTTTTCTTTTCCTGAAATACCAGATTCCGTACTGCCGTGGCAGAACTGCAGGGCCCGGAAAGGTCTGTCTGGTGGTAACCGGACTCTCTGCGGGAAATGGTGACGGGGCGGATGGAAGAGGAGAGCCGGTCCAGCGCCTTCAGATACTCCACCCCCAGAATATTATTGGGGGATTCCAGCAGCCTTCCGGTTTCCGGACTGCCTGAACAGACCGAAAGCGCCCGCTGTCTCGCTGCGGGAAACGTCAGACCTTCTTTTAAAAACTGTTTTAACTGCTGCCGGTAGCTTTCCGGTTCCCGGGAGAGAATCCGGGCCGTTTCCTGCAGAAGCTGCAGGTCGCCGCATTCGCTGCCAAAACAGAGACTGTCCACACAGCCAAGGGCGTTTAAAAGAGCCACACCGCCCTCGGCAAAAAATTCGGCGCTGGCACAGGCGAAAATGGCCGGAAGCTCCAGAATGGCATCCGCCCCTGCCTCCAGGGCCGCCTGCGCCCGCAGCCGCTTCGGAAGCAGGGCAGGTGCGCCGCGCTGAACAAAATCACCGCTCATTACGGCGATTACGGCGTCTGCCTGACAGAGACGCCGGGTTTCCTCCATATGATAAAGATGTCCGTTGTGAAAGGGATTGTATTCTGCGATAATTCCTGCAATTCTCATAACTGTTTCGAGAAATCTCCTTGTATATTGTTTTTGAAACGATTATACTATAAAAAGAGTCTTTATGCAAAAGCATCAGTGCCAGAAAGGAGGAACGACAGGTGAATCGTGAAAAAATACTGGACCTTCTGGAGGAGAGAAAATACAAGGAACTGAAAGAGGAACTGGACAAGTTCTATCCGGTTGACATCGCTCAGTTTCTGGAAGATGAGGCGGATGAAAAACAGATGCTGATTCTGTTTCGGCTTTTGCCAAAAGAAGAGGCGGCAGAAACTTTCGCGTACATGAACAGCGATACGAGAGAAACGTTGATAAATGCGTTGACGGACTCGGAGCTGGAAGAAGTCATGGACGAAATGTATCTGGACGATACCGTGGATGTGCTGGAAGAGATGCCGGCCAATGTGGTGGACCGTCTCCTTCTCGTGACGGATGAGGATACCAGAAAGCAGATTAACCAGCTGCTTCAGTATCCCGAAGACAGTGCGGGAAGCGTTATGAATGTGGACTATGTGGGACTTCGTCCGGATATGACAGTGGAAGAGGCCATTCTGAAAATCCGGCAGGTAGGTATTAACCGGGAAACGATTTATACCTGCTATGTCCGGGAGAAGAAAAAGCTGGTTGGCGTGGTGGACGTAAAAGACCTTCTGACCAGCAGTGACAGCAAAACCATGGAAGAAATCATGGAAACCAATGTAATCTATGCAAAGACAACAGATGACCAGGAGGATGTCGCACATAAAATTATCAAATACGGACTTGTGGCTATTCCAATTGTGGACCATGAGATGTGTATGGTTGGAATCGTTACGGTAGATGACGCCATGCTGGTTCTGCAGGACGAGGCAACGGAGGATATCAGTATCATGGCCGGTGTCAGCCCGGCAGAGGAAACCTATTTCAGCACCAGTGTCTTTCAGGAGGCAAAAAACAGAAGTGTATGGCTTTTGTTTCTTATGCTTTCTGCAACATTCAGCGGCATGGTGCTGGACCATTTTTCTTATGCGGTTCTGGCCATGCCGGTGCTGAACGCCTTTGTTCCCATGCTGACGGGAACGGGAGGAAACTGCGGTTCTCAGAGCTCAACGCTGGTTATCCGCGGAATTACTGTGGGAGAAATTCAGCTGAAAAATATTTTTCGGGTTATTTTTAAGGAAGTCCGGGTGGCCCTGCTGGTAGGGCTGATTCTGGCTGTGGTAAACGGGGTAAGAGTGGTAATTATGTATCAGGGGAAAACGGACAATCCGCTTCTTCTTGCCTTTGCACTGGGTATTACCCTGATGTGTACGATTGTGATGGCAAAAACCATCGGCTGCACCCTGCCTCTGCTGGCGAAACGGATTGGACTGGACCCGGCCATTATGGCCGCGCCGCTGATTACGACCCTGGTGGACACGGGGACAACCCTGATTTACTTTTCCATCGTAACCAGGGTGTTTCGTATAACGGCGTGAGGCCGCAAAGCCGCACTGGCGTGCTTATTGTGACCTGCGGTCACTCTTTGCTCGTTTGGGAGCGGTCATTATAACGGTTCAGCCGGAGCAAAAAAGCTCGCAAAGCCGCACTGACGTGCTGACTACGGCCTGCGGCCGTTCTTTGCTCGCTTTATTTTGCTCCACCTCATACAAGAAAGCAGGAGCTGATTTTATGCGAGCATAATCAGCCCCTGCTTTCTTGTATAGCTGAACCTTGTTTAAAAAATAACATTCCTTGTATACAATGTGTAAGTGCGTTATAATAGACATACAGTGCGTATTCCCGTCTGGCGGGAACGGATATAAAGAAGGGAGAAATATCATGAATGTATTAGTAATCAACTGTGGAAGTTCTTCACTGAAATTCCAGCTTATTGATGCAAAGTCAGAGGAAGTTCTTGCGAAAGGACTGTGTGAGAGAATCGGAATCGACGGCAGACTTACTTATCAGCCGGAAGGGCAGGAGAAGCAGAAAACAGACAAGCCCATGCCGACCCATACAGAGGCCATCCAGTATGTTATCGATGCCCTGACAGACGCTGAGAACGGCGTGGTAAAAGACCTTGGGGAAATCGGGGCAGTAGGGCACCGTGTCGTACACGGAGGAGAAAACTTTGCCCAGTCCGTGATTGTTACTCCGGAGGTAAAGAAAGCCATCGAGGAATGCAATGACCTTGCACCCCTTCATAATCCGGCCAACTTAATCGGTATCGAAGCCTGCGAGAAGCTGATGCCGGGAACTCCCCAGGTGGTTGTATTTGACACAGCTTTCCACCAGACGATGCCGGAGCAGGCCTATATGTACGGCCTTCCCTATGAATACTATGAAAAATACAAAGTAAGACGTTACGGATTCCACGGAACCAGCCACAGCTTTGTTTCCAAAAGAGCGGCTGAGTATCTGGGCGTACCTTATGAGGCTACGAAAACGATTGTCTGCCATCTGGGCAACGGTTCCTCCGTCTGCGCAGTGATGAACGGAAAATCCGTGGACACTTCCATGGGACTGACTCCCCTGGAAGGTCTGGTGATGGGAACCCGTTCCGGTGACATTGACCCGGCAATCATGGAGTTTATCGCCAAGAAAGAAGACCTGGACATCGCCGGTATCATGAACGTGCTGAATAAAAAATCCGGTGTGGAAGGACTTTCCGGAGTCTCCAGTGATTTCCGTGACCTGACTGACGCGGCAGAGGCCGGAAATGAAAGAGCAGAACTGGCCCTGAAAGTATTTGCGTACCGGGTGGCAAAATATGTAGGAAGTTACGCGGCAGCTATGAACGGTGTGGACAACATTGTATTTACTGCCGGAATCGGAGAAAACGACGGACCTATGAGAGCCAGTATCTGCGAATATCTCGGCTACCTGGGAATTCAGATTGACGAGGAAGCAAATAAAGTGCGGGGTGAGGAAAAAACACTTTCCACGCCGGATTCCAAAGTCAATGTTCTGGTGATTCCCACGAACGAAGAACTTGCCATCGCAAGAGAGACGGTTGCGCTTTTATAGGAAATACTATATTTTGTGGCGAAAACAGAATATATTTCGGAAATTTTGGAAAGAATTTTGTTGACAAATTCAGGGAACATGATATAATTAACCAGGTATGGATAAAGGAGTAAGATTATGCGAATAAACTTATCCGAAGTTCTTACCGAACCGCATATATCCGTGGAGACGGAAGCAGTCTGCGGGCTGAAGGATATCAGCTTCGGCGGACAGAAGTATCCGGTCAGGCCGGCAGAACCTTTTTCTGTCCGTGTTGAGTGGACTGGAGAGCAGAAGTTTCACGTTCACTGCGAGGGAAGTCTTACTGTGGATATTCCCTGCGACCGGTGTCTGGCGGATGTGCCCACTGTTTTTTCCGTTCAGGCTGAGCGGGATGTGAATCTGGGTGAAAACTGCGGAGAGGATGAGGACGGTTCCGAGGAAGCGAATTATATTGACGGGTATTATCTCGATGCAGATGTTCTGATTTGCAAAGAGATATTAGCAGGGTGGCCGATGAAAGTTCTGTGCAGCGAGGACTGCAAGGGGATTTGCAGCGTATGTGGCAGAAATCTGAATGAAGGTACATGTGACTGCGAGGACCCAGGGCTGGACCCCAGAATGTCAGTTATCCGCGATGTCTTTAAGAATTTTAAGGAGGTGTAACCTGTGTCAATTTGTCCGAAGAATAAATCTTCTAAAGCCAGAAGAGACAAAAGAAGAGCAAACTGGAAGATGAGCGCGCCGAACCTGGTAAAATGCAGCAAATGTGGAGCGCTTACCATGCCGCACAGAGTATGCAAGGCATGCGGCTCTTACAACAAAAGGGAAATTATCGCCCAGGATTAGTTTTTCTAAAAGAATGAAAGTAAAGAGTTTTGGAGTTATCCAGAACTCTTTCTTTTTATATAGCAGGAAACCGCTGTCCGGTGGGGCCATTCGCAAAGCCGCTATTGATTTTTGAAAGGATGTTTAGTAGAATTAAGTTTAGTAATGCCGGGAGGGAACAGTATGGAAGAAATTACAAAAGTAGTTGTAGATGCCATGGGCGGGGACAATGCGCCGGGAGAGATTATCCGGGGCGCCATGGATGCGATTGCAAAACGCAGTGATATCCACGTGATTCTCGTCGGGCAGGAGGAAGTTATCCGCCGGGAACTGGCAGGATATACTTATAATGAAGAGCAGGTAGAAGTGGTGAATGCCACAGAGGTTATCGAGACGGCAGAACCGCCGGTTATGGCCATCCGGAAGAAAAAGGATTCTTCCATCGTTGTCGGTATGCGCCTGGTGCGGGAAAAGAAGGCGGATGCCTTTGTGTCCGCAGGAAGTTCCGGTGCGATTCTGGCAGGCGGCCAGCTTCTGGTAGGCCGGATTAAAGGCGTGGAAAGACCGCCCCTTGCTCCGCTGATTCCGACAGAGAAAGGATTTTCCCTTCTGATTGACTGCGGGGCAAATGTGGATGCCAGACCTTCCCATCTTGTTCAGTTCGCGAAGATGGGTTCCATTTACATGGAGCATGTGATGGGCGTAAAAAATCCTTCCGTCCGGATTGTCAATATCGGCGCGGAGGAAGAAAAGGGAAATGCGCTGGTGAAAGAAACCATGCCCCTTCTGAAGGAATGCAGCGATATCAATTTTGCCGGAAGCATTGAGGCCCGGGAGATTCCTCACGGCCAGGCGGACGTGGTAGTCTGCGAGGCTTTTGTGGGAAATGTCATCCTGAAGCTCTATGAAGGGGTCGGAGCCGTGCTGTTCAGTAAGATAAAGAGCGGCATGATGTCCAGCCTTCGCAGTAAAATCGGCGCCCTTCTCGTAAAGCCAGCCCTGAAGGATACCCTGAAAACGTTTGACGCCAGCGAATACGGCGGCGCGCCTCTTCTGGGACTGAACGGGCTTGTGGTAAAGACCCACGGAAGCTCAAAAGCAAAGGAAGTCTGCAATTCCATTCTGCAGTGCAGTACCTTCCGCAGGCAGCGGATTAACGAAAAAATCCGGGCCTGTATTCAGGGGGAAGTGGCAGATTCGGAGTAAGGAAAGGACAGAAGCATGGAATTTGAAAAAGTAAAAAAAATCATTGCCACTACAATGGGATTTGACGAAAATACACTGACCATGGACACTGCTTTTATCGATGACCTTGGAGCTGACTCCATGGACATTTTCCAGGTGATTATGGGCATTGAGGAAGAGTTTGACATTGAAGTGGACAACGAAGATGCAGAGAAAATCGTAACGATTGGCGACGCAGTGGAAATGATAAAAAAGGCTGTAAATTAAGGAAAGCAGACAGAAAAGCCCCTTTTCAGGGCTTTTCTGTTTTCAGACGAGGACAGATTATGAACAGAAATGTAAAACAACTGGAAGAAAAGGCGGGATACCGCTTTCGGAAAAAGGAGCTTTTAACCCATGCTATGACGCACAGCTCCTATGTGAATGAGAAACATTTAAAGAAACCGGACAGCAATGAGAGACTGGAGTTTCTGGGCGACGCAGTGCTGGAACTGGTGACAAGCGAGTACCTCTTTTTTGCGGATAAGACGATGCCGGAAGGAGAGCTGACCAAACAGCGGGCGGCCATGGTGTGCGAAAAGGCGCTTGCCTTCTGCGCCAGAGACCTGGAACTGGGCTCCTTTCTGCTCCTGGGAAAAGGAGAAGAGGCTACGGGAGGACGGAAGAGAGAATCCATTACCTCCGATGCACTGGAAGCGCTGATTGGGGCTATCTATCTGGATGGTGGTTTTGCTAGTGCAAAAGAGTTTATACTCCGCCACATACTGAACGACCTGGAAGGGAAACGGCTCTTTTATGATAGCAAAACTATCCTGCAGGAGATGGTGCAGGGAAATCTGGACCAGAAGATTTTCTACCATCTTATCGGGGAAGAAGGACCGGACCACAACAAATCCTTCCGGGTAGAAGTACGAATCGGGGAGACGGCATACGGTCAGGGCGTGGGGCGCACAAAAAAAGCAGCAGAGCAGGAGGCTGCCTACCAGGCAATTCTGAAGCTCAGAGAAGAGAAGAAAGGTACCGAATAGCTGATGTATTTAAAGAGCATAGAGGTGCAGGGATTCAAATCCTTTGCCCATAAGATTGTCTTTGAATTTCATAACGGGATTACCGCGATTGTGGGACCGAATGGAAGCGGGAAGAGTAATGTGGCGGACGCGGTCCGCTGGGTTCTCGGAGAACAGCGGGTAAAACAGCTTCGGGGCGACAGTATGCAGGACGTCATTTTTTCCGGTACGGAAAGCCGGCGGCCGTTAAGCTACGCTTCCGTGGCGATTACCCTGGACAACTCCGACCATAAACTGCCGGTGGATTATGAAGAAGTAACCGTCACAAGAAAGCTCTACCGTTCCGGGGAAAGCGAGTACCTGTTAAACGGGAGCGCCTGCCGTCTGAAAGACATCAATGAGATGTTTTATGACACCGGTATCGGGAAAGAAGGATATTCCATTATCGGGCAGGGCCAGATTGATAAAATCCTGAGTGGGAAGCCGGAAGAGCGGCGGGAGCTTTTTGACGAGGCGGCAGGAATTGTCAAATTTAAAAGGCGGAAGGCCATGTCTCTGAAAAAGCTGGAAGAAGAGCAGCAGAACCTGCTTCGGGTCAACGACATTCTGTCGGAGCTGGAAAAGCAGGCCGGTCCCCTGGAGAAGCAGGCGGAAACCGCACGGGCCTATCTGAAGAAAAAAGAAGAGCTCCGGCGCTTTGATATCAATATGTTTCTGATGGAAACCGCACGTCTGAAAGAGCTCATCCGGGGAACTGAAGAAAATCTCTCCGTTTCAGAGGAAGAGCTGGAAAAGGCCCGGCAGGACTACGCGGCCATGAAAGAAGAATATGAGGCCATTGAGGGCCAGGCGGATGAAGTGGACAGTGAGATTGAGCGGTACCGGAACCGCCTGAATGAGACTACCCTGCTGAAACAGCAGCTGGAAGGGCGGATAGAACTTCTGAAGGAACAGATTCACAGCGCCCGGATGAATGACGTCCACTTTGAGGAACGTGCCCGGACCGTGTATCTGGAAATAAAGGAACGGAAAAAGCAGAGCGAAACGCTGGAACGGGAGCAGAAGGAAGCAAAAGAGAAGCTGGAAAAAGAATACCGGCGCCAGGAAAAAGCCGAAGCTGACCTGGCGGAGGTGCAGTCCCGGATTGCCAGGATGACGGCGGAGACAGACCAGAGCCAGAGCGATATCCGGGAACTTCTGAGCAGCCGGGCTTCCACCCGGGCGAAAAGCCAGCATTACGATACGGTTATGAATCAGATTCAGATCCGGCAGTCTGAACTTCACAGAAAGCTGCTGGAAACCCAGAACGATGACGCTCTTCTGAAAAAACAGCAGGAGGAGCACGAAAAAGAGCTGGACAGCATTTCCAGGGAAATCGATGCGTTTAACGGGGAAATCAGCCACTGCGACGCAGAGATAGAGAAGCTTCAGCAGGTGATTGCCAAAAAGAACGAGCAGCTTCGTATCGGCCAGACCGCCTATCACCGGGAAGAGTCCCGTCTGGAGTCCCTGAAAAATATTACGGAGCGTTACGACGGATACGGAAACAGCATCCGGAAAGTGATGGAACACCGGGACAAAGAGAAAGGCCTTCTGGGCGTGGTGGCCGATATCATCAAAGTGCAGAAGGAATACGAGACAGCGGTGGAGACGGCCCTGGGAGGCAGTATCCAGAATATCGTTACGGCAGACGAGGAAACGGCCAAACGGATGATAGGTTTCCTGAAAAAGAATAAATACGGAAGAGCCACTTTCCTTCCCCTGACTGCCATCCGGGGCGGACAGAGTATCGCCCGCCCGGAGGCCCTGAAGGAAAAGGGCGTTATCGGAACAGCGGACAGCCTGGTGCAGGTGGAGGACACGTACCGGAAACTGGCGGAGAACCTGCTGGGGAGAACGCTGGTAGTGGATACCATCGACACCGGAATCGCACTTTCCCGGAAATACCGACAGTCACTGCGCATCGTAACCCTGGAAGGGGAACTGCTGAACCCCGGCGGGTCCATGAGCGGCGGCGCCTTTAAAAACAGCAGCAACCTGCTGGGAAGGAGACGGGAAATCCAGGAATTTGAGAAAACCGTTCAGATGCTGAAAGCGGACATGCAGAAAGCGGAAAAAGAACTGGAAGAGACGAGAAACAAAAGAGCGGCGTTCTACGCGGAGATTGAAGAGATTCAGAAGAAGCTTCAGAGAGCCTACGTTCAGCAGAATACGGCACGCATGAATCTGGAGCAGGTCAGCTCCCGGCAGAAGCTGGCCCTGGAAGCCAGGGAAAACGCGGTGCGGGAGCGCAGGGAACTGGAAGAGAAGGCCAGGGAGACAGCGGAGAATCAGGAATCCATCCAGGTAGAGCTGGAGACCTCCGAGAGCCTGGAAAAGGAATTCAGCCAGAAGCTTACCGCCACCCAGGAAGCCCTGGAGCAGGAACGAAACCTGGAAAGTGAAGCGGTAAAGAAAAACGAGGAGGCCCATCTGGCCTGCGCGGCTCTGGAACAGAAGCTGGCATTTATCGAGGAAAATGCCGGAAGAATTCTGGAAGAACTGCAGAAATTCCAGGAAGAGCTGGAAAAGCTGGAGCAGGACAAAGATTCTGCCAGCGGGGAGATTCAGGAGAAGGAAAAGCAGATTGCCGAAATCCGGCAGACCATTTCCGATTCCCAGGAGCTTTTTGAAGAAATCCAGAAAGAGATTGAGGAAAACCAGAAAAAGCGGGAAGAGCTGAACCGGAAGAACAAGGCTTTCCTTGGAAAACGGGAAGACTTAAACCGGCATATGACGGAACTGGACAAGGAAGTATTCCGCTTAAACAGCAGGAAAGAAGGGTATGAGGAAAGCCTGGAAAAGCAGGTGAACTATATGTGGGAAGAATACGAACTCACCTATAACCATGCCCTGGAAATCCGGGACGAAAATCTGACAGACCTGACCTTTATGAAAAAGCGGATTCAGGAACTGCGCGGCGAGATAAAGGCGCTGGGCCCGGTGAATGTAAACGCCATTGAAGATTATAAAGAGCTTTCCTCCCGGTATGAATTCCTCAAAGGGCAGCATGACGACCTGGTTGAGGCGGAGGCTACCCTGGAGAAGATTATTCGGGAACTGGACGAGGCCATGCGCAAACAGTTTTCAGAACAGTTCGGGCGCATCGCGGAAGAATTTAACAAAGTATTCCGGGAACTCTTCGGAGGCGGCAGGGGTACCCTGGAGCTGATGGAGGATGAGGATATTCTGGAGGCAGGAATCCGGATTATCGCCCAGCCGCCGGGAAAGAAACTGCAGAACATGATGCAGCTTTCCGGCGGGGAAAAAGCACTGACGGCCATCGCCCTTCTGTTTGCCATTCAGAACCTGAAACCGTCGCCCTTCTGCCTTCTGGACGAGATTGAGGCGGCGCTGGACGACTCCAACGTAACCAGGTTTGCCCAGTATCTGCATAAACTGACGAAGAACACCCAGTTTATTGTGATTACACACCGGCGGGGAACCATGAATGCGGCGGACAGACTGTATGGAATTACCATGCAGGAGAAAGGGGTATCCACTCTGGTATCCGTAGACCTGATTCAGGAAGAACTGGACCAGGAAAAACAGCAGGCCGCAGGATAGAAAGCAGAAGGAGAGAGATTATGGCAGAGGAAAAGAAAGGATTTTTCCGGAGACTGGTGTCGGGACTTACGAAGACCAGAGAGAATATTGTATCCGGCATCGACGGAATTTTCCACGGGTTTACAAAAATAGACGAGGATTTTTATGAAGAACTGGAGGAAACCCTGATTATGGGCGACCTGGGCGTAAAGGCCACCTATGCGATTCTGGAAGACCTCAGGCAGAAGGTGAAGGAACAGCACATTAAGGAACCGGCCCAGTGCCGGCAGATTCTGATTGACAGCATCAAGGAGCAGATGAATGTGGGGGAGACCGCCTACGAATTTGAAGAGCGGACTTCCGTGGTACTGGTTATCGGAGTCAACGGAGTGGGAAAGACCACGACAATCGGAAAACTGGCCGGAAAACTGCGGGACCAGGGAAAGAAAGTCGTGCTGGCGGCGGCGGATACCTTCCGTGCGGCAGCAGGAGAGCAGTTAAAAGAGTGGGCCAGACGGGCGGACGCGGACCTGATTGGCGGTCAGGAAGGCGCAGACCCCGCGGCAGTCGTGTATGACGCCGTGGCGGCCGCAAAGGCCAGACATGCCGACGTCCTGCTCTGTGACACGGCAGGGAGACTGCACAATAAAAAGAATCTGATGGAAGAGCTGAAGAAGATTAACCGGGTTCTGGAACGGGAGTATCCGGAAGCCTTCCGTGAGACCCTGGTCGTCCTGGACGGCACAACCGGACAGAACGCCCTTTCCCAGGCAAAAGAATTCAGCGAAGTGGCGGATATTACCGGCATTATTCTGACCAAGATGGACGGTACGGCCAAGGGCGGCATTGCCGTTGCTATCCAGTCAGAGCTGGGAATCCCCGTGAAATACATTGGCGTGGGCGAGCAGATAGAGGACTTGCAGAAATTTGATTCTGATGAGTTCGTAAACGCACTGTTTACCACAGAAGAAGGAGAGGAAGGAAAAGAAGATGCTGACGCTGGAGAAATTTGAAGAAGCAAGTGAAATCGTAAAAAAAGTGACCCGGCCCACAAAGCTGGTGTACAGCGAGTATCTGAGCAGGCAGACCGGCGGAAAGATTTATCTCAAGCCGGAAAACATGCAGTATACCGGCGCCTACAAGCTGCGGGGCGCGTACTACAAAATCAGTACCATGAGCGAGGAAGAGAGGAAAAGAGGACTTATCACCGCTTCCGCGGGAAATCATGCCCAGGGCGTGGCCTATGCGGCCCAGGCATTCGGCTGCAAGGCCACGATTGTTATGCCTACCGTGACGCCTCTTATCAAGGTAAACCGTACCAAGGAGTACGGGGCAGAGGTGATACTCTGGGGCGACGTCTATGACGATGCCTGCGCGAAAGCCTATGAGCTGGCGGAAGAGCAGGGACTGACCTTTGTCCATCCCTTTGACGACCTGGATGTGGCTACCGGCCAGGGCACCATCGCCATGGAGATTGTGCAGGAACTGCCCACGGTAGACTATATCTTTGTCCCGGTCGGCGGTGGGGGGCTGATTACCGGTGTATCCACGCTGGCAAAAATGCTGAATCCCAAGATTAAGGTGGTGGGAGTGGAACCGGCGGAGGCCGCCAGTATGAAAGCGGCGGTGGAGGCCGGGCATGTGGTGACCCTCCCCAGCGCGAACACCATTGCGGACGGTACTGCCGTGAAAACCGTCGGAGAACAGAACCTGCCCTACGTGATGGAAAATGTGGACGAGATTCTGACGGTGGATGACGATGAACTGGTAGGAATCTTCCTGGACATGGTCGAGAACCACAAGATGATTGTAGAAAATTCCGGTCTTCTTTCCGTGGCCGGCTTAAAGCAGATGAATCTGGAAGGGAAAAAGGCGGTCTGCATTCTGAGCGGCGGAAACATGGATGTGATTACCATGTCTTCCATTGTACAGCACGGCCTGATTCAGAGAGACCGTATTTTCTCCGTATCCGTTCTGCTCCCGGACAAACCGGGTGAACTGGTGCGGGTGGCTCAGACGATTGCGTCCGAGCAGGGCAATGTTATCAAACTGGAGCACAACCAGTTTGTCAGCATCAACCGTAATGCGGCGGTAGAACTGCGGGTGACAATGGAAGCGTTTGGAACAGAGCACAAACAGCGGATTATCGGCGCCCTGGAGGCAGGCGGTTTCCGCCCGAGGCTGGTCAGCGCCAAACTGTATTAGGAAGGAAGGGCAGGATATGAGCGGCAGAATTCCAAGGAAGGGAGAATGCTACCGGCATTTTAAGGGAAACCGGTATCAGGTGCTGGCTGTGGCCAGACATACGGAGACCGGGGAAGAACTGGTAGTGTATGAGGGACTTTACGGAGAACACCCGGTCTATGCAAGGCCGCTGGAGATGTTTACCGGAAAAATTGACCGGAACCGGTTTCCGGGGGTGACGCAGGAATACCGGTTTGAACTGGAAGAGGATACAGCGGTGCCCGACGAAGGAGCCAGAAACCTGATTCTGGAATTCCTGGATCTGGAAACCTGCGGGGAAAAGCGTTCGTTTCTCCAGCGCCACCGGACGGAACTGACGGATACGTTCCTGGACATCGCGGCTCAGAGCCTGGATTTTTCCGAAAGCGGGAAGACGCTGGAGGCCCGGTATCAGGACCTGCTGCGGTACCTGGAGACACGGGAACGGTATGAAAGCGGAAGACTTCACTGAAAAAAAGGAGGTAAACCTATGGATAAAATCAGAATGACCACCCCCATTGTGGAGATGGACGGAGACGAGATGACAAGAATCCTCTGGAAGATGATTAAGGACCACCTGATTCTTCCCTTTGTGGATTTGAAAAGCGAGTACTATGACCTGGGACTGGAACACCGTAACGCCACGAACGACCAGGTGACAGTGGACTCTGCGATGGCTGCGAAAAAATACCAGGTAGCCGTAAAATGCGCCACCATCACTCCCAATGCGGCCCGTATGGAGGAGTATGACTTAAAAGAGATGTGGAAGAGCCCCAACGGAACTATCCGTGCCATTTTAGACGGCACGGTATTCCGGACCCCCATTGTGGTAAAGGGAATTGAGCCCTGCGTGAAAAACTGGAAAAAGCCCATTACCATCGCCCGTCATGCCTATGGGGACGTGTACAAAGGAACCGAGATGAAAATCCCGGGCCCGGGAAAAGCAGAGCTGGTTTACACGGCAGAAGACGGAACGGAATACAGAGAGCTGATTCACGAATTCGAAGGTCCCGGTATTGTGCAGGGCATGCACAATGTCAACGCCTCCATCGAAAGCTTTGCAAAAAGCTGTTTCCAGTACGCCCTGGATATCCGGCAGGACCTCTGGTTCGCCACCAAGGATACCATATCTAAAAAGTATGACCATACATTTAAGGATATTTTTCAGGAAATCTTTGACCGGGATTATAAAGAAAAATTTGAAGAGGCCGGCATTACGTACTTCTATACACTTATCGATGACGCGGTGGCAAGGGTCATGAAATCCGAAGGCGGCTACATCTGGGCCTGCAAAAACTATGACGGAGACGTAATGAGCGACATGGTATCTTCCGCATTCGGCTCGCTGGCCATGATGACCTCTGTGCTGGTATCACCGGACGGCTGCTGGGAGTATGAAGCGGCCCACGGCACCGTACAGCGCCATTACTATAAGCATCTGAAAGGGGAAGAGACCTCCACCAATTCCGTGGCGACTATCTTTGCCTGGAGCGGCGCCCTCAGAAAACGGGGCGAGCTGGATAACAGCCGGGAGCTGATGGATTTTGCCGGACGGCTGGAGAAGGCGACCCTGGATACCATCGAAGAAGGAAAGATGACCAGAGACCTGGCTCTTATCACGACGATTCCGGAACCGGTGGTATTAAACAGCGAAGATTTCATTCTGGAAATCGCAAAAAAACTGGAAACCGTTTAGAACGGAAGAATAAAAGAAGGGGCTGTCGCATCAATGATTAGGAAATCATAGATGCGGCAGCATTTTTTTGCCCTTTTTGAGCCAAAATGTTCGTTTCATTTATTCTATTTCTGTAAAAA
>DSTFC04002__coassemble_1244_pt1 | contig 17083 bp, 15 predicted proteins | sample DSTFC04002__metabat2_high_PE_021 | metagenome-assembled genome bin DSTFC04002
ATGAACGGTGCATGCCGCCCCGCATTATTATTCAGAGAAGGGGAATTTCCATGACCGAAGATGAAGCCTACAAAGTGCATATCCAGCACACATTCAATGCCTTTTGCAAGATTGTTATTCGTCACGCAGCCATAGATAAAATCTTGAATCTGCACCGGAGGTGGGAACGGGAAGTTTCCCTTGCCACAGCAACAAATTTAATACAAGGAACAAAAGACATGGCCCAGAAAAGCTTTAATAATATGAGCCGAGATGGTCTGATTGAAGGCTCTGGGAAAGAGTATATGCTGACTGCCAGAACATATGAAGCTGTAAAATCTACAGTGGAATATACCAAAGACAAATCGATTCAGTATATTAAGGCGAAAGAGATGATTATGGAATATATCGAAAGTAATAAATCTATAACCAACGAAAAAACCAGAGAATTGTGCGGATTTACTAAGCAGCAGGCAAGAAGCGCTTTGGACAAGATGAGAGGAGAATCTTTGATAAAATTAGTTGGAGCAGGGCGGTCCAGTAAATATATTAAATCGAGTGAAACTCGATAAAAACTCGATTTCCACTCGAAAAGGTTAATGAAACCCTGAAATTACAAGAGAAATAATAAAATATTTCGAGTCTATCGAGTGGAGTAATAAGTAATAGGAAACAGGATATGCTGAGGCCAGGAGGTGACCGTTATGGCAAACGAAGAGAAAAAAGATTTTAACGCCATGCTTCATCAGGATAAAGGGATGCCGAAGATACAGACCGTGACAGACGAAGCGACAATAAAAAAATACGGTGGCGACCGGATGTATTTTGCGCCGCCGGTCACTTACGACGCCATTATGAAAAGCGTTCCGGAGGGGAAAGTGCTGACAGTTGGCGCTATCCGGGACTATCTTGCGAAGAAAAACGGGGCGGATTTTACAGACCCCATCACGGCGGGGATTTTCGTCTCTATTGCGGCCTGGGCCAGCCATCAGCGCACGGAGGATAAGACGCCATACTGGAGAACGCTGAAAGCAGGCGGGGAACTGAACCCCAAATATCCGGGCGGCGTGACGGACCAGAAGGAAAAACTGGAGGCGGAGGGCCACAGAATTATCCAGAAGGGCAGAAAAAATATCCGGTACTATGTGGCGGATTATGAAAAGGTGTTGTTTGAACTGGAGTAGCTGAAAAATTTTCCGAAACCATGCAACAGTATCCTTAAAAAAATCTCTTAGTATATAGAACCAGTTTTTATATGGACGGGAGGGATACTGTGGAAGAGAAAAGAAGACGTATCTGGACTGCAATTCTTATAATAGTGCCGGTCATGCTGGTATTTTGCACCATATGGAGAGGACAGCCTCCGGAGATGGATCTGGCCCGGATTGACCCGGAGGAGATAGAGGAAATCTACTGTTCGGGATATACGGGAGGGGAGAACGGAGCATTTTCATACTACATACCGGAGGAGGAACGGGAAGAGTTTGGGGAACTGCTGAACCGGGTACGCCTGGGACGGCAGGTGAGAGAAGAAAGAGCACTGACAACCGGTGCGGTCAAATATTATACCCTTTATTTTGAAGACGGAAGAAGCCTGGAAATAAGTCCGGGAATATATTTCAGAGTGGGCGGCCGGTACTATGAGTTTGAAAACCAGGATGAACTGAGGGAAGAATTTCTCCGGTTTTAATGGGAAGGACAGATAAAATACATAGAATAACAGGAAGGGGAAGAACATACGAATTGATTTTAATGACATCAAAGAAATGCGGGTGCCGGGAATGAACGGCGGCACGGGAGAGATGTCGGCCCGGATGTATATGGATGAGGAGGGAAAAATTATTCCCTGCCGCATTCATCCGGGCGGCTCCATAGGCACCCACGGCCACCCCACAAGTGACGACATCAACTATATTCTTTCCGGAACCGGAAAGGCTGTCTGCGACGGCAGAGAGGAACTGCTGGCTCCGGGAATCTGTCATATCTGTAAAAAAGGTTCGGAACACAGTATTGTGAATACCGGAGAAGAGGACCTGGTGATGCTGACAGTTGTGGTGGAGCGGCAGGCCGGATATTCGGAAAAGGAGAAGGAGACAGAGGATGGGACTATTTGACAGACTGAGAGGAAATAAGAAAAAAGAGGCAGATAAGGAGCGTACACAAAAGGAAGAAATCTGGAACACCCAGGGGTGGGACGCGATTACGAGAGAATGTGAACGGGTGTATCCCGGCCAGAAAAACCCGAAACATTATGGGACTGTGATTAACTGGTGGCTTGGTGGAAATGACCCGCTGGACGGCATCAGTATCTACGACGGAGGGGATTACTGGCATTTTGTGACGTACGGCCTGTCTGAACTGTATGAAAAAGAATCAGAGAATCCGGATGTCAGCGGCTACGGGATGGAATTTACTCTGAAACTGAAAAAAGAAAGCTGTAAGGACGAGGAGATGGAAATCCGGTGTATGTGCGGGATTTTGCAGACTATCGCCAGAATCACTTTTACAAAAGGAGAGATTTTCCGTCCGTATGAATATCTTTACACGGGACAGACCCAGGGGATAGATTCACGGATGGAGTCTGGTATCACGGGTTTTCTTACCATACCTGACAGCAGTCTGCAGGCTATCGAAACGCCCAACGGAAGAGTGGAGTTTACAGAGTTTATCGGAGCGACGGACGCAGAGCTTCTGGCCGTAAAGAATCGGGAGACAGATGTAAAAGGACTGTATGAAAAACTGGGCAGTGACGTGACGGATTACTACAGAAACTCTGTGGTGTAAGGAAAAGTGGAGGAAGGACATGAACTGGGAAATTATCCGCCTGACGGACAGACCGGAACTCATGGAACGGGCGGCAGGCTGGTTCCATGAGAAATGGGGCGTGCCCCTGGAAGCCTATCTGGAGAGTATGGAGGAATGCCTGGCCGGGAAAAGTCCGGTTCCCCAGTGGTATCTGGCGCTGGAGGGGAGCCGGATTATCGGCGGTATGGGGGTCATTGAAAATGACTTTCACGACAGAAAGGACCTGAGACCCAATGTCTGCGCGGTCTATACGGAAGAGGACCGGCGCTGCCGGGGCGTCGCAGGGGAACTTCTGGATTTTGTCTGTACCGATATGAAAGAAAAGGGAATCCCTGTGCTGTATCTGCTGACAGACCATACTTCTTTTTATGAACGGTATGGATGGGAATTTTTCTGCATGGCGCAGGGAGACGGAGAAGCGGAGCCGTCGAGAATGTATATACATCAGGTGGCAGGAAGACAGGAGGAATACCAGTGACAAATCAGGAGATTTTGCAGACGGCTCTTCGGCAGTCAGCGGTGGACGCAGGCTGTCAGCCGGAAGATTTTTTAAAAACAGAAAATGTAGTGGTGCATTCGGTGTGCAGTCCGGACGCCCGCAGGTATCTGGAGCTTCCGTTTGTGTGCAATCTGATATCCTACGGGAGCAATATTGTGGCCTCGGTGTCTCCGGAATACGAAGACCTGGTGCGCGGGTATATCAGTCGGTATCCGGCGGAACACTGTTTTGAGACGCCGAATCTTTATGTGCTGAATGAAGCCTTTGCCCCGTACCATATGAAAGCGTGTTTGATGGCAGAATATTTCCTGCCGGATGTGGACCGGCTGATGGCGCTTCCGGATACACTGGAGCAGGGGCTGGAACTTCGAATCATGGGGCCGGAGGATTTTCAGACGCTGTATACACCGCAGTGGAGCAATGCACTCTGCGAAAAGAGAAAAGAACTGGACGTGCTGGGAGCAGGAGCCTGGCAGGAGGGAGTGCTTGTGGGACTGGCGGCCTGCTCCGCGGACTGCCGGGATATGTGGCAGATAGGAGTGGACGTGCTTCCGGAGTTTCGCAGAAAGGGAATCGCGTCTGCCCTGACCAGAAGGCTTGCCCGGGAAATCCTGGAACGGGGGAAGGTTCCGTTCTACTGCTGCGCCTGGTCCAATATCAAATCGGCGAAAAACGCCGTGGGAAGCGGGTTCCGGCCTGCGTGGGCAGAACTGACGGTGAAGCCGGAACAGTTTGTGGAGAATCTGAATGCCAGACGGATTTAGGCAGCGGGAACGAAGAAAGGAAGAGCACAAAGGTGAGTCAGATTTTACTTTTAGAAGATGATGAAGCGCTGGGACGGGGCATCTGTATGGCTCTTGAGACGCCGGAATGCACGGTCATACACTGCGGTACACGGGCCCAGGCAGCAGATGTTTTGAAAAACAGGACATTTGACCTGATGATTTTCGACATCAATCTGCCGGATGGCAGCGGGCTGGAACTGCTGCGGACTCTGCGGCAGGAAGGCAGTCTTACGCCTGCGATTCTGCTTACCGCAAATGATTTGGAGCTGGATGAAGTTACCGGCCTGGAAGCGGGAGCAGACGACTATATCACGAAGCCCTTTTCCCTGGCCGTTTTACGGGCGAGGGTAAATGTTCAGCTGCGGCGCGCCGTACCGGTAAAGTCCGACCGCGTGGAACTGGATGGTTTTACGTTTGACTTCTCCCGCCTGGAGTACGCCAGAGGCGGCAGTCCCATCGAGCTGTCCAGGACAGAACAGCGGCTGCTGCGCCTGCTGGTGGAGAACCGGGGACGCACCCTGCCCCGGGAGCTTTTGCTGGAAAAAGTGTGGGACGGCGGCGAATTTGTGGATGAAAACGCGCTTTCGGTTGCGGTAGGGCGTCTGCGGGCCAAGTTAGGAGAGGCTCCGATTAAGACCGTGTACGGGGTAGGCTATACCTGGGAGGCGGGAAGATGACGGCGCTGACCTGGGGCCTTCTGGTTCTGGCTGCTGCGGGAACCGGGTTCGGCTTATGGCAGTGGACGGCCCGGCGGCGCACCATCCGGCGGCTGAACGACATGCTGGACCGGGCCATTGCGGGCGGTTTTGCCGAGAACCGGTTCGATGAGACAGAACTCTCTGCCCTGGAGACGAAACTGGCCCGGTTTCTCCGCGGCTCTGCGCATACACAGAAAACGATTGCGGGAGAACAGACGGCAGTAAAGGCTCTGATTGCGGATATCTCTCATCAGACGCGCACGCCCATCGCCAACCTGCTTCTGTATGCTTCCCTTCTGGCAGAAAGCAGTCTGCCTCCGAGGCAGCAGGAACAGGCCCAGGCACTCATGGTTCAGGCGGAAAAATTATCGTTCCTGATTCAGGCGCTGGTAAAAGCTTCCAGACTGGAAACGGGAATCGTGTCTCCGGTTCCCTCCTGCAATCCGGTGGGACCGCTGCTGGAAGGAGCGGCAGAGCAGGAAGAGCAGGCTGCAAAGAAGAAAGAAATCACCCTTCGGGCAGTCCCCTTTGAAGGCACCGCCGCCTTTGATTCCAGATGGACCGGCGAAGCCCTTGGGAATATTGTCAATAACGCGGTAAAATATACGCCTGCCGGCGGAACGGTTACCCTTTCCGCGCAAATGCTGGGGTCCTTCTGCCGGGTAGATGTGACGGACACCGGACCCGGCATTCCTGAAAGGGAGCAGGGGGAAATTTTTAACCGCTTCTACCGGGGCGGGGGAACCCGCACCGCCGAGGGGCTGGGGCTGGGACTTTACCTGGCCCGGGAGATTCTGACCCTTCAGGGCGGTTATATCAAAGTATCTTCGAAACCCGGAAGCGGGAGCACCTTTTCCCTGTATCTGCCGCTGGAACCGCGCAGAATATAAAAAGGCGAAATCTTTCCACTCTGTTAGATTTGAGAAAGGTTCCGGAAAGAATGTTGTGGTAAAGTCTGTATTGTCAAAAGACAGTATAGACTTTTTTTCTGGAGGAATACGCGATGAAGATTTTGGAAACCAGGAACCTAAAGAAATATTATGGAAAGGGAGACACGCTGGTGAAGGCCCTGGACGGGGTGGACCTGACGGTGGAGGACGGAGAGTTTGTGGCCATTGTCGGCACCTCTGGCTCCGGCAAGTCCACCCTGCTGCATATGCTGGGCGGCCTGGACCAGCCCACCAGCGGGTCCGTCACTGTAGAGGGAAAAGATATTTTTTCCCTGAAGGACGAGGCGCTGACCATTTTCCGGCGAAGGAAAATCGGTTTTGTGTTCCAGAGCTTCAATCTGGTGCCGGTGCTGACGGTACGGGAGAATATTGTCCTGCCGATTCAGCTGGACGGCAGTAAGGTGGATGAGGACTACGTGGGGCAGGTGGTCTCTGCCCTGGGACTGGAGAAGAAACTGGACAATCTGCCCGGCCAGCTTTCCGGCGGTCAGCAGCAGCGGGTGGCCATTGCCCGGGCTCTGGCGGCCAAGCCCGCGATTCTCCTGGCCGACGAACCCACCGGCAACCTGGACAGCCGCACCAGCCAGGATGTGCTGAGTCTGATGAAAGTCACTGGCCGGAAATTTGCCCAGACCATGGTGATGATTACCCACAACGAAGAGATTGCCCAGCTTTCCGACCGGATTGTCCGTATCGAGGACGGGCGCATTATCACGCGGTAAGGGGGTGGAAATGATGAAAGTCTCTAACAGAAAATGTATTCGTCATCTGGCCTGGAAGAGTCTGCAGGCCAGCCGCACCCGGAATCTCATCGCCATCGTGGCAATCGCCCTGACAGCAATGCTGTTCACCTCCCTGTTTACGATTGCCCTTTCCATCAACGAGGGCTTTCAGCAGGCAAATTTCAGGCAGGTGGGCGGATTTTCACATGGTGGGTTCAAGTACCTGACCGAGGAACAGTTTGAAAAGCTGAAGAGTGATTCGCTTATTGACCAGTGGGGAGAGCGGCGTTTCCTGGGTATGCCCACGGATGTGCCTTTTAACAAGTCCCATGTGGAGGTGAGCTATACCGATGCCAACGAAGCGCAGTGGATGTACTGCGACCCGGAAGAGGGCTCCCTGCCCCGGGAGGGCACGGACCAGGCCGCTACCGACACCCGCGTGCTGGAACTGCTGGGCGTGAAGCCGGAAGTGGGCGCCAGATTCACCCTTCATTTTTCTGTGGACGGACACGAAACGACCCAGACGTTTACCCTTTCCGGCTGGTGGGAATACGATGAAGCCATTGTGGCCAGTCACGTTCTGGTTCCTGAGAGCCGGGTGAACGAGGTTCTTGCAGAAAACGGTGTGAATCCGGACGATTCTTCTGACGGCATGACCGGCAGATGGAACATGGATGTAATGCTGAAAAGCGGTTCCCGGCACATTGAGCAGGACCTCAGTCAGATTCTGGAAAACCACGGGTATCAGAACGAAACCGCCGGGGACAACTACATTGATACCGGCGTGAACTGGGGCTATACCGGGGCAAGAATTTCTGACAACGCGGATCCTGAAGTGGTTATCGCCATCGCCGCAGTAATCCTGCTGATTATTTTCACCGGCTATCTTATCATCTACAATGTGTTTCAAATCTCTGTGGCCGGGGACATCCGGTTCTACGGGCTTCTGAAAACCATCGGAACCACGGCCCGGCAGCTTAGGCGGATTATCCGGATTCAGGCGCTGGCCCTTTCTGCCGCCGGTATCCCCATCGGCCTGGTAACCGGCTGGCTTATCGGCGGGCGGCTGACGCCGGTCATCGTGTCCCGGCTGGACGGCGTGGTTGCCATGACCTCGGTGAGCCCCTGGATTTTCATCGCCTCGGCGGTGTTTGCCCTGTTCACGGTACTGCTTTCCTGCCGAAAACCGGGCAGGATGGCCGCCCGGGTTTCCCCGGTGGAAGCAGTACGCTACACCGATGGCGGCGGAGGAAAAGCCCGGGGGAAAGGCCGGAAGGCCCGGAAAGTGTCCCCCTTCACCATGGCCTGGGCAAACCTGGGCCGGAGCAGGCGGAAAACCGTAGTAACAATCCTTTCCCTGTCCCTGGCGGTGGTGCTTTTTATGGTAACGGTGAACTTTGCAGGCGGCTTCGACATGGATAAGTTTGTATCCAACTTCACCGCCAGTGACTTTATCGTGGCCAGCGCGGAAAAATTCCAGACCGGCACGCTGACGTTCTATGACGATATGGGCGTGCCTCAGGAAGCAATGGACGACATCAGCGCCCGGGAAGGTATCACCGCCAGCGGCGTGGTGTACGGACAGACTTCCTCAGCACTGGAGTATGTCACGGAAGACTGGTTCCGGCAGCGGAACGGGCAGTTTTATGATACAGAGGAGCTGGACACTCTGATTCGCCTGACAGACAGAAACGAGGCGGGGAACCTGGCTTCTCAGGCGCAGCTTTCCGGCATGAGTCCCTTTGCCCTGGATTATCTGACGGTACTGGAAGGGGATTTGTCCGCCCTCTATGAGCCGGGCAGCCGCGCCATTGCCGCCGTGTACGCGGAAGACGAATACGGAAACGCCGACAAGGCCAGCAACTGGGCCCGGCTGGGGGAGACGGTTACCTTCCGGTATGTGGAGGAATCCGAGTATTACGACCCGGACACCGGCGAAGTATACGGTATGCTGGAGGACGTTCCGGAAGGAGCGAACTGGGCGGAGCGGCCGGTAAAATACCGGGATGTGGACTACACGGTGGCGGCCCTGGTGACGGTGCCCTTCGCCCTCAGCTACCGCTACTACGGCGACGACGAATTTATTCTCAACGACCAGACATTTGTCCAGGATACCGGCACAGATACCGTTATGTACTACGCATTCGATACCACCGACGAGGCGAATGCGGATATGGAGAAATTTCTGACGGACTACACGGAAAAGGTGAATCCGGAACTGGACTATGAGAGCAAGGCTACCTACGCCGGGGAATTTGAGAGTATGAGGTCCATGTACCTGCTTCTGGGCGGGGCGCTGAGCTTCATCGTGGGACTGGTCGGCGTCCTGAATTTCTTCAATGCTGTCCTCACCGGCATCGTTGCCCGTCGGCGCGAGCTGGCAGTGCTCCAGGCAGTGGGAATGACCGGGAAACAGCTGCGCGCCATGCTGGTCTGGGAGGGCCTGCTGTATGCCCTGGGAGCGGCGGGGCTGGCTCTTTTGCTGACCCTGATTCTGGGCCCGGTGGCGTTCCGGGCCGTGGAGGGGCTGTTCTGGTTTTTCACCTATCATCTGAACCTGAGACCCTTCCTGCTGATTGTCCCGCTGTTTCTCCTGCTGGGCGCGGGCATTCCCATCCTCACTGAGAAGGCCGCCAGGAAGCATACCGTGGTGGACCGGCTGCGGATGGACTAAAAGAAGCACCGCCGGGAGATTTAACCGCCGGTTAAAAAATCCGGAACAAATGTTAAAGACCGCTCCATTGTAAAAATCCCCTCTTTCTGGCACAATAAAAGCACGGAAGACGTGCACGGAACCCGGAAAGAAAGGGGACAGGATAATGGAAATGACGATAGGAAAACAGATTCAGAAATACCGGAAACAGAACAATATGACCCAGGAGCAGATGGCGGAGGCCCTGGGGGTGTCCACGGCAGCAGTTTCCAAGTGGGAAACCCAGGTTACCTGCCCGGATATCACCATGCTGGCGCCTCTGGCCCGGCTGCTTCGGATTACCGTGGATGAACTGCTGGATTTCCGGGGAGAGCTGGAAAAAGAGACGTGTATGGAGCTGGTGAAAAAAGGGGAGCGGCTTTTTGCGGACGGGAGGGCCGAAAAAGCCCGGGAATACTGTGAAAAACTGCTGCAGGAATATCCCCGGGATTTGTTTTTAAAATTCCGTATTGCCGGGGGCTATATGATGTATCTGGGAGAGGCCGGGGACCAAAAGGAGCAGAACCGGCAGAGAGACCGGGCCATCCGTCTGTTTGAGGACGCTTCCAGAAGCGGGGAGAGGGAAATCTCGGACGCGGCCTGGTATACCCTGGCCGGTCTGTACCTGATGAAGGGAGACAATGAGAAGGCCATGGAGGCGGCGGACCATTTCTATCAGACGGATACGGATATCCGCCTGATGAAGGCCCGGATTCTGGAACGGGAAGGGAAGGCCGAAGAGGCGGAGAAGCTGGCTCAGAGAGGCCTGTATGATTCTCTTCTGAATGCAGGGCTGTTTCTGCAGATACTTGCCTCCATGGCGGAGGAAGGCGGAAAGACAGACCGGGCCATGCAGATGCTGGAAACCGGACTGGCCATGCAGAAAATGTTTGGCCTGCAGGAATTTACCGCCCAGGATACCAGCTATTATCTGGAGAAGGCATTGCTTTCGGCGAAGGCCGGAAACCAGGAGAAAGCGCTGGAAGAACTGCGGACGCTGACTAAGCGGTATGCCCGGCTGGCCCGGAAAGAACACTGGGAGAGACCGGTATACTTTGACCGGCTCAGCATGAACCGGAATTCGGATTATGGGGATTATCTTCTGAAAACGGCCCGGAGACTGCTGGAAGAGGCGCCGGAATTTGCCGGCCTGCGGGAAAATCCCCGGTACCGGGAGTTATATGAGATTCTGGAATCCTGGTTCCGTATCCGTATAAAACCTTCCAAAACTGCACATACTGGTGGAAAAGCAAAGGAAGGTGCGAGGACAGTGAAGATAGAGACAAGAAAACTTCTGGAAAAATGTAGTGCGGGCTGCCAGATGGCCCTGGACAGTATGGCGCAGATGCAGGACCTGGTGGAGGACGAGAAGCTGGCCCAGCTGATTCAGACGTATCAGGTAAAACACGAGCACATTGCCTCGGAAGCAGCAGAGCTGCTGGCAGAATCCGGCAATGAAGAAAAGGAGCCGGGCATGATGGCCCAGGCCATGTCCTGGGTGACCACGGAGATGAAAATGCTTCTGAACCGGGACGCCCGCCAGGCGGCTAAAATCCTGATGGATGGGTGCAACATGGGAATCCAGAACCTCAGCGGCCACATCCGGGACTATGCCGGGGCGGAAAGAGAGGGGAAAAATCTGGCAAAGAAGCTTATCCGGACCGAGGAAGACATGCAGAAAGAACTGAGCGTTTTCCTGCAGGGCACGGAATAAAAAGGGTGGTTTCCATTTCTGGAAACCACCCTTTTGAGCGTAAAATCTTTTCCTAGTGCCGTTCCTGCTTTTCCAGTCCGTGAATCCAGTCGGATTTCAGGAAATAAATTAGAAATACCAGGGAGCTTAAGGCCCAGGTCAGCGGATAGGCCCAGAAAATCACCTGGATCTCCGGAATGAACCGGACAACAATGCTGATGTAACTTACCCGGATGACGCACCAGCATATCATCATGACAAACATGGGGACGGTGGACTTTCCGGCCCCGCGGAGAATACCGGCCATGCAGTGGGAGAAGGCCAGAAGGAAGTAGAACCAGGTTACGGTCCGGGCCCAGGTGATGCCGTATCCTATCGCCTCGGGACCTCCGCCGAAGGACCCAATCAGTGTAGGAGCCAGGAAATTGATGCCAAGTCCAATCAGCTCCGCTATGGAAAGGGAGCACACCGCACCGAATACCGCGCCTTTTTTTGCCCGTTCGTATTCTCTGGCCCCCAGGTTCTGACCGATAAACGTGGTAAGCGCCTGGGAAAAACAGGTTACGGGAAGGAAACCGAATCCCTCTATCTTGGAGTAGGAACCGCAGCCGGCTACCGCCGTGGCGCCAAAGGTATTGATATTGGACTGTACAAACACATTTGCCACGGAGATAATGGAGTTCTGGACGCCCGCCGGTACGCCGTTTATTACAATCTGCTTCAGCATATAAGGGTCTATCCGGATTTTCGAAAGTTCCAGACGGAATACATCGTTCCCTTTCATCAGCTGGCGCAGGCAGAGAAACGCGCTTAAAAACTGCGAAATAATCGTGGCGAAGGCCGCAGAACCGACTCCCATGCCGAAACCGCCTACAAACAGAAGGTCCAGCACGATATTGGTCATGGAAGAGGCAATCAGGAAGAACAGCGGATGTCTGCTGTCGCCCATGGCCTGCAGGATACCCACGAAAAAGTTGTACATCACAAAAGCCAGAGAACCGGCAAAATAAATCCGGAAATAGGAAAGGGAATTCGGAAGAACTTCTTCCGGTGTACCCATAAGCAGCAGAATCCGGGGCGCCGCCACGATACCGATAATGGTAAGGGCAATTCCGCAGATGATACCGAAAGACACCGTGGTGTAGATGGATTTTTTCAGATTCTCCGTTTCCCCGGCGCCGAAATATTTGGCGGTGACCACGCCGGCGCCGATGGCAATGCCGTTAAAAAAGCCCACCAGGAGGAAAATCAGGTTCCCCGAGGAGCTTACGGCAGCCAGGGCATTGCTGCCAAGGAAATTGCCGACAATCAGGGAGTCGGCAGCATTGTAAAGCTGCTGAAAAAGATTCCCCCAGAAAAGCGGAATGGCGAACGAGACCAGACGCTTCCAGATGGGGCCGTTTGTCATAAGTGTAGCAGAAGATGTCTTAGCCATAGTGTGTTTCCCCCAAAAAAATTGTACTACCCTAAGTATAGGCAGAGCGTGTCGAAAAATCAATGCTGAACTGCGAAAAATGCGGTATAATGGAAGGAGTTCGAAAATACGGACGGGACAGAAAAAGGAGAAGGAAGTATGCGTTTTTTTCATTTGTCTGACCTTCATATCGGGAAAAGGCTGAACGGATACAGCCTGCAGGAAAATCAGGAGCAGGTGCTGGGGCAGATTGTGAATTATGCCAGGGAGCGGCATCCGGACGCCATCCTGATATGTGGCGATATCTATGATAAAACGGCGCCTTCCGGGGAGGCCTATACGCTGTTTGGATGGTTTCTGGAAGAACTTTCCAGGATTCGTCCCCGGATTCCGGTGCTGATAATTGCCGGGAACCATGACTCGCCGGAGCGGCTTGCCTATGCCGGAAGTTTTCTGGAGAAGCACCGGATTTATCTCTCGGTCATGCCGCCGTCTGGACCGGAGGAACATCTGAAGCAGATTGTGCTGGAAGACGAAGAGGGAGAAGTGACGTTCTGGATGCTTCCCTTCCTGAAGCCGGGATATGTCCGGCGTCTGGCAGAAGGGAAGGAACCTCTGAGCTGGGAAGGGGCGGTGCGTCTGGTGCTGGAAAGAGATCAGATAGATTTTTCAAAGAGGAACGTGATTTTATCCCACCAGTTTTATGCCGGGGAAGGGCGGAATCCGGAAACCTGCGACTCGGAGCAGGCGGTACTGCTGGCTGGCGGGCTGGACCAGGTGCCTGCCTCCCTGCTGGAAAAGTTTGACTATGCGGCCCTGGGCCATCTGCACGGGGCACAGCAGGCAGGAAAACCATGGATCCGTTACTGCGGAACGCCTTACAAATATTCGGTAAGCGAGCAGTATCACCAGAAAGCGGTGCTGGAGGTGACACTGGGAGCGAAGGGGGAGCCGGTGACCTGGGAGAGCCTTCCCCTGTGCGGCGTCCAGGACGTCCGGGCCATCCGCGGAACTCTGGAGGAACTGCTGGACAGGGCAGGCGGGAAAATCTGCCGGGATTTTGTCAGCGTGACGGTTACCGGGGAGGAAGAACTTTATCATGTGCGGGAAAAACTGGAAGAAGTCTATCCGTTTCTGCTGGATTTCCGGGTGGAAAACAGCCGGATGCGGCAGGCGCTTCAGGGAGAGGAAGAGCCGCTTCCGGTGCAGAGTCCCCTGGAGACCTTCGGGCAGTTTTATGAAGCGGTTACCGGACAGGAGCTGACGGCAGAGCAGGAGACCTGGATGGAGCAGACGGTAGATGCGGTGAAGGAGGAAAGACGGTGAAGCCTTTAAAACTGACGCTGTCCGCATTTGGCTCATACAGAGAGAAACAGTGTATCGATTTTGAGAAAATAGACCATGGGCTTTTCCTTATCACCGGCGATACCGGAGCAGGAAAAACCACGGTGTTTGACGCGCTGATGTTTGCGCTTTTCGACGAGAGCAGCGGTGGAAAGCGGGACGGAACCATGATGAGAAGCCAGTTTGCGAAAGATGAGGAAGAAACCTTTGTGACCCTGGAATTTCTGGAAAAAGGGGAACGCTATCAGGTGACCCGGAAACCGAGATATATCCGGAAAAGCAGGAGAAAAAATAAGGACGGCAATTATACGGACGTGGAATGCAAGGCGGAGGTGCGCCTGCTTCTGTCGGACGGGACAGAGTATCCCGGAACCATACGGGACGTAAACGAAAAGCTGAAAGAGATTCTCGGACTGGAGCGGAATCAGTTTTCCCAGGTATCCATGATTGCCCAGGGGGAATACCTGCGTCTTTTGCAGGCTTCCTCCCGGGACAGAAAAGAGATATTCTCCCGTCTGTTTGATACCGGGATTTACGGACGGATTCAGCAGAAACTGCGGGAGGACGACCTGGCGCTGAAAGGAAAGCTGGAGGACAGCCAGAAACTGATTTCCCATGAGCTGGGAAATGTGGAACTTCTGGAAGACAGTGTATACAGTGAGGACTGGGAAACTGCCCGGGAACGTGAGCTTGGAGGCCAGGGAGAACAAGAGCGCCTGCTGGAACAGATAGTGGAAGAACAGAAGGAAAAAGAGCGTCTTCTTCAGGAAGAAAGCAGGGAAAACCGCAGGCGTCAGGGAGAACTGGAACAGTTTCTGGAACGAATTCGGGAAAACAACCGTCTGCTGGAAGCATATCAGGAGAAAAAGGAGCGTCTGGCGGAACTGGAAGCCCGGAAGGAGGAACGGAATCGGCAGGCCGGGGAAGCAGAGGCCGCCCGCCGGGCAGAGACTTTGAGGGAAGCCGCCCGCCTTCGGGATGAACGGCGCCGGGAGGCAGAGGAAATCCGGGAACATTTAAAGGATATCAGGGAAGAGCAGGCGCGCACCCGCAGCAGACAGGAGAATGCACGGGCCAGTCTGGACGAGGCGCTGGCAAAAAAGGAGGCGACCCTGCCCGGTCTGGACCAGAAGATGACCCGGCTCCAGGACGCCCTGGGACGTTACCGGGAGTGGGGGCAGGCCCGGGAAAAGCTGAATATAGCCCGCAGGGAAAGAGAAGCGGCCCAAAAGGAACTGGACCGTGTCCGCAGTCAGGAAGAGACCGGGCGCGCCGCTTTTGAGGAACTGAAAAGCAGACAGGAACAGCTGGCGGAAAAGGGAGGGCGTCTGCCGGAACTGGAAGCAGAGGCCCGGGAGGCAGAAAGGCAGTGCCGGAGCCTGGAAAAACTGGAACGTCTGCTGGCAGAACTGGCGGAAGAAACCGGGAAGCTTAACCGGGAACAGCGCGTCCTGGCAGGCATCCAGAATACTTGTCAGGAAGCAGAGGTGCTTTACCAGAATCTGTACCGTAGATTTCTGGAGGCCCAGGCGGGAATTCTGGCAAAAGACCTGGCGGAAGGCACGCCCTGCCCGGTGTGCGGCTCCCTGCACCACCCGGAACTCTGTACCCTTCCGGCGGAGGCGCCTACCCAGAAGGAAGTGGAAGAGGCCAGAACGCGCCGGGAAGAAGAGGAAACCAGAAGACAGACCCAGACGGAAGCGGTGATAACCCTCCGGGAAACGGTTTCCCGGCTGCGCCGTCAGGCTAAGGAGCAGGCGGCCGAGTATCCGGAAACAGCCGGGGAGGATTCTTCGGGAGCGGACGTGGAAGCAGGTATGGACGCAGGTGTGAAAACAGGCGTGAACGCAGGTGTGGACGCCGGAAATGTTGCCGCCCTGCTGGAAAAGAAGCGGCAGGAAACCCTCGCCCTGCACCGGCAGGTGCAGGAGGCGGAAAGGGCCCGGAAAGAGGCAGAGGAAATTGCAGGAAAGGAAGAGACTGCCCGGAAACAGCTTGAGGCCCTGGCCAAAGACCAGACAAAGCAGGAGCAGCGGCTTCAGGAGCTGAAGGTCCGGGAGGCAGAAGAACGCCAGGAAGAGCAGCTTCTGCGGGGACAGCTTCCCTACGAAGAAGAACAGCAGGCCAGGGAGGCACTGGAACGAGCCCGGAAAGAGAAGCAGGAACTGGAAGAGCAGGAGCGAAGCACCAGACAGCACTGGGAAGAGGCAGGCCAGAAAGCCCGGGAACTGGACGGAACCTGGCAGGCGGAAACCGCCCGGGAAGAGAAACTGCGGCAGCAGAAAGACCAGGAGGAGACCCGTTTTGCCCAGGCGCTGGAAGCAGCCGGATTTACGGAAGAGACATTTCACGCCGCCCTGCGAAGCCCCCGGGAGAGAGCGCTCCTGGAGCAGGCAGTGGAGGAATGGAAGAAGGCCCTTCTGGCGGCCCGGGAAGCTGTCCGCGCGGCAGAAGAACTCTACCGGAGCCGGGCCGGGAAAGAGCAGGGGCTGGCGCGGCAGAATACCGGGGAGGCGGAAGCCCGGCTGAAGGAGCGGCAGGAAGAAGAGAGCAGACTGACCGCAGAACTGGGGCGAACCGCGGCCGCGAAGAAGCAGAACCTCCGTACCCTGGACAGCCTGAAAAAACTGTGGGCAAACCGGGAAAAGCTGGAGGAACAGTATGGTCTGGTACACGGTCTCTATGCGGTTGCCAATGGGAAACGAAGCGGCGAGGCAGGTCTGGATTTTCAGACCTATGTTCAGCGCCAGTATTTTCAGCAGATGATTCACGCGGCCAACCGGCGGCTGGAAAAAATGGCAGAAGGCAGGTTTCTGCTGGCCTGCCGTCCCCTGGACAGCCTGGGGAAACGGGGCGAGGTGGGTCTGGACCTGGATGTATACAGTATGGAGACGGGAAAGAGAAGAGATATCCGGACACTTTCCGGCGGAGAGTCCTTCCTGGCGGCCCTTGCCATGGCGCTGGGAATGGCGGATGTGATTCAGAGCACGGCGGGCAATGTCCGGGTGGACGCGATGTTTATCGATGAAGGATTCGGTTCCCTGGATGAGGATACCCGCTTCCGGGCCATTCAGATTCTGCAGGAACTGGCCGGAAGCCGCAGTATGATAGGACTGATATCCCATGTGCCGGAACTGAAAGAGCAGATAGACCGGAAACTGGTGGTGACACGGACGGAAAAAGGGAGCCGGATTTCCTGGTCGGATTTTTCCAGGGAATGAAAAAGACGGGGCTGTATTTCATAAATCCAGCTCCTCCCACAGCCTGGCGACAGGTCTGCTTTTACATCCGTTTTTCACATACTCGTCATAGACTTCAGCGGCAACAGTAATATCGTACTCGTCTTCAATCTGCTGGAACAGTGCTCTTTTGAATGCTTCGTTAAGCGGTATGGAGTGAAGTTTTGCATAACTTTCGGCAAGAGATTTTTCTTCCTCAGATAGTTCAATGGAAAAAAACATATTAAGAATCTCCTTTTTGGAATATATTGTACTATCTTATA
>DSTFC04002__coassemble_1253_pt1 | contig 16930 bp, 14 predicted proteins | sample DSTFC04002__metabat2_high_PE_021 | metagenome-assembled genome bin DSTFC04002
AACAAAATGTATCCAGTCCGGATACACCCCGAAAAACGGAGAACCGAGAATCGTGCCGATTGTACAGAGCACAACCTTCAAATATGACGACAGCGACGAGATGGGGCAGCTTTTTGACCTGGAAAAATCCGGCTATTTTTACACCAGACTGCAGAACCCCACCAACGATGCCGTAGCTGCGAAAATCTGCGACCTGGAAGGCGGCGTGGCTGCCATGCTGACTTCCTCCGGACAAGCGGCAAACTTCTATGCCATCATGAACATCGCAGAGGCAGGGGACCATATTATCTGTTCCTCCGCTGTATATGGAGGCACCTATAATCTGTATGCCCATACTATCCGGAAGATGGGAATTCAGGCCACCTTCGTGGACCCGGACTGCACAGAAGAAGAACTGAACGCGGCGTTCCAGGAAAACACAAAGGCAGTGGTGGGTGAAACCATCGCCAACCCGGCCCTGACGGTTCTGGATATTGAAAAATTCGCGAAAGCAGCGCACGCCCACGGCGTTCCGCTGATTGTGGACAATACCTTTGCCACACCGATAAACTGCCGGCCTTTTGAGTGGGGAGCAGATATCGTAACCCATTCCACCACCAAATACATGGACGGTCACGCGGCCTGCGTGGGCGGGGCCATCGTGGACAGCGGAAACTTTGACTGGGACAAATACGCTGACAAGTTCCCGGGACTTACCACACCGGATGAGACCTACCATGGTCTGGTTTATACGGAGCGGTTTGGAAAGGGAGCCTATATCACCAAAGCCACGGCTCAGATGATGAGAGACCTGGGGTCCATTCAGTCTCCCCAGAATGCATTCCTTCTGAACCTTGGTCTGGAGACCCTCCACCTGAGAATGCCCAGACACTGTGAGAATGCCCTGAAAGCGGCACAGTATCTGCAGGCACACGAGAAAGTGGCCTGGGTAAACTGCCCGGACCTGGAAGGGGATAAATACCATGAACTGGCGAAGAAGTACCTTCCCAACGGCTCCTGCGGCGTCATTACCTTTGGCCTGAAGGGCGGAAGAGACGCAGCGGTCAGAATGATGGATTCCCTGAAAATGATAGCTATCGTAACCCATGTAGCGGACGCCAGAAGCTGTGTGCTTCATCCGGCAAGCCATACCCACCGCCAGATGAACGAGCAGGAGCTCCTGGAGGCAGGCGTACAGCCGGATTTAATCCGGTTCAGTGTGGGCCTGGAAAATATCGAAGATATTATCGCAGACCTTCAGCAGGCGCTGGAAGAAGTATAAAGATATAAATTGTAAGAAACAAACAGGAAAAGGGAGACACTTTGTAAAGAAGCTGTCTCCCTTCTGCTGTATGGAGGGAAAGGGAATGATTGGGTTAAAACGTGGAACCGTAAAACTGTATGAACACGAAAAAGAATGGGAAGTGGAAGCGCAGAAGACCATTTCCCGGCTGAAACAGATTCTGGGGAATGTAATAAAAGATATTCAGCATGTGGGGAGCACCTCTGTCCTTTCCATAAAGGCAAAACCAATTATTGATATCGCGGTCGCAGTGAATGATTTCGATGAGATTCTCAGCTTTGAAAAGGAATTAAAAGACAATGGTTTTTACTATCGTCCAAATGCCCAGGCGCAGGTCAAAGACCAGCTGCTGTTTGCCTGCGGAAATTTTTATGAGGGTACAGGAGATTTGCAGACGCATTTCATCCATGTTGTACGGACAAACAGTACGGAGTGGATAAATTATATAAACTTCCGGGATTATCTTAACAGTACGCCCACGGCGGCAAAAGAATATGAAGCGCTGAAGCTATCTCTTGCCCGGCAGAATCCGGGCGAAAACGGAAGAGAAGCCTACCTCAGGGGAAAACATGATTTTATCGTTTCTACTTTGCGAAAAGCACTTGTAAAATCCTGTCTTGGGAAAACGATTGATATAAAAATAGACAGACCCGCCGGAAGTATACATCCGAAGTATCCTGACCTTACCTATCCGGTGAATTACGGATACATACCCAGTGTATTTGGCGGGGACGGGGAAGAACTCGATGTGTATCTGCTTGGCGTAGATGTTCCGGTTGAAGAATATACGGCCCGTATCATCGGAATCGTCCACCGCCATGACGATGTAGAAGATAAACTGGTTGCCGCTCCGGAAGGATTTCATTTTAATCGGGATATTATTGCAAAGGCAGTTCACTTTCAGGAACAGTATTATGAAAGTGAAATTGAGATATACAAATCTCCCCGTTTCCCTGAATAAACCGGACAGAATACGCCATACTATCCAGGAGCACATAAATAGGGAGGAAGTGCAATGATTGAAGTGTATGACGACAGCGATATGAAAGAGTATCACATTCGGAAACGGGAAAAGGGGAAAAAAGAGGCAGACTGCGCGCAGGAGCAGAACGATGGGGAACCATCAGGAGAGACCGGTGAGGAAGAAACATCCCAGGATGAATCGGCAAAGGACGACCATATCCGGGAGACCGGAGCGCTCTCCCTGCAGGGAAAGCAGGCCCACAGAATTGAGCTTCTGACCGTTATCGGTGAGATAGAGGGACACGAATCCGTGGCAGGAAACACCAAGGCTACAAAATACGAGCATCTGCTCCCCAGGCTGGCGGAGATTGAAAACAGTCAGGAGACCGACGGCGTCCTGATTCTTCTGAACACCATGGGCGGAGATGTGGAAGCAGGACTGGCAATCGCCGAAATGATAGCCTCCTTAAGCAAACCCACGGTATCCCTGGTTCTGGGTGGAAGCCATTCCATTGGCGGACCGCTGGCTGTGTCCGCGGACTACTCTTTTATCGTGCCAAGCGGCACCATGATTATCCACCCGGTACGGACCAGCGGCATGTTTATCGGCGTGGCCCAGAGCCTGAGAAATATGGAGAAAACCCAGGACAGAATAACCGGCTTTCTGGCCGCCCATTCCCGGATGAGCCAGGAGCGGATAGAAGAACTGATGCTGGACCCGACTCAGCTTGTAAAGGACGTAGGAACCATGCTGGAAGGCGGGGAAGCGGTAGAAGAGGGACTCATCGATGAAGTGGGCGGTATCAGCGACGCTTTCAAAAAATTGCATGAAATGATAGACGAAAAACGGAAAAATACTGATGAAAATTAAGTAATGACATGGTGGAGTCTAAATGCTATAATAAAATATGTATGCGAAAATGGATAAAATACAAGGGGTTGTATAAAGAGAATTAAGGGGGAGGTTTCATGGCTTCAAAAAAAGGAAGCACAAAAAAGCGTACAACGACAAAAAAAACAACGGGAACACGGACTGCGAAAAAAACTGCCACAAAGGGCAGAGGCCGCAGCAGTGCGAAGGCGCAGTCCGGCAGTTTTCTTGCCACAGAGATTATTATATGGGTTACCCTGGCTGTCAGCATTTTTCTGCTAATCAGTAATTTCGGCATAGCCGGATTCGTGGGGGAAACCGTCCGGAACTTTATGCTCCGGATTATTGGCTGGATGGCGTACATATTTCCTTTCCTTCTGTTCGGCGGGATATCCTTTCTGGTGTCCAACCGGGGAAATGCAGTGGCCTATATTAAGACGGCCGCAGGAGTGGTTCTCATGCTTCTTCTGTGTATCCTGCTGGAACTGATTGACGGCAGGGGCGGACTTGCCGGGGCGACCGTCGCGGACATTATGACGCCCGCGGTAGGCGTGGCAGGGACATATGTCATCACCATTATTCTGATGGTAATCTGCATTGTCCTGATTACGGAGCGGTCGATTCTTGGCGGTATCCGCAAAGGAAGCCGGGAAGCATATGAAAAAACCGTGGAAGACATGCAGCGTCACCGGGAAGAAGCTGCCGCCAGAAAAGCAGAGCGGGCGGCAAAAGAACAGGAAGAACGGGAGCAGAAACGGATGGACCATCAGGTCGCCGGTGTATCTTTTGACACGACACTGGATAAGTCAGAAGAGAATCAGAGGGAACTGTCCAGGAAAAAGAAAAACACAGCCGGAGGAACCACACGTATCCCCCAGGCTACCAGCCGTATCCGGAAGGATGTTACCAGCGTCCTGGCTGACGCCAGCGAAGCGGCGGCGAAGCATATTATGGAGCAGACCGGGCAGATGCCTCTTGACGGTGTGGTCATTAACCGCGCCATGCCGGTGTCCGCCACGGAACTGACGCCGGAACCGGAGGAAGAGCCGGTACAGACCGAAAGCACAGAAAGCCCGGCAAAGGGGCAGACGATGGAGATGGACCCGCCGGAATTTCTGAAAGAGGCTATGGCGGAAGCAGGAAGGGCAGTGCCTCTCCGGAACGGTCCGGAAGAAAAGGACGGGAAAGAAGCGGCCAGAAAATACAGGATTCCGCCCCTTTCCCTGCTGAAAAAAGGTTCCGGCCACGGCGGAGAATCCGACGCCCATCTGCGGGAGACTGCCCAGAAACTTCAGCAGACCCTGCGGACCTTCGGGGTAAACGTGACCGTGACCAACATCAGCTGCGGACCTGCCGTGACCCGGTATGAACTGCAGCCGGAAATGGGGGTAAAAGTCAGCAAAATTGTAGGACTGGCGGATGATATTAAACTGAATCTGGCCGCCGCGGATATTCGGATAGAGGCGCCGATTCCGGGAAAGGCAGCCGTGGGAATCGAGGTTCCCAACAAAGAGAATACAGCTGTTATGCTTCGGGACCTGCTGGAATCCGAAGAATTTCAGAAGAGCAAATCCAAACTTTCCTTTGCCACCGGCCGGGATATCGGCGGAAACGTTGTTATCTCGGACATAGCCAAAATGCCCCATCTTCTGGTGGCTGGCGCTACCGGTTCCGGAAAGTCGGTCTGTATCAATACGATTATCATGAGTATTCTCTATAAGGCGAAACCGGACGAGGTAAAACTTATCATGGTAGACCCGAAGGTTGTGGAACTGAGTGTATACAACGGAATTCCGCATCTGATGATTCGGGTGGTTACAGACCCGAAGAAAGCCGCGGGAGCCCTGAACTGGGCGGTGGCCGAGATGGATAAGAGATACCGCCTGTTTGCAGAATATAATGTAAGGGACCTGAAGGGATTTAATGAACGGATTGTCAAGGGAAAACTGACCAGTGGACCGGACGCCCCCCAGAAACTGCCGCAGATTGTCATTATCGTGGACGAGCTTGCGGACCTGATGATGGTTGCGCCGGGGGACGTTGAGGCGGCTATCTGCCGGCTGGCACAGCTTGCCAGAGCGGCCGGAATCCATCTTGTACTGGCGACCCAGCGGCCATCCGTAAACGTCATTACCGGTCTGATTAAGGCCAACATGCCGTCCAGAATTGCCTTTTCCGTATCCTCCGGTGTGGATTCCCGGACGATTATTGATATGAACGGCGCAGAAAAACTGCTGGGAAAAGGCGATATGCTGTTTTATCCTGCCGGTTACCAGAAACCGGTGCGGGTACAGGGCGCTTTTGTGTCCGATAAGGAAGTGCAGGCCGTGGTGGCTTACCTCAAAGAGCATAACGGAAAAGCGTCCTATGATGAGGAAATGCAGAATCAGGTAGAAACCAGCCAGCCCGGTTCCGGACATGGGGCGGCCCATGACCAGGACGAGCGGGACGCATATTTTGCGGACGCCGGAAAATTCATTATTGAAAAAGAGAAGGCATCCATCGGGATGCTACAGCGGGTATTTAAAATCGGATTTAACCGTGCCGCCCGCATTATGGACCAGCTTGCCCAGGCAGGCGTGGTAGGCGAGGAAGAAGGAACAAAGCCCAGGAAGATACTGATGACCATGGAAGAATTTGAACAGTATCTGGCAGGGCTGGAGCAGAATACATAGATGGCGCAGGCTGACACCTGCGCTGAGACAGACGAAACTGTGTGGAGGCAGTGAAAACCAGGAGGAGACGAAAGACATGAAGTGCACTTATTGTGGAGCCGATATACCGGAAGAGCAGCTCGTATGTCCCCGCTGCGGACGGGAGGTACAGATTGTACCGGATTACAATCCGCTGGATGAAGTCCTGACAGCTCATGTAAAAGGCGCACTGGATAAGACCATGTCCCTGGAAGAGAACCGGAAAAACGGTTCTGCGGACTCAAACCGCAGACGGGATTATACAGGAAGACAGAATTATACGGGAAGACAGGACAGAGGCATGACGGGACGGAGCCGCAGCGCGACCGGGCGTACCCAGGGAAGGACGACAGGACATACCAGGACGTCCAGAATGGATGACAGAACCCGCTCCCTGAGCAGTACAAGAAGCCTGTCCAGGGAAGAGCAGGCAGCCAGAAAACGAAAAGCGGAGAAAAAGCGGGAGAGAGCAAAGAAAAAACGGCTCCGGCTCCTTTTGATTCTTGGAATTCTGCTGATTCTGACCGTGGCAGGCGGAATCCTGATTTATCAGAATTCCTACAGCGGCCAGCTCCGGCAGGGATATCAGGCCCTGGAAGCCGGCAACTACGACGACGCCCTGGCACGGTTCCAGCGGGCAGTCAGCAGAGACGAAGAACGGCCGGAGGCCTATACGGGAATGTCCCAGGTATACATAGAGCAGGATAATCTGGACCAGGCAGAGCAGGTATTCCTGGACGCCCTGGAAGGCCAGGACAGCAATACAGAACTTTACCGCGCGGCCATTACTTTTTATCTGGATACCAGCCAGGAGCAGAAAGTATCCGAGCTTCTGGAGAACTGTTCCAGCGACAGGGTTTTGCGGGAGCTGGCCCAGTATGTCTCGGAACCTCCGGAGTTTAGTCTGGATGAGGATGAAGTGTATGAAGACGTACAGGCCCTGGAACTGACCGGAAGCGGTACGGCCATCTACTATACAACTGACGGCAGTGAACCGGACACTTCCAGTACAAAGTATACGGAGCCCATCACCCTGAATGAAGAAACCACGGTGGTGAAGGCGATTTCGGTAAACGAGGAAGGAATTCCGAGCGTGACCGTGGAAAAGACTTTCCAGATAGAATTTCCGGCGATTGCCGCGCCGAATGTCACACCTTCCACCGGACAGTACAGCACTTCCCAGACGATTGAGGTGGAACAGCTGGAAGATTATGAAATCCGCTATACAACGGACGGAACCATGCCGGACTCCGGCTCCGAGCTCTATACCGGCCCTATCGACATGCCGGAGGGAAGTACGGTTTTTACCTTTGTATACATTGATAAAAGCGGTCGGGTAAGCCAGAGCACGACCCGCAGTTATGAACTTGTTTATTAGATGTGGGAGATACCCGTCTGTAAAACGTTTTGGAATCAAAAAGATTGCGTGTACAGCGCAATCTTTTTCTATTGCAAAAACAGACGGACAGAGTTATAATGATTGTGAAAATATTATCAAATTTCAGAAAAGGAGTGAAATGAGATGAGCAGATTTACACTGCCAAGAGACATTTATCACGGAAAAGGATGCATGGAAGAGCTGAAGAACCTGAAAGGAAAGAAAGCGATTCTCGTTGTCGGCGGCGGTTCCATGAAACGCCAGGGATTTCTGGACAAGGCTGTAAATTACCTGAAAGAGGCCGGCATGGAAGTGCAGGTGTTTGAAGGAGTAGAGCCGGATCCTTCCGTAGAAACGGTTATGAAGGGCGCAGAGGCCATGAGAGCATTCGAACCGGACTGGATTGTAGCCATGGGCGGAGGTTCTCCCATTGACGCCGCAAAAGCAATGTGGGCATTCTATGAATACCCGGATACCACTTTTGAAGATCTTTGCATTCCCTTTAATTTCCCGGAACTGAGGACAAAAGCGAAATTCGCCGCAATTCCCTCCACTTCCGGTACAGCTACCGAAGTTACGGCATTTTCTGTAATCACAAACTATCAGACCGGCGTAAAATATCCGCTGGCAGATTTTAACATCACTCCGGACGTGGCTATCGTAGATCCGGACCTGGTAATGGGACTTCCGGTAAAACAGGTAGCTTACACAGGAATGGACGCCCTGACTCACGCGATTGAGGCTTATGTCTCCACGCTGAACTGTCCGTTTACAGACCCGCTGGCCCTGCAGGCAATCGAGATGGTTCTGGATTACCTTCCGGCATCCTACAACTGCGATATGGCCGCGAGAGAGCAGATGCACTACGCACAGTGCCTGGCAGGAATGGCATTCTCCAATGCCCTTCTTGGAATTGTACACTCCATGGCACACAAGACCGGCGCCGCATTCTCCACGGGACATATCCCGCACGGATGCGCCAACGCTATCTATCTGCCCTATGTAATCAAATACAATGCAAAAGACCCGGCTGCAGCCAAGAGATATGCAGAAATCGCACGCAGAATGGGACTTCCGGGAACCTCCGAAAAGGCGCTGATTAACAGTCTCTGCGCAAAAATTGATGAATTCAACGTGAAGCTCAATATTCCGAAAACCCTGAAATAGTTCGGTATTGACGTGACAGAATTCAAAGAGAAGATTTCCAAAATCGCAGAACTGGCCGTAGGAGACGCCTGCACAGGCTCCAATCCGAGACCGATTGACCCGGCCACAATGGAAAAACTGTTCACCTGTACATATTACGGAACAGAAGTAGATTTCTAAACAGCAGATTTTACCGGAAACGGGTTCCTGACCACAGGAACCCGTTTCTTGTGTACAAGTTTTACTTGATATTTGTCATGTAATAATTTATGATGATAAGAGTAAAACAATTAGGAGGCATGAAAATGTACAAGATAAGAAAAGCCGAACTGCTGGCTGATAAGATTTATCTTATGGACGTAGAAGCGCCCCGTGTGGCGAAACACTGCGAGCCCGGACAGTTCGTCATCGTAAAGATGGACGAAAAGGGAGAGAGAATTCCCCTTACTATCTGCGACTACGACAGAGCAGAAGGCGTAATTACCATCGTATTCCAGGTTGTCGGCGCATCCACCATGAAGATGTCATACCTGAAAGCAGGGGACAGCTTCCGCGATGTGACAGGACCGCTGGGATGTCCTTCTGAATTCGTGTCAGAAGACCCGGAAGAACTCAAAAAGAAAAAAATTCTTTTCGTGGCCGGCGGCGTTGGCGCGGCGCCTGTATATCCGCAGGTAAAATGGATGAAGGAGCACGGCATTGACGTGGATGTCATTGTAGGTTCCAAGACGAAGGACCTGCTTCTTCTGGAAGAAGAGATGAAAGCTGTGGCAGGGAACTACTATCCCTGTACCGATGACGGTTCCTACGGCCATGCTGGCATGGTTACCACCAAGGTGGAGAAGCTTGTGGAAGAAGGAAACAGGTACGACCTGTGCGTGGCTATCGGACCGATGATTATGATGAAATTTGTATGCCTGCTGACAAAGAAGCTTGAGATTCCCACGATTGTCAGCATGAATCCGATTATGGTAGACGGAACAGGGATGTGCGGAGCCTGCCGGCTTCATGTAGGCGATGAGATTAAGTTCGCCTGCGTGGACGGACCGGAATTTGATGGTCACCTTGTTAATTTCGATGAAGCGATGAAGCGTCAGCAGATGTATAAGACCGAAGAGGGAAGAGCGATGCTGAAATTACAGGAAGGTGACACGCATCATGGCGGATGCGGTCATTGTGGAGGTGACGAATAATGGCAGACGTATTAAAGAAAGTACCAGTAAGAGAGCAGGATCCGAAGGTTCGTGCCACAAACTTTGAAGAAGTATGTTACGGATATAACCGGGAAGAGGCCATGGATGAGGCTACCCGCTGTATCAACTGTAAAAACGCCCAGTGCGTAAAAGGATGTCCGGTGGGAATCGACATTCCGGCTTTTATTCATGAAGTAAAGGAAGGAAACATCGAAGAAGCATACCGGATTATCGGAAAATCCTCCGCTCTTCCGGCTATCTGCGGACGTGTCTGCCCCCAGGAATCCCAGTGCGAGGGAAAATGTATCCGGGGTATCAAAGGCGAACCCGTTTCCATTGGAAAACTGGAGCGTTTTGTGGCGGATTACGCCCTGGAAAACGACATCAAACCGGAAGGCGCTACCGAGAAGAACGGTCAGAAAGTGGCAGTTATCGGTTCCGGCCCTGCAGGACTTACCTGCGCAGGCGACCTGGCGAAACTGGGATACGATGTAACCGTATTTGAAGCCCTTCATGAGCTGGGCGGCGTTCTGGTGTACGGAATTCCGGAATTCCGTCTTCCCAAGCAGAAGGTTGTGGCAAAAGAGATTGAAAAAGTAAAAGAGCTGGGCGTGAAGTTCGAGACCAATGTGGTTATCGGAAAATCCACGACCATTGACCAGTTAATCGAAGACGAAGGCTTTGAGGCCGTATTCATCGGTTCCGGCGCAGGACTTCCCAAATTCATGGGCATTCCGGGCGAGAATGCAAACGGTGTGTTCTCAGCCAATGAGTATCTGACCAGAAGCAATCTGATGAAAGCATTTGACGATTCCTATGATACCCCCATCGTGGCCGGAAAGAAAGTGGCCGTGGTCGGCGGAGGAAACGTGGCCATGGACGCCGCCAGAACCGCACTCCGGCTTGGCGCGGATGTACATATCGTGTACAGAAGAAGTGAGGAAGAGCTGCCCGCCCGTGTGGAGGAAGTACATCATGCGAAAGAGGAAGGCGTTGTATTCGACCTGCTGACAAATCCGGTGGAGATTCTGGAAGAGGACGGCCAGGTGACCGGTATCCGCTGTATCCGTATGGAACTGGGCGAGCCGGACGCATCCGGAAGAAGAAGACCGGTTCCCATCGAGGGAAGCGAGTTTACCATGGACGTGGATACCGTTATCATGTCTCTGGGAACTTCCCCGAACCCGCTGATTTCTTCTACTACAGAAGGACTGGAAACGAACAAATGGAAATGTATCGTCGCTGAGGAGGAAAACGGAAAGACCTCCAAGGAAGGCGTATATGCAGGAGGCGACGCAGTAACCGGAGCCGCTACCGTAATCCTTGCCATGGGTGCAGGAAAAGCCGGAGCAAAAGGAATTCACGAATACCTTTCCGGCAAATAAAAGAACGACCAGAAGCGGAAGCTGTACGGATGGGGTACCGTCGGTACAGCTTCTCTTTCATCAGACGGGTGTTCCCGTCCGGTAAAAGTTTTGACGGGGCCCGCAGGCGGGTCCTGCATGGGAAAGGAGTATACAGATGAAGTTTAAGGGAAAGATATCCCCCTGGTGGCGTGCGCTGACCGGTGTATTTAATGTAATCGTACTTTTCGGTATCTATGTTACCGGGCTGAGTGTGGCGGTGATTCCGTTCATCTTCCTTCTGGTGGTACCGGACCTTTTTTTTATACCGGTCCTGATAAAAAACGAAGTCACCGTAGATAAAAAAGAAGTGCTGATTCAGTTCGGCCTTCTCAGGAAACGCATTCCGGTAAAGGAGATTACCATACTGAAAGCGGTGGAGAGCATGAGCACGTCCTACGCCGCAAGCTCTGACCGGATTGAGATAACCACGAAAACCCTGACCAGTCCGGTGTATGTCTCCCTGGAGACGCCCCGGGAGTTCGTCCAGGAAGTACGGAAATATAACCATAAAATAAAGTATATGATTGGATAAAACGGGAGCAGTAACATGGAAGAGAAAAAAAGCCTGACTGCGGAAGAATTCCGCAGTACCCTTTGGGAACTTTCCAGTGAATCCTACCGGGAGTTTCATGCGGGACTTCTGCCCGGCACGGAAAAGATTATGGGAGTCCGGGTTCCGGAACTTCGGAAACTGGCCCGGCAGGTAGCAAAGGGGGACTGGCAGTCCTTTCTTTCCCTTCCTGACGAAGGCTGGTACGAGGAGATTATGGTAAAAGGCATGGTCATCGGCTATGCCTCCATGGACCGGGAAAGACGGATGCAGGAGCTGGACGCCTTTGTGCCCCGGATTGACAACTGGGCGGTCTGTGACTGCTGTGCCAGCACCTGCAAATTTATACAGAAGGACCGGGAAGCCTGGTATCCCTGGCTTCTGGAAAAACGGAACCAGGGGACAGAATTTTCCATTCGGTTTGCCGTGGTGGCCCTGATGGATTATTATACGGACGAAACATGGCTGGAACAGCTTCTGGAAATCTACGGGGGTATCCGGCATGAGGCCTATTATGTAAAAATGGGAGTGGCCTGGGCCGTTTCCCTGTGTTATGTCCGTTTCCCCGAACGGACGGAGGAATGGCTGAAGGAACAGCATCTGGATGTGACCACCCACAATATGGCTGTCCAGAAAATACGGGAATCCCGCAGGGTGTCCCGGGAGAAGAAAGAGGAGCTGAAGGCACTGAAGCGATGATGAAGATTATCATATCTCCGGCGAAACAGATGAAAACAGACCAGGACTGGATGAAGCCGGAACAACTGCCGGCTCTTTTAGAAGACACCCGGATACTGTACCGGATTCTGCGGTCCATGAACCGGACGGAACTGAAAAAACTGTTCGGGGCCAGTGATAAAATCACAGAAGAAAATTATGTCAGATATCAGGCCATGAACCTGGAGCAGGGACTGACGACCGCACTGCTGGCTTATCAGGGGCTGGCCTTTTCCGGTATGGCGCCCCAGGTTTTTACGGACCGGCAGTGGGCATATGCGCGGAAACATCTGAAAATCCTCAGCGGATTTTACGGGATTTTAAATACCGGTGACGGCGTGGCGCCCTACCGTCTGGAGATGCAGGCCCGGCTTCATACAGAACGCGGAAGTAATCTCTATGAATTCTGGGGAGACCGGATTTACCGGACACTGGCGGAAGAACTGAAGCAGGAGGCCGGGGAAGGAGAAGAGAAAATCATCCTGAATCTGGCCTCGAAAGAATACAGCAGGGTCATCGAACCCTGGGCCAGAACCGAACCCGGAATCCAGTTTGTTACCTGCGTATTTGGGGAATGGACGGGCGAAAAAGTGAAAGTGAAGGGGACACTGGCAAAGATGGCCAGGGGCCGGATGTGTGCCTGGCTCGCCGCAGAAGAAATCCAGGATACCGGGCGGATAAGGGAATTCCGCGAACTGGGCTTTTCTTTTGAAGAAGCCCTTTCCACACCGGAGGAACTGGTGTTTCTCAGAAGGGCAGAGAATCATTAGGAGGAGAGAAGATGAAGGACTATCAGTACATTTTATTCGACCTGGACGGTACGATTACCGAGTCCGGTCCCGGAATCATGAATTCCGTGGAATACGCCCTGAACAGACTGGGAATCGATGTGGGGGACCGGGACGGGCTGCGCCGTTTTATTGGACCGCCTCTGGTGGACTCCATGATGCAGTTTTACGGGACTTCCCGGGAAGAAGCAGAGCGCGGAGTGGTCTACTACCGGGAATACTATGCTGAAAAAGGTATTTTTGAAAATACGGTTTATGACGGTGTGGAGGAAATGCTGGGGCAGTTAAAACGAGCAGGCCGCACAGTAGCCCTTGCGACGTCCAAGCCGGAAAATTATGCCAGAAGAATTCTGGAACATTTTGGACTCATGTCTTATTTTGACGCTGTCTGCGGGGCGACTATGGACAGCAGCCGTATCAAAAAAGGAGACGTGATTCGTTATACCCTGCAGACTCTGCAGGTGCCGGAAACGGAGAAATCCCGTGTCCTGATGGTGGGCGACCGGGAGCACGACGTGCAGGGAGCGGCCCAGAACAGTCTGGATGTACTGGGAGTTCTCTATGGATACGGTACCGAAGAAGAGCTGAAAAAAGCCGGCGTTACTTACCTCGCGCATACACCCAGGGAAACAGCCTGCATGATTCTGGGAGGACAGGGAAATGAATAAGAAAGAAACACTGCACTCCGGGAAACTCTACTACCCTATGGGAGAGGAGATACTGGAAGAACAGTTTATCTATATGGATATGCTCAGAGAGTATAACCAGACCAGCGCGTCCCAGCAGAAAGAACGGAGCCTTCTGCTGGACAGAATGTTTGGCAGTGTGGGAGAGAACTGCTATATTGAAGCGCCTTTTTACGCGAACTGGGGCGGGCATCATACCCACCTGGGAAAGAACGTTTATGCCAATTTCGGACTGACCCTGGTGGATGATACAGAGATATTTATTGGTGATGACACCATGATAGGCCCGAATGTCACGATAGCCACGGCAGGGCATCCCGTTCTGCCGGAACTCAGGCAGGAGGGACTGCAGTACAATCTTCCCGTTCACATTGGGAAAAATGTCTGGATTGGGGCGGCTGCCGTCATTCTGCCCGGTGTTACCATTGGGGACAATACTGTTATCGGGGCGGGAAGCGTAGTGACAAAGGACATTCCGGCAGATGTAGTGGCAGTGGGAAATCCCTGCCGTATTCTGCGGGAGATTGGGGAGAAAGACCGGATATATTATTACAGAGACCGAAAAATTCAGGGGAACATTGTAACAGAAGACTCACAGTCGAGTCTTGAACCCGGTGCATGACAGGAGAAGGAACAGGACAGCATGAGCAGCGGAACAGAATTTTTAAAAAAAGTAAGCACGAAAATCAACGAGAAAATCAGGGAAGTAGAGCAGGAAATCGAACAGGGCAGGCAGGAAATTCAGGACATGAATGACTACTACTGGGACAATTACACAGAAATGGACCAGTACGGATACGAAAACTATGATAACCAGCAGGCTCTGCTTCATCAGGTCAATGCCAACCAGGAACAGCAGAAAATGTACCGGAGACTCCGTCGTATGCAGGATTCTCCTTTTTTTGCACGGGTAGATTTCCAGTATGAAGGCGAGGACGCTCCGGAACTGTTTTATATTGGAATCGGGAATTTTGCCGAGAAAGCAGGAATGATTCCTCTGATATATGACTGGCGTGCGCCGGTCAGCGGACTTTTTTACGATTATGACTGCGGACCCGCATCCTATGAGGCTCCCGGAGGAACCATGGAAGGGGAAATCTGTTCCAAATGGCAGTATAAAATCCGCCGGGGCAGGATGGTCTATGAGTTTGAGAGCGACATGAAAATTGACGATGAGATTCTCAGGCAGGAACTGGGCCAGAACGGTGACGTGCGCCTGAAGAACATTGTCCGCACCATCCAGAAAGAGCAGAACCAGATTATCCGCAATACCCGGGACCGGATTCTCGTCATTCAGGGCGCCGCAGGAAGCGGGAAAACCTCTGTTGCCCTGCACCGGATTGCCTATCTGCTCTACCATGACAGAAAACGGCTCCGGTCTACGGATATCGTAATTCTGTCGCCGAACAGTGTGTTTTCCGATTACATTTCCCATATTCTTCCGGAACTGGGAGAAGAACCGGTGCGGGAACTGAGTTTTGACCTGTTTGCCTGGAAGGAGCTGCAGGATACCGTGGCTGACTGCCGGGACCGGTATCACTATCTGGAGACACTCTGGACGGAGAAAAGTGGAGGCGTGGATACCGGAATCAGCGAGCGGTGCCGGGCAAAGCAGTCCCGGGAATTTGTGCGTCAGGTGGAGGGATTTCTCATCGAGCTGGAAGACCGGCTTGTACAGTTTGAGCCCATAGAATTCCACGGACTGGAACTGTCAGAAGGGAAACTTCTGAACCTGTTTTACTTCAAATTTCAGGAAGAGCCCCTTCTGTCCCGAATGGACGCTGTCCGGGAATATTTTACAGACGAATTTGAAACCCTCCGGGGCAGAGATATCACAGAAGAAGAGCAGCTGGAACTGGAAGAAAAGTTCCGGAAACAGTATGTTACAACGGATTTATATGAGATATACCGGTGGTTTCTGGAGGAATATGGCTACCCTTCCCTTCCGGAAGTGCCCAGGGAAAAACGGATTCTGGAATATGAAGATGTATATCCCCTGCTTTATCTGAAATACAGACTCTGCCGGATTACAGACCACAAAAATGTCAAACATCTGGTGATTGATGAGATGCAGGATTACTCCTATCTGCAGTATGTGATTCTTTCCCGGATTTTTTCCTGCCGGATGACAATTCTGGGAGACCGGGCACAGACACTGGAAGAACAGGAGCAGGATGTCACGACGTTTCTGCCTCAGATTCTGGGCAGGGACCTGCGTCAGATAGAACTTCGCAAGAGCTACCGGAATACGGTAGAGATAGCAGAGTATGCCGGAAAGATTACCGGGGTGACAGACCTGGAGCTTTTGGAACGCCATGGGAAACCGGTGGAGGAACAGAACTTTTCCGGCATGAAAGCCGCCCTGGAAGAGGCGGTACAGCATGTGAATATAGGAGAGGACGGTTACGAGACGGCGGCGGTGCTGACCATGACCGAAGCCGAGGCCCTGGAAGCCGTGGCTGTTCTGAAAGAACTGGGACTTCAGCCTTCCTATATTGACCGGGACAGCAGTGCATTTTCCCGGGGACTTACGGTTACCACGTATTATCTGGCAAAAGGGCTGGAATTCGACCAGGTATTTACCCTGTCCGGCACCCGCAAAGAAGACGGTTCCCTGATTCGGCAGGCAGAATATATCTCTGCTACCCGGGCCCTGCATGAACTTTATATGTACCGGCTGACAGACAGATAAAAGAAACGGCGGGAGGAAGGAGACGGCAGTTTGAAAATCACAGTAATCGCAGTGGGAAAAATCAAAGAAAAATATCTGAAAGACGCCCTGGCTGAATACAGCAAACGGCTGAGCCGGTACTGCAGACTGGAAATTCTGGAAGCGGCGGATGAAAAAACGCCGGATAATGCCTCCGAAACCGTGGAGCGCCAGATCCGTCAGAAAGAAGGAGAGCGAATCCGGAAACTGATGAAGGCGGACGCCTATACCATTGCACTGGCCATTGACGGAAACATGCTGTCTTCCGAAAAATTTTCCGAAAAAATCGAGACACTGGGCGTGCAGGGAATCAGTCATATCCAGTTTCTGATTGGCGGTTCTATCGGCCTGGACGAGACACTTTTAAAAGAGGCGGATTACAGACTCAGCTTTTCTAAAATGACCTTTCCTCATCAGCTTATGCGGGTGATTCTGCTGGAACAGATCTACCGGGGATACCGGATAATGGCAGGAGAACCGTATCACAAGTAAGGGCGTTTTTTCATATTTGGGTGTGATATGGTGAGAGGTAATGAATAATTTATAA
>DSTFC04002__coassemble_1266_pt1 | contig 16654 bp, 15 predicted proteins | sample DSTFC04002__metabat2_high_PE_021 | metagenome-assembled genome bin DSTFC04002
GGCAACTGTTAGCAACCGTTCTCCGAGGGATTTCGTATTGATTTTCGTGTTATATGATCCACCACACTGTTTTGTCATTACGAGTAATAGCGACATTAAAGGATCATTATGATTATCATACATCCATGCGTTATAATAAACTGGCAAATAAATATGCTCCACTGTAGTATTCTTTACAGCCACACTTTCCTTTAAATATTCATATGAATCTAAATCCTTCAAGGGCTTTTCTTCTGTTTCCATCATCTTTGCCCGGAAATATTTTAATGTTTCCTCAATCTGTCTGACAAAGAAAGTCTTCCCATCTCCCCATTTTGCATCCAAACTGATGAAAGCATTCCCTTCAATCAATTCCAATCCTTCTATAAATTCCTGAACATCTTTACCTCTATTAAAAGTATCCTCTTTTAAGGATGTCCAGATATTTTTATCGGTTGCTTCTTGAACATATTTTTTCATATTTGTTCTTATCCTCCTGTGGGAAATATTTATAGCTTATTTTCTCACAGAAAGACTCACCGTACAACCATCTATCTCCACAACAACCAACAGACACGCTCCCCGCATGTCTGCCGATCATCCTTATTTTCTTTTTTAATTCTACTATTTTCTTCCTACAAGTTCTTCAGGAAGTTCACTGATTTCTGATCTATGGCTCTTTTCAGCCTTGTATTTTCTTTCTCCAGACTTTCAATCTTCTGCTTCTGGTCTGCGATCTGTTTCTGCAGCCGCAGGGCCACTTCCATCCGTTTCTTCAGAATCTTTGCATTAAAGGGCTTGGTAATATAGTCCTCTGCTCCCATGTCATAGCCCTTCAGTACATCCCCGTCCAGGTCATTGGCCGTCAAAAATATTACCGGCATATCCGGGTACTGCGCCTTCATCTCCCGGCACAAGTCAAACCCGTTTCCGTCCGGCAGGTTTACATCCAGAAGCACCATGTTAAACGTCTGCTCTTTCAGCAGCAGACGGGCTTTCTTACAGTTATAGGCGGCCACCGTCAGGCAGCCGCCCGTATCCAGTTCAAAACAAAGTCCTGCACTCAGCGCCAGGTCATCTTCCACAACCAGTATCTTCATAATCGGTCTCCTTTTGCGCTTTTCATTATACAGCAGGGCTCTCTGTCCGCAAAGAGCTTTCTTTTAACTGCTTCTCCCAAAGGATAACTCCCATTATTTTATGCCTGCATTACAGCTCTGTGGTCAATCCGCGGTCAACCGGTTCCGCACCAAACCCTTCCCAGAGATTTCAGCATGTCTCCATGCCTGCGTCAAAGTTGATAAAAGTCCGTTCTTCCATAAATGTCAAAAAGGGTGCCGGTTTCTCGTTCAGATAAAATGAAAAAAGGAAAACGGTTGATTTCTTCTCTTCTATTCTGAATAATCCGAATACAGCTTTACCCTGCTGCAGGGGAACCGGGTTCCGGATTTTCGTAATGCAGACATCCGGTGCGTCTGCTATACCTCGATAAAGGTAGTGGCATTGGATACCTTTATCTGCGTATCCAGCTCTTTCAGAAGCGTCGTCTTTTTCTCCCAGAGAAGTTCCAGCTTCTTCTGTACCTGAAGCGGGTCCGCAAGCCCGGTCGTATTTTCCTTCACATAAGCTTCTACGACGCCCAGCGGCTTCTCCTCCCGGGTCCTGTTCTCTCTTCCCAGAATACTCAGACGCATTTCCTCTGCGGTGTCCTGCAGCTGTTTGTTCCGCATTTCCATGGTCTGAACCCGGATCTGATACTCTTCCTGCATCTTCTGATACAGATTGTTTTCAAATTCGGCTTCCCCTGTGTACGCTCCCAGTCCCCGCAGTCTGTTCCTCAGGGAAATCGCGCCTGCCACCGTAAACCGGCCATAGGACGTCTCAATCCAGGTGGCCGCATTGGAAGCCACAATCGCAGCGTCTATCTGACCAAACCGTTCCGTCATATCTGTTATCTGCTGATAGGACGCCTCTGCCTTCCGGCAGAATTCCTCCCGGGAAATTTTTCCGTTCATGACATTTTCTTCATTGTGCTTTATGGTGTCTACAAAACTTGCCTTCTGAATCTTATCCGCAATTTTCTTTACCAGCATATCCCGTTCATCCAGCGCCTGGGTAATCAGCATTTTCGTTTTCATTCTTTTCCAGCCTCCTGTCCGTTTTTCTGCTATTTACTTTAACGCTGCCGGACAGAATTGTCATTGAATTCAAAATTCCAGGTTTATGCGGCATACCCGCACTGCCGAAAAAAAGGTCTCCATAAACAAAGAGGCCGGGAGGAGCCCGTTTTCTCATCCCCGGCTTCCTCCCGGCTTCCTACTATAATATCGTCCATTCGGACTCCAAAGAGCTGACTGAGTGCATACAGATTGTCGATGCTCGGGACACTGATTCCCTTCATCCACCGGTACACGGTCTGCACGCAGGAAAGAGAGAGCCAGTCCTGGACCTCTGTCGGCTTTATCCCGCGTTCTTTCATCAGGTTCTGGATTCTCTGTCCCGTAAGTCTGACGTCAATGACCGGATAATTCTGTGTTATGTACATCATGGGGGATCCTCCTTCCCGCTCCGGCATGTGCGGCCCTGCCGCTTTCGGCCTCCGCAGACACCGGCTGGTTCCATCTGGTGACACTATCCATTCTACCACTTTTATCCCGTCTTTGCATTTGAATTTGTCATTCAAACAGACTCATCTGGGCATATTCCGTCTCCCCTTTCAGGGCGGCCGGAATCTTCTCTGTTATTTTTTTCGCTGCCCCGGTATCCAAAAGCCAGTCTTCCAGTTCTTCCGCTTCCAGTATCAGCGGCATCCGGTCGTGTACTGCTGCTACAGACGCATTCGCCGGCACGGTCAGGATAACGAACCGGTCCCCGTCCCGGTAACGGTTATAGCAGCCTGCCAGAAACACCGCTGTTCCATCTGCTCTTCGAAACGTATACTTCTCCTTTTCCCGGTTCCACTCGTAGAAACCGCCGGCCAGAATCACACACCGTCTGCTGTGGATACTGTCCCGGAAGGTGGGCTTTTCCCACGCCGTCTCGGCACGGGCATTTATCAGAAGGCCCTTCCCCTCCTGCCGGGGAAATCCCCACGTCATCCGGACGCTTTCTGTCCGAAGTCCCCGGGCCAAAAGCACCGGCGCACTCTCCCCCGGGCAGACATCCCGCTGCGCCGTGTCCTTATCCTGCTGTGCCGTGTCCTTCTCTGTCTCCGGACGTTCCGCCAGCTCTGCGGCTTCCCGCAGAGCCGCCGGAGTGATGTAATATCTCCCGCACATGACAGTTTTTAAATTAGCTCTTCTTTTTTCGCCAGAATCGCTTCCACTGCCGCGCAGGCCGGGCAGTCACAGTACTGCTTTCCGGCAGCCGTAAGCTCCCGTCCATGCTCCGCCACTTTCTTTGCCGCTTCCGCTCCGCCGAACACCGCCGCTCCGGCTTCGGATTCCGCAAATGCGGTCAGGCCCTCTGCTGTTACAATGTCCTCCTCCAGCTCGGCGATGTATTTCTTTGTCTCTTCCGCCTCTCTTTCAGTTCCGACAGCATCCAGCCACGCCTGGGCCGCTTCCTTCGCCTCTTTGCTGCAGGACGGCGCCGCCATCAGTTCTCTGGATTTCTCCACTACATATTCCACAGTTTCTCTGCTCATAAGTCATACCTCCTTTTTTCTATCTGTATTTTAGCACAGTTTTTCCCTCACCGGGAACCTGTTTCCTGATTTGCCCCCGTCTCTTCTTTCTGCCCCGCGGGCTGAAGTCCGGCACGGATTTTCCTCCATAAGAAAATGGACAGAATGACTGCGATATAATCTGTCACGGACTGCCCCAGGATAACCCCGTCCAGTCCGAACAGTGCCCGCAGCAGGTAAAGCAGGGGAATCAGCAGAATCCCCTGGCGCAGGACGGAAAGTACTGTGGCCGGAAAGGCGTGTCCCACCGACTGCATACAGTTCATGTTTACAAACAGAATGCCGATGACCGGACCGGAAAGCATATAGGCTACCAGCATCTCCACACCGTAGGCCACCACGTCTTCATCACTGATAAACAGCCGGATAATGGACTCCCGCAGGAAGAAATAGAGCGCCGTGGCCGCAATTCCCGTAATGATACAGCATTTTTTCGTAAAGGATTCAATTCCCCGGAACCGTTTCACGTCCCCGGAGCCGTAGTTATATCCCAGCAGGGGCTGCACTCCGTTTGCCAGTCCCATCTGGAGGAAGGTGATAAACATATTGGCCTTAAACACGATTCCGATGGCCGCCACCGGGTCGTTTCCGTAAACGACCAGAAGCTGGTTCAGGATAATGGTGGACACACTCATCAGCGCGGAAAAGATGGCTGTAGGAAGGCCGGTAAAACAGATGCGTCCCAGAATTCCTTCCCGCAGGGTGACGTATTTCCAGTGAAGCGACAGAACCCTGCTTTTTTTCAGAAAATACCACAGATAGTAAATGCTGGCCAGCACATTTCCTATGGTGGTGGCAATGGCCGCCCCCGCCGTACCCATATGCAGTCCGGAAATGAAAACCGGGTCCAGCACGATATTGGCAATGGTTCCAATCATGCTTCCGGTCATGGCCTCCCGGCTGGCCCCCTCGGCCCGCACAATGAAGCTGGCTGCCGCCGACCAGATGATAAAGGGCGCGCCGTAGGAAATATGGAAGGTGTACCCGCGTGCAAATTCACAGGTCTCTGCATTGGCCCCGAAAAGAGTCAGGACCGGATTCATGAACACTATCAGCAGCAGGGCAAACACCACGCCAATGGCCACGGAAGCCCAGGTCACCAGAGAGGATGCCTTTTTGGCACGTACTTCATTCTTTTCCCCCAGAGCCACGGACAGCACGGCACTGCCGCCCATCCCCAGCATATTGGCAAACGCCATCATTAAAATAAAGATGGGGTTGGTCAGGCTGACCGCCGCCACCTGAAGCGGGTCCCCGGTCTGTCCCACAAAAAAGTGTCCGCCATATTGTAAACTACTGTTACCAGACTGCTGATGACACTGGGAATAGCCATTTTGGCGACCGCCTTCGATATCTTCATCTGCCCCATCAGTTCATGCTCGTCCATTATCTTTCTTCCTCCTCTTCCAGATTCGCCAGCATCTTTTCTGCCGTTTTTTGAAAAATTTCCCGTTCTTCCTCCGAAATACCCCGGAGAAGGATTTCTTCGGTCTGCTCGATTTCCCTGCGCAGGACTTCCCGGATTTTCTCTGCCTCTTCCGTAAACACAATCTTTTTAAAACGGGCGTCCTCCTCATCGGGTATCCTCTGGATAAGTTCTTTTTCTTCCAGATATTTCAGTACTTCTGTGGCCGTAGACGGCCGAAGGCCGAATTCCTTTTCGATTTCCTTCTGATAGACGCTGTGCTTTTCCGACTCTACCAGGATATAGTCCAGTATATTTCCCCTGGCCCCCGTGATTCCCGTCCGCTCCCTCGCCATCTGGGAACGGCGGCGAAGCCGGTTGGAAATACGGTTGATAATTTTTCCGGTTTCCATAATCTGGTTCCCCTTTCATTACTTCGGTTCCTAAGTATATTAGGCCAGAATCCCGAATTTGTCAAGTGTGCATACGGCGGTCGCCATCCGGACGTATCACACAAAAAAACCCGGAAAGCTTACGCTTTCCGGGCCATCAGGCGCCAACCAGATTCGAACTGGTGATAGAGGTGTTGCAGACCTTTGCCTTACCACTTGGCTATGGCGCCATTTTCAGTTTTAAGAACCTTTCGGTCCTCAGTGACTCCGACGGGAATCGAACCCGTGTTACCGCCGTGAAAGGGCGATGTCTTAACCGCTTGACCACGGAGCCGGATGTTATTTCCGGTCACCGCTCGAGCAGTGACCGAAAATAATAATATCATATGTCTTTCAAATTTGCAAGAGGTTTTTCTGCATTTCTTAAGAATTCTTCATAACCACGCTTTCCACGATATCCGCGGCGTGTTCGCAGGCGTCGGCACACCGTTCCAGATAGATATAAATCTCTCTCCAGGCAATGATATGCAGCGGGTCCGTGCACTCTGTGTGAAGTTTCCGCATGCTGTCCATAAAGAGGCGGTCGGATTTTTCCTCCAGGTCGTTAATCTCGATAACCAGGTTTTTCAGATTTTTGGAATGACGAAAATCCGCAAACTCTTCCAGCAGGTTCGTCACTTTTTCACAGCACTGAATGACTACTTCCGTCATCTCCAGGGCCTCCGGTTCGATAGTCTGTACATTGTTCATGTAAACCCGCAGCAGAACATCTTCAATCTTATCGGTAATATCGTCAATTCTCTGGCTCAGGGCTACAATATCCTCCCGCTCAATGGGTGGGATAAATTCCTTTGCCAGACAGTCCAGCATCTCATGCTTCTTCATATCGGCGCTGTTCTCGATTTTGTGCAGCTCGTCCAGGCGCTCCGGAAGCTCTTCCGGCTTAAAATTCTGCAGTACCTCTTTGAGCATCGCGCCCGCCTGGCAGGATGCCTGGGCGCATTCGATAAAGTTCTTAAAATAATATGCATCACGGTTCTTTGCCATTTTCTCTCCTCCTAAACCTTATAACACAGCCATAAATATCTTCGCAATCACAAAACTGATAAGTCCGCATCCCGGGAAGGTAAATACCCAGGTAAGCATCATGTCCTTTACTACCCCGAAGTTAATGGCAGAAAGTCTTTTCACAGCTCCAACTCCCATAATCGCACTGGTCTTTGTATGGGTTGTGGAAACGGGAATTCCGAACACACTGGACAGCAGCAGACAGAACGCCCCTGCCAGGTCCGCGGAAAATCCCTGGAACTTCTCAATCTTTACCATATCCATTCCCACGGATTTGATAATCTTCTCTCCTCCCACGCTGGTACCGACTCCCATTACCACACTGCACAGAAGCATTAACCACACAGGAATCGCCATACCGTGGACGCTGCTTTGTCCATTGCAGAAAGCCATGCCCAGAAACAGTACGCCGATAAATTTCTGGCCGTCCTGAGCGCCGTGCATAAAGCTCATAAACGCCGCGCCGAATATCTGCGCTCCTTTAAAGAAAGAACTGGTTTTTCTCCGGTCCATGGAAGCGCAGACTATGGCGATGATTTTGCAGATAATCCAGCCGCTGAGAAAGCCCAGGGCCAGGCTCAGTACCAGTCCGTAAAGAACCTTCACCCACTCACTTCCGTTAATTCCGTCAAAGCTGTTCTGAATGGCAAGCGCCGCCCCGGTCAGACCGGCAATCAGGCTGTGACTCTCACTGGTGGGAATTCCAAACACGGAAGCCGCCACACTGTAGACTACAATGGAAAAAAGCGCCGCACACAAGGCCACCAGAGCCTTGTCCGTCTCACTTCCAAAATCCACCATATTACTGATTGTGGAAGCCACAGAACTGTTAATGCGCGTCATCACCAGCACACCCAGGAAGTTAAAGGCGGCGCTCATCATTATGGCCGGCCTCACCCTCATACATCTGGTGGCAATGCAGGTAGCAATGGCGTTGGGTGCGTCCGTCCAGCCATTTACAAAAATAACGCCAAGAGTAAGCGCCACGGTAATCAGAAGCACCGGATTCGACACGACCTGCTGGCAAAAACTTAAAAATGATACATCCATATGCCCTTCCTCTTCTCTCTATTCTTTTTTAGGCAAAAAAATATAAGTTTTTGTATACAAAACGAATTTAATTTTTTACAAAAACTTAACTTAAATATAACATTTGCCCCTGTTACTGGCAACTGATTTTTCCACTTAAAAATTGACAAAAAAAAGCCGCTATGTCAGTATTTTTTATCCATAACTGACATAGCGGTTCCCGTTTTCTCAGGCCTGGTATTCGGTCAGGAATGTCGCCAGAAGTTCAATGCAGTTCTCGATGTCCTGCTCATCCGCCACTTCTGCCGGCATATGCATATACCGCAGAGGCAGGGAGACCAGTACCACCGGCACTCCCTCATTGGAAAAATGAATCTTGTCCGCATCGGTGTAGCTCAGACGGGACGCCGCTTCCCACTGCACCGGAATTCCGGCCTTTTCGGCACATTCGGCCATTTTCCGGTTCAGTCCTTTTGCCACAATCGGACTGTTGCACAGAACCGGTCCGGCTCCCAGTTTAATCTCCCCGGTTTCCGACGGATCCATGCCGGTACAGTCTCCAGTATAGGTAACATCCACCACAATGGCCAGACTGGGACGAATGCGCGCGCTGCACCAGTAGGCTCCGTTTTTGGTGGTCTCTTCCCCAACCGTCGCCGCTGCGTACACACCGTGCTTACAGCCCCGCTCCCGGGCCCGTTTGGCGGCTTCCATAATGATAAACACACCGGCCCGGTCGTCCAGGGCGCGGGCCGTCAGCCGTCCTCCCGTCATTTTCCGGATATGGGTATCCGGCACCGCCGGGCTTCCCAGGTCCACATAGCGCAGGGCCTCTTCCCGGTCCTTTGCCCCGATATCCAGAAGAAACTGCCGGGTTCCCAGGTTCTCTTCTTTAAAAAGCTCCCGGCTGGCTTCCACCACCCCGTACACTTCCCCTTCTTTTCCCATGAGTTTAATCTGCTGCCCCGGATAGGTGGCCGGCACGATTCCCCCCCGGTCCACCACCTGAAGTCTTCCGTCCTCCCGGATATGGGAAACCATCACGCCGATTTCATCTGCATGGGCGGAGAGCATGATTCTTGTCTCACTTTCCGGATTCTGCACACACACCAGGTTCTGCATTTCATCCCGGCGGATTTCATCCGTCCAGGGTTTCATCTCTGTCTCCACAGTGTCCTGCAGGGGCTCCTCATAGCCGGATACAGACACGCAGGACAGCAGTTCTGTCAAAAATTCTTTGTTCATGGTCTTTCCTGCCTCCCGAATCTCTTTATGCTTTCTCTTTCTGCTTCTCCGTCTGTTCGGTCTCCGAAAGATTGGAGATAATCACTGCCGCCAGAATCACCGCGCATCCTGCCACCATGCGGGGCGTAATCACCTCGTGAAGCAGAAGAATGGAAAACAGTGTACCGAATACCGATTCCATGGAGAGAATAATCGCCGCTTTCGTCTCGTCCACATACTTCTGGCAGGCCGTCTGAAGCAGATAGCAGATGGTCGTGCTGACCACGCCCAGGTAAATCACACCCAGCCATCCTCTGGCTGTCACGGCAAACCGTGTCTCTCCAAACACAAAAAGACTTGCCAGAGAGAGTACAAAGGCCGTTGCCATCTGCACAAAATTCAGTACCGTTGCCCGGTATTTTTTAACAAACTCGCTGGTGAAAAAAATCTGGAAGGCAAATCCAACGGCACACAAAAGGGTCAGTCCGTCCCCCAGGCTCAGGGTCAGATCCCCGTTCAGGGACAGAAGCGCCACGCCAGCCACGGACATGACCGCTCCCAGAATTCCTTTCCATCCGATTTTTTTCTTCAGCACCAGAAATGCGATAAACGGAACGATTACTACATTCAGGGCGGTTAAAAAGGCGTTTTTGGACGGAGTGGTATACTGAAGTCCGATTATCTGCAGGGAAAACGCCGCAAAAAGCGCTATCCCCATCAGAATTCCGGCTTTCAGTTCGCCTTTCTCAATCCGTCTCAGAGACGGAATGCTCATCAGTCCCATCAGTACGGACGCCAGCAGAAACCGTACCGTCATAATCTGGAAGGGCTCCATACTTTCCAGGGCAATGTCGCTGGCCACAAAGCCCCCTCCCCATATCACAGTTACCAGAATCAGCCCGCCGATTGACAGCCACCGTTTCATTCCTTTTCCTCCTTATACCTCTTTTGTTTCTCCATTTATTTCAATCTGTACCGGACTGCCGGAAAGCCGGGTTACCTCTGCCCGGTTCTGGCCGTCCACGGAAATTTCCAGCCAGGCGTCCAGATAGTGAAGCCGGAACTTCAGGCTCTCCCACTCTTTGGGCATATTGGGATGAATCTTCAAAAGCCCTCTTTCTTCCGCTTCCACGCCGGCAAATCCAAAGATAACCGTCTGCCATACTCCGCCTGTGTTGGCCGCATGAATTCCCTCTCTGGTATTTCCCTGCAGGTCCAGCAGATCCAGAAGCGCGGCCCTGCGCAGATACCGGTAAGCCTTGGAGTCGTCTCCCACTTTCAGTCCCATGACCGAATAAATACTGGGGCTTAAGGAAGAGCCGTGGAGCGTCCGTTTCTCATAATAGCTGTAATTCAGCTTAATCAGCTCCGGTGAGAATTCTTCGCCCATCAGATGGAGCAGCATGACTACGTCCGCCTGCTTGATTATCTGGGTCTCCCGGGCCCGCTTCGTTTTCAGGGCCTCCGGTCTCACCGGCCAGTCATTTTCATCATACTTCTCAATCGTCACATCGTCCAGCTCAAAGTAGCCTTCAAACTGTTCCAGAAGGTCAGTCCCTTCTTTCCTGGGCAGGTAAATCTTTTCCTGTACCTGCTTCCAGCTCTGAATTTCCTCATCGGAAATACCGGTTTTTTCCACCAGGGCCCGATAAGCCTCCGGCCGGTTTTCTTTCATCTCCTCCACCAGTTTTGACACATAGCGGAGATTCCACCTGGCCAGATAGTTGGTGTACAGGTTATTGTCCACCGGTTCATGCCACTCATCCGGTCCCGTCACCTGAGTAATCTCATAACGGTCCTTCTCCGCCACATACTCGCAGCGGCTGGCCCAGAACCGGGCTGTCTCGGTAAGGATTTCAGCTCCCTGGCTGTAAAGGAAATCCTTATCCTTCGTAATCTTCGCGTAATTATAGATACCGTAAGCCACTGCTGCCGTCACATGGTGCTCATACACGGCCACATAGCAGCGGTAGCAGGTTCCATCCGGCTCGATGGTCCAGTCCGGACACTGCTCTGTGCCATCATCTGCAGATTCCCACGGATACTGGGCGCCTCTGTAACCGTTCTTTGCGGCATTGTCTCTTGCCGCGTCCAGCAGGTGATACCGGTAATTCTCCAGGTTTCTGGCCGTATCCGGAAAGATGTAGGCAAAAAAGGGCAGCATAAAAAGCTCCGTATCCCAGAACGCATGGCCACCGTACTCTTCTCCGGTCAGCAGTTTGGCTCCCACATTCACCCGGTCGTCGTGCTCATTGCCGGTGCTCATCAGATGGAAGATATTAAAGCGCACAGCCTTGTCCAGGGTATCATCCCCGCCGATTTCCACATTGGCATTTTCCCACATCTCCTCGTATACTTCTGCATGGGCGGCAAGCTCTGTGTCAAAGCCTTCCTCCATAAAGCAGCGCACTTCTTCTTCCACCTTCGCGTGAAGGTTCCAGGCCGGGCACTCCCGTTCCGTGTACATAGACACGTATTTTATGATTTCCACGCACTGCCCTTCCTGTACCTGTACATCGGAAAACTCTACTGCCTGTTCGCCAAAAGCGTGGAACGTCCGGTTTCCGGATACCGGCTTTCCGTCCAGGTAAGCTTCCGTCACACTGCCGGTTCCCACATGAAGATGGTTGTCCCTCGTGGCCACCTCCATATAATTCCCTTTTTCATTCAGCGCCTCATTGGATGTAAGATATGTATGTTTTACCTTAAACCGGGGCGCATCGTAGAAGTTGATGACCGTCCCGTCTATGATATCTTCCACTTCCAGAATGCCGCTCCAGTTCAGAGGCGTCACATACAGCCGGATTCCCATACGGTGCACATGCTTCCTGCTGACAAAACGGATGCCCTCCACCAGGGTCTCCCGGCCTTTTTTGTCCCGCAGCACGGCCCTCCTTGCCAGTGCTGCGTTTTTCATGTCCAGTACCCTGGAAAACTCCAGAACCTCGCAGGTTTCTACCCCAATCTTCGCCTTTTCCGCATAGAGGCCGATGCCCAGCCAGTTTGGCAGAGCCGCCAGTTCCCGCATAAAGGTTTCCGACTTGTCAAATACGCCATTGATATAAAGATACGGAAGCGTGACGGATGTTCCCTCCTCATAACTTCCCCGAATACCCAGATAGCCGTTTGACAGGGCAAACAGACTCTCATATTTCAGATTCTCCTTCGGCTCATACCTCTCCTGGGAAATCAGCCACTCGTCACTGTGAAGCTTCTCTCTGATTTTCTGTGAAAAAACATCTTTTATCATGTCCTGGCGACTCCTTTCTCATATCCTTTATTTTACTCGATATAGTTCTTCCGCGCCATGGTAATTTCCTGTCCTTTCTCCACTTTTTCCAGTGTGAAGGACATCTGGAAGTCCTGACGCTTTACTTTGTATTCGTCCAGCTGTTCCTGGCCGCAGCTGTTGCTGCCAAGGCCGGAATGCTGGTAATCAATATGAATGATGACGTCCTTAGCCGGTTCCACCTGCCACGGATGAGCCGCTCTCTCCAGGCTCTCGTCGGTGCAGTTGGACAGATTCAGGCCCAGACCGCCCTCTATTTTACAGAGCAGTCCCGCTCCCTCATCTCCGGCCCAGAACCATTTCACCTGTTCCCGGTGTCCGTTTTCCTGGGGATACACATAGCTGGTCCCCATGCCGTCCACCGTGCTTTCGTAGATTCCCATTCTGACCGCTTCCCGGCTGTCCACGTAGTTCTCTCCGGGGCCAAGGCCATACCAGCGGGTGTTCTGGAAGGCTTTGTCCGTCTTCATGACAACGCCAAGTCTGGGCAGGAAGCAGGGCTCCAGCTTTCCTCCCTGAACCGTTTTTGCATCCAGGCTTACCTTCACCTGCCCGCAGGAATATACCTGGTATTCGTAGGTACAGTCAAAGCCCCAGGACTGGTTGTAACAGCCGAAATAACTCTGCACCGTAACGGTAACCTGTCCTGCTTCCTCCCGGAAGGAGATGTCCCGGCACTCTTCCACCGGCTTCTGGATGAAATATTTGTTCAGCCAGTCTTCTTTCTTATACATATCGTTGTCAATGGTGGCCCGGTATACACTCATCCGGGGGCCTTCCGTGAGAAGCCGGGTACCCTCTGCCGTCAGGGAAACCAGTCTTCCGGTGACTTTGTTAAACACCGCCTGCACCCGGTCATTTTCCACTTTCAGGAAAGCCGTATCTTCTGTCACGGAAAGGGGCGCTCCCTGTTCCCGTTCTTCCAGTTCATCCCGGTGAATATCCAGAGGGAACTGGAACACTGCCATCTCATGACCGGCCGGCGCATAGAGGGATTCCTCTTTCTGGCGCACGGTCAGGTTCAGATAATAATCGGTATTTGCTTCCGGCTCAAATGCTGCAACCGGTACGGTCACCTTTTCTTCTCCGTGAGCGGGAGCCGTCAGGTCCCGAATCTGACCGGACTGCACGGTCTTACCCTCAGCGCACAGTTCCCAGTCCAGATAAACAGCATCCAGGCTGCGGAAATCATAATAGTTTTTTACCAGAATATCACGCATACTGCCGGGGCAGGAATGCACCTCCACCGGGCAGATAACCTGCTTAAATTCCAGCAGTCCCGGGGACGGCGTCCGGTCGGGAAGCAGTACCCCGTCGATACAGAAGTTGCCATTTGTCGGGAAGTCCCCGAAGTTTCCGCCGTATTTATAGAAACGGTGTCCGTCCTCTTCTGTATAAATGCCGTGATCGTACCATTCCCAGATAAAACCGCCCTGAAGCCGCTTCTCACTCCGGTACAGCTTCTGATATTCTTTCAGCCCTCCCGGTCCATTGCCCATGGCATGAGCATACTCGCAGTGAACATGGGGTTTCCCGGCCCCTTTCTCCGGGTTGTCCGCTATCTCTTTCAGCGGCTTTAACCAGGTATACATGGTGGAGTATACATCCGCCGTCTCTGCCTCAAAATCTCCTTCATAATGAATCAGTCTGGAAGAATCCAGTTCCCGCACAGCCTGGGCCGAGCTGCGGAAGTTACAGCCGAAGGCGGATTCGTTTCCCAGGGACCACATCAGAATACAGGGGTGATTCCGGTCCCTTTTTACCATGCCGGTGCTTCGTGCCACAAAAGCTTCTTTCCAGTCCGGATTGTCGGTAATCCAGGTGTAATTTTCCACCCATTCAAACCCGTGGCACTCCAGGTCCGCCTCGTCAATCACATAGAGGCCGTATTCGTCGCATAAATCATAGAAATATTCATTCGCCGGATAGTGAGAGCAGCGCACGGCATTGAGGTTGTACTGCTTCATCATCCGTACGTCGTCTTCCATCTGTTCGTAAGTCACGCACCGGCCTTCCTTCGGGTTGTAATCGTGGTGATTCGCTCCGTTTAACAGAATCACCTGGCCGTTTACCCGGAAGTTTCCGTCTTTCATGTCAATCGTCCGGAATCCGGTCCGCACGGTTACCTGGTGCTCTTCCTGGCTCACCGTGAACTCATAAAGCTCCGGCGTCTCTGCCGTCCAGGCCGCCACATCCGGCACCGTAAGATCCAGCCAGGCCCGGGTTCCCTCTTCCCGGAACTCTCCCTCCCGAATCACTTCCCCGTTTCGGGTGAGTTTCCATGCGGCTTTCGCCGGCGCATGTTTCCAGGTCACTTTCGCGGTAAACAGTCCGTCTGTAAACGTTTCGTCCAGCCGTCCTTCCACCTGGCAGTCCAGGATGGCCCGCTCCGGCTCGTTCAGAAGTTCCACGTCACGGAAGATTCCGGAATACCACCACATGTCCTGGTCTTCCAGATAGCTGCCGTCAGACCACTTGTACACCCGGACCGTGACATCGTTTTCCCCTTCCTTTACATAGGGCGTAATATCAAATTCGCTGGGAAGCCGGCTGATTTTTCCAAACCCGGTGTACTCCCCGTTTACCCATACGTCAAACGCACTGTCAACGCCGTGAAATTTCAGAATCGTATCTTTTTTTATCCAGTCCCCGTCCAGGGAAAATGTTCTCTTATAAATACCCGCAGGGTTTTCCGAAGGCACATACGGAGGGTTCACCGGAAAGGGATAGAGCACATCGGTATAGTGCATCTGGCCGTATCCACGCAGCTGCCATACAGAAGGCACATCGATGGTATCCCAGTCCTCCCCGGCTCCCGGATTCATGAATCCTTCCGGAGAATATTCCGGCGCCTCCAGGTACTTAAATTTCCAGTCCCCGTTCAGACTGATTCTTTCCAGCGAATCCCGGTAAAACGCGGTACGCGCCTCCCGCTTCCCGATTCCGGTAATGTGATGGTTCTCCCATCTTTTAACCTTTCTTTCAGTCATACACAGTCTTCTCCTTCTATTAATTTATGGTGAAAATACGGCCAGGCAAAAACCGCTTCTTTCCAGTCTTCACCTGGCCATTTTCTGTTTCACTATTTAACAGAACCGCTTCTTCCTTCCACAATATATTTCTGCGCAATAACAAATATAATAATGGGCGGAATAATCATAATTACCGTAATACACAGCATCGGAATAATCTGTGTTGTGTGAACTCCCTTAAAGGACGCAAGCCCAAGAGCCAGTGTGTACTTGCTTCTGTCCTGCAGGAAAATTAAGGGACCAAGGTAGTCGTTCCATACAGTCAGCAGGTTCAGAATACCTACCATAATCAGGCAGGGTTTCAGAATCGGCATGAAAATTTTCCAGTAAATCTGGAAGGTATTTGCTCCGTCCAGACGGGCCGCCTCTTCATAATCCTTGGGAATTCCCATAAGGAACTGTCTCATCAGGAAAATATGGTATGCCGAACCAAACCAGGTAGGCACAATCAGGGGCAGCAGCGTGTTAATCCATCCGAAGAGGTTAAACTCCATGTACTGGGGAATCATGGTTACATCCCAGGGAATCATCATGGTTGCAAGCAGAATGATGAAAAGGATATTTTTTCCCCTGAAGTTAAATCTCGCAAAGCCGAAGGCCACAAGAGAACTGGACAGTACCGTTCCGGCTGTCGTGCCTACTGTTACCAGGACAGAGTTCAGGAAGTAAGTTCCAAACGGCTGGGAAGTCCATGCGTCCAGGTAGTTGCCCCACTGCCATTCCTCCGGTAACAGGCTGGGCGGATAGGCAATGGCTTCCGCCTCTGTCTTAAATGTGGTAAACAGCATATAAACGAAGGGTGCCAGGAAGTAAATGGCCACAATCGTCAGAAGAACATAGATAATAACTTTGGATTTCTTTGACATCTTCATGCCTATTTACCCCCTTCCAGTTTCTTCGTGTGTTTTTTGCTTTTCTTGTTCTTATTATCCGCTTTTACTTCGGATTCATAGAATACCCATGCTGAAGAGGATTTAAACACCAGTCCGCTGAGCAGAAGAATAATCACGAACATTACCCAGGCATTGGCGCTGGCATATCCCATTCTATGGTGTTCGAACGCATTATTGTATGTCATCAGTCCGTAGAAGTAGGTAGACTGCAGCGGTCCGCCTCCGGTCAGCAGCATAACCAGGGTTACCTGCTGGAAAGAACTGATAATGGATGTAATCAGGTTGAACAGAAGGGTGGGCGTAATCATCGGCAGAGTAATGCTGAAAAACCGTCTTGCCGGTCCGGCTCCGTCCAGGGAAGCCGCCTCGTAGATTTCCGTATCGATGTTTTTCATATCGGTATAGAAAATCAGCATCATGGTACCTACACCGAATGCGCTTGCCAGAATAACGGCAAACAGTGCCCAGGCCGGGTCTACCAGCCACTTTGGCCCTTCAATTCCGATTAGTGAAAGCAGGTAGTTCAGCACACCATAATCACTGTTCAGAATCCAGCTCCAGATAATAGAGATAGCTACACCGGAGATAACGGCCGGAATGTAGAAAATCGTCCGGTATACCTTCACGCCTTTTACCGGCTGTGTGATAAGCATGGCCA
>DSTFC04002__coassemble_1279_pt1 | contig 16452 bp, 17 predicted proteins | sample DSTFC04002__metabat2_high_PE_021 | metagenome-assembled genome bin DSTFC04002
TGATATATTTTGTGGACTCCTCCGTCTCACTTCCTGAATAATAATAGGCCATTCCTTCCCCGGCAGTTTGACCGGATACAGTCAGTGTGGTCAGTCCGCCCGACTGTTCCACTTCATCATACATGGACTGCTGAAGCCCCAGTCCCAGGGAAATCATGACCACAATAGATGCGGTTCCGATGACAACCCCCAGTACTGTCAGAAAAGTCCGCAGTTTACGGCGTTTCAGATTCCCCAGACTCATCTTCAGCAAGTCCGTCAAATTCATGTATCATTTCCTCCTCTTCCATTATTCTCTTTTTCTTTTTCCTGCGGTACAGAATGGCCGTTACTGCTGCTCCCGCGGCAAGAATCACCGCGATTCCCACTGGCAGTACTGGGAAACCTCCCTGGTCTTCGATTTCATAATCTGTCATGGCCATGTCTGTCATGGCCATATCTTCCGTGACTTCCAGTTCAAAGGTCTGCTCTGTGGTGGAAACCGTACCGGATTCGTCCTCATAGCTCAAGGTCATCTTCATGGTTCCCGGGCCGGCGGTAACGCTCTTCCCTTCTATCATGGCGTCGATGGTCGCGCTGCTTCCGGACTCTACATTTCCCACAAATACGGTTTCTGTCTTAATTCCCTCTCCGGAAAATTCTGCTTTGACATTATAGAGTTTGATTCGTCCCAAATTGTAGAGGTCGCACATCACATTGGCTTCCTCCCCCACACTGATACTGGAAGGACTAATCTGAAACTCTCCAAATTCAAACCGGGGGTCCTGTTTTACCGGAATGGATACCGCGGATTCACTTTCATACTGGGTGGCCGCAGAATCCTCATATTTCATGGAAACCTGGATGCTGTAGGGCTTCTGCACCAGGTCGCCCTTGGCGTTCAGGTCAATGGAAATATCCTTTGTCCCTCCTGCCGGAATCTGGTCCAGATAAATGGAACTGGAACCGGATACCGGAAGAAATGCGGGTGCTGCAGTGGCCTCCTCGCTTCCCTCGGTCGGCGCGTTCAGGTCAAACAGCATATTCTGTACCCGGGTACTGCCAGACGTATTTTTCAGGTGCAGGGTAAGTTTAAAATTGCTTCCAGCACGCACTTCTGCCGGATCCGTAGAAAACCCGGTCACAATCACACGGGGGACAGATGCCGTTGTGCTTCCGCCTCCGGAAGACATCGGTTCAGAATTATAGACACCACCATCGTCATAACTGTAAGCGGTCCCTAAGTTTTCCGAAACAGTTCCCCCGTTTTCTCCGCCGGTCGCCTGGCCGGGCTGATTCTCCTGACCGGACTGGCCGCCCTGGGGCTGCTCTGCCGCTTTTTCTGCCGCTTTGGTCTGTACCACTATCTCTGCACTGCTCTCCAGCGCTTCTTCTCCCTGAACAGCACTACACTGGAACTGTATTTTATAATATTTATCTTTCACATCGTCCCGGGCCTGGAAAGAAAAAGCCAGTTCCTTTTCCTCTCCTGGCTTCAGACTGTCAATTTCCTTCTTTTCTTCCCGGTTGCTGACCGCAAATGGATAGTTTTTCAATTTTGTATCTGTTACCGGTTTTACAGTAATGGCATTCATCTCTTCCTGGCCGGTATTGGCCACCAGAACTTTCAGGTCCTTCTTTTCTCCCGCTTCATATACAATGCTTTCTTCTTTCGCCCGTATCCCGGGTCCTTCTGCCGCTCTGGCCGGGGTTGCCGGCATAACGCCCAGCATCAGGGCCAGTCCCAGGATTCCGGCTAACAGTTTTTTACTTCCCTTCATTGTCTTCTTTCTCCTTTTCCTCTATTTTTACAATTTCTCCATCGCTGATGTGGAAAATCCGGTCTGCATAGGACGCCAGATGTTCGTCATGGGTTACCATGACCAGGGTCCGTTTCTGCTCCTTCACCACTTTCTGCATCAGCCTCATCACATCGGCAGACGTATGGGAGTCCAGATTTCCCGTAGGCTCGTCGGCAAAAATAATTTCCGCTCCCGTAACCAGCGCCCTGGCTACGCCTACTCTCTGCTGCTGTCCGCCGGACATCTGAACCGGCAGATGTTTTTTGTGGTTTCCCAGATTCACCATATCCAGCAGTTTCTCCGCCTTTTTCATCCGGGACGCCCGCCGTTCTCCCCGGAAACTTAAGGGCAGCGCCACATTTTCCAGGGCATTCAGGGTTCCCAGCAGATGAAAGGACTGAAAGATAAATCCCACATGCTCCCGGCGGAAACGGACCAGTTCTGCTTCCGTCAGTTTTTCGATGTGTTTTCCACTGATGATAATTTCTCCCTTCGTGGGTTTTTCCAGACCGGCAAGCATATTGAGAAGCGTGGACTTTCCGGAGCCCGAAGTGCCTACGATGGCGCAGAACTCTCCGGCAGCAATAGTAAAATTCAGGCCGTTCAGAGCCCGGACCACGCTGTCGCCCACCCGGTAGAACTTGTACAGATTCCGTACTTCAATGGTATGTTCCAAAGATTTTTCCTCCCTCGCGTATGCTGTAAGATGAACTCATTATAGGAAAGAAAAGGAAAGATTATGGTAGGAAAAATCTTAAAAATTTTTTAATTAACAAAAACCGCCTGCAGCATTTCTGCCACAGACGGTTTTTAACACCTTCCTTATTTCTATTTGTCTATCTTCTTGCCCGGTACATGGCCGCCAGCACGTCTATCACGTCCTGCATATCCATCAGGCTGATATTGAAAATCATCTGATGGGACTCGATTCCTCCCCAGGTGTTCCCGGTATGTACCTCATAATATTCTTTTCTGGCCCGGTCCACTCTGCGGATTTTTTCCCAGGCTTCTTCTTCGTTCAGGTTGTAAAGCTTCCGGATCCGTTCTATCCGGTCCCCTATTTCCGCATAAACAAACACATTCAGGCAGGGAACCACATCCTCCAGAATGCAGTCCGCACACCGCCCGATAATAATGCAGGGCTCTCTTTTCGCCATCCGCCGGATGATTTCCGACTGAATCTGATACATCTGGTCGCTCAGGGGAACTGCCTGCTCTTCATCCGGGGGCAGTTCGGTATAACTGAGTTCCTCCGCCTTGTGACCGGAAAAGAATCTGCCCAGAACAGTCTCATCCGCCTCTTCGGCTTTTTCCCTGCTGACTCCCAGTTCCCCGGCCGCCATCTGAATCAGGCTGCGGTCATAAACGGGGATGCCAAGCCGGCTGGAAAGCTTCAGCCCCACCTCATGGCCGCCACTTCCGAACTGTCTTCCAATGGTAATCACCGTGTGCTTTTTCATTACTGACCGCCTCCTTCATCTTTGCTGTGTTTATTAAGAGTGTAACACTCTTTCCCGCTTAAGACAAGCCCGGCCTTTCCCTATTTCTTCATCTTCGGCTCAAAAATCAGGGCCGAAAGGTACCCGAATATCAGGGCTGCGCTGATACCCACCGCACTGGCTGTGAAACCTCCCATAAAGGTGCCCAGGAACCCGTGTTCCTTCACCGCCTCCTTCACTCCGTTCCACAGCGTATTTCCGAAACCGAGCAGGGGAACGGACACCCCTGCGCCCGCAAACTCCCGAAGGGGCTCGAACAGGTTCAGAAATCCCAGCACGGTACCGCTTACGACAAGGAGCACCATCACCCGTCCGGGCATCATCCGGGTGCGGTCCAGCAGAATCTGCACCAGGGCGCATACAAGCCCTCCCACCCAGAATGCATTGACATAATCCAGTATCTGATACGTTTCAAAAAAAGTTTCCATTTTTTCCTCCTTTACCCGGCGCAGGACTCCAGTACGATTCCGTGGGCAATTCCGGGTACGCTTTCTCCTTCATTGTAGCTCACCGTGGACATGAGGGCGCCGGTGGGAACGAACAGTACCCGCTTCCACTCGCCTGCTGCCAGCCGGGGCAGAATATAGGCCGCCAGCGTAACTGCCGCACATCCGCAGCCGCTTCCCCCGGCGCTGGTATTCTGGGTCCTCTGGTCAAATATCAGCATCCCGCAGTCCATGTGCTGTTCCTTGATGTCCCGTCCGTTTTTCCGAATCAGGTCAAAGAGAATGGACTGGCCCACATACCCCAGGTCCCCGGTGACAATCCGGTCATAGTCTTCTTCCTTCCTCCCAAAATCCTCCAGATTCCTGAGGATGGTATCGCAGGCCGCCGGCGCCATGCAGGCGCCCATGTTCTGGGAATCCTTGAGCCCGTAGTCCACGATTTTCCCTATTGTAACCCCCGTAATCCGCACCGGACTTTTCTGGTTTCCGACCAGAAACGCGCCGCTTCCGGTTACGGTCCAGGAAGCGGAAAGGGGTCTCTGGTTTGCGTAATCCAGAGGGAAACGGAACTCCTTCTCCGCGCTGGCGAAATGGCTGGAAGTCACAGCCATCATCCTATCCCCGAAGCCTCCGGCCACGGCCATGGCCGCCAGCGCCAGCCCTTCTCCGGAAGTGGAGCAGGCTCCAAACAGTCCGAAAAGGGGAATTTCCAGTTCTTTGGCCCCTTTGGAAGTGGCAATCCCCTGGCGCAGCAGGTCCCCGCCGAACAGATAGCGTACCTTTTCCGGCGGCTCCTTGACCTTTTTCAGCGCCAGCATGCAGGCCATTTTCTGCATGATTCCTTCCGCCGCCTCCCAGGTATCCTCTCCGAACAAATCATCTTCCGAAGTCTTGTCAAACAGCCGGCCCAACGGCCCTTCCTTCTCCTTTTTCCCCGCCACGCAGCCACTGCTTAAAATATACGGCGGAACCGCAAAGGAGATACTCTGTGTTCCCATGACCTGATTCATCCTCTCTGCCTCCTTCCTTCTCTATAGCCATCCCATGGTTCTGGCGCCCCAGTAGAGCAGTCCCAGAAGCCAGCTTGTAAAAATACCGTACAGAATAACCGGCCCTGCAATGGTAAAAATTTTGCAGCCGATTCCGAAAACATGTCCTTCTTTTTTATATTCAATGGCCGGCGACGCCACGGAGTTGGCAAATCCGGTAATCGGAACCAGCGCTCCGGCCCCGCCCCAGTTGGCCAGTCTCGCGTAAAGGCCGGTTCCGGTCAGCAGAATACTGGCCAGCACCAGCAGCAGGGAGCACCAGCTTCCCGCTTCATCCTTGTCCATTCCCTGCAGCTCGCAGTAATTCAGGATGCCCTGACCGGCCACACAGATAATCCCTCCGGTGACAAAAGCCCGGACCATATCCGGGAACAGCTTCCGCACAGGCGTTTTCCGTTTTACATACTGCTCATAGTCTCGTGGTTTCCAACGCATCTGTATTCCCTTCCTTCTTCTGTTTCTTTCTATCAGTTTCCCCCTGCGGCAAAAAATCATACACGGTTTTTTCTCCTGATCCGCTTCTGTTCTACCACCGCTTTATAAAAAACAGCAGGGCTCCGGCGCATTTTCCAAAGGCAATGCCCAGAATCATCCAGGACAGAAGCTGTCCCAGCTTCAGCCGCCTGGTAAATACCGGGAAAATGTCCAGAATTTCCGCCAGGGCCATGGACCAGGCGCCAACGAATATCCCGCCGAACAGCCCGAACACCGGAAGCAGCCAGGTTCCTCCGGGAACGGGAGTCCGGTATATCCAGATGAGGTTTCCCACAATTCCGCCCAGCATCAGGCAGTCCTCATAAAACTGAATCCGGTTTCCGGTATGGGTCCGGTCGGCAAAGTCCGATACCACGCCCAGCCCGCTGATAAACGCGGAGAGCCCTGCGGCCACGCTGCCTCCTGCCGCCAGGCCGACGATACCGGTCAGCACCAGTCTAGCTGTTTCCATCCAGTTCCTTCCCCTTTCTGCTGCTGGAATTGATGAGCGTATCCTGAATATCCGTTTCGTAGAGACGCATTTCCACCTCCATAGGCGTAGGGTCCACGGAAAACTTCTTTCTCCCGAAGTGATTGAAAAAAATCAGAATTCCGGCGGCCAGCCCGATGCTGTAGGTCAGCTCCAGAATCGTAAAACCGTCGGAAGACCGTCCGGTTAAAAGCTCATAAATCTGGGAAAACATCCCGGTCAGGTTTACATCGTTATTAAAGGACATAATGGAAAAAGCCGCACCCAGGAATGTAATCCCCCCTGTCAGTACGGCTTTCAGCCAGTGGCTCCACATCTTTTCTGCCTTCTGCGGCGCATAAGTGACAATGAAGTCCGTCTCGCCTTCATTGCGGATATCCAGGCCGGGGCAGACTTCCTGAATGCAGGAAATAATTTTCAGTACAGAAACTACCACCCGGCTGGGACCCTGCTCGGGAATCCGCAGAATCCGTATCTGGGAGAGACGGTTTACCAGGTCCTTCCTCTGGCATTCCAGAGTCAGGATGTCTCCCAGACGGACCTCCCTTCTTGCGACCTCTGTATTTTTCTCGCCTTTTATATAGAGTATCGTCTTATCTGCCATAGCCCGCCATGCCTTTCACCCAGCCGGAAAACTGGGAAATCAGGGTCCCTTCTGTCAGAACGCGGGTATCCTTTGAACTGTAAAAATAGTAAACCGCCCCGCAGATAACGGCCACTATTACAACAGACAGCAGAAAAAACCAGATTTTTCTTCTTGTTTTTTCCATGCATTCCACCTCTCTTTCAGGGTTAGTATGCGCGGTTTCCCGGAAAAAATTCTGTTTTTTTAAAGCTTTCTCCGAAGCTTTTCCAGAATTCTTTTTTCCATCCGGGATACCTGAACCTGGGAAATTCCCAGCTGTTTTCCCGTTGCGGACTGTGTTTTTTCCGCAAAATACCGCAGGTAAATCAGCTGTCTTTCTTCTTTGTCCAGCGTTTCCAGAAGTTCTGCCAGCAGAATCCGTTCTACCACTTTTTCTTCCGTCCCCTCTTCCTGGGGCAGTTTTTCCAGAAGGGACACTTCATTTCCGTCCTTCTGGTATACGGGCCGGTGAAGGGATTCCACCTCCACCTGGGCGTCCATGGCCAGCACCAGATCTTCACGATTTATTTTCAGATAGTCGGAAATTTCCCGGATATCCGGCTCTCTCCCCAGTTTTTCCCGAAGAATTTCCTTCGCCTGGAAAGCCTGGGCCGCCGTGCTTTTCAGGGAGCGGCTGACTTTTATCATGCCGTCGTCCCTGAGAAACCGCTTAATCTCCCCGGAAATCAGGGGAACGGCATAAGTGGAAAACTTTACCTCGTAAGAAATATCAAATTTGTCAATGGCCTTGAGCAGGCCGATGTTTCCTATCTGAAACAGATCCTCGGCCTCTGTGCCCCTGCCGTAAAACCGCTTCGCAACACACCAGACCAGTCCGGCATTTTCTTTTATCAGCTGTTCTCTCGCCTCTTTATCTCCCTGGTGTGATTTCTGAATCAAAGCGATTGTGTGCTCCATGCCTTCCGTCCTTCTCCAATGACCTTTTTCATATGAACCCGGGTTCCCTTTCCCAGTGCGGAATCCACGGAAAGTTCATCCATAAATGCCTCCATAAACGCGAATCCCATACCGGAACGTTCCAGTTCCGGCCTGGTGGTAAAAAGCGGTTCCATGGCTTTTTCCACATCGGCGATTCCCGCCCCCTCGTCGCAGACATCTATGTAGATTTCCTGCCCTTTTGTCCGGCAGTGAATCCGGATTTTCCCGGGCTGTTCTCCGTATCCGTGAATAATGGCGTTGGTGACGGCCTCGGAAACCGCTGTTTTCACATCCGCCACCTCCTCCAGGGTGGGATTGAGCCTGGTCAGAAAAGCCGCCACCGTTACCCGGGCAAAACTTTCGTTCACTGAGCTGCTGTCAAAGGTCAGTTCCATTTCATTCGTGTGCTCCATATGTTTCTTCCTCCTCATCATAAAGCTGCATAATTTTTGTCACACCGGACATGGTCAGTATTTTTTTCATTCTCGGATTCGCATGGGCCGCCCACACGTCTCCGCCAATCAAAGAAATATTCCGGTAGCGTCCCATTATCACGCCGATTCCGGAGCTGTCCATAAAACTGGTATCCCGAAAATCAAAAATAATGTGCCGGATATGCTTTTCCCTGACAATTCTGTCCGCCTCCCGCCGGATTTCCCCTGCATTGTGGTGGTCCACCTCCGGCGGCAGAAAAATAGTAAGACAGTTTTCTTCTACCTGATACTGCATGCTGATTCCCCTTTCTGGTATCGCCGGGGACGGGTACGGGCCGGCCCGTACCCGTCCCCGACGACAATTCTCAAACAATTCAAAAGAAAGAGAAGGAGCATTTCTGTCCCTTCTCTTTTGTAAATTCTCTATTCTATTCTCCCTGGCCGCCATCACCGTTCTCCGCGTTTTCTTCATTCATGGCGCTTTCTGCTTCTGTTGCGGCGGTGGTGCCGGAATATTCGCTGGTCACCCGGGCGTAGATTTCTTTGGCCTTGTCCGGGTTGCCATTGCCTGCATAGGCGTCGCCCAAAAGCTTCAGGGCGTTTCCTTCATCGTATCCGGCGTCCATCTGGGTCACTTTTTCCAGGGCTGTCACGGCGTCTGCATAGTTCCCGCTGTTCATGCTGGACTGTGCCTCTCCGTAAAGCCGTTCGCACATCGTGGGATACAGGTCTCCGGTCATCTCATCGAAAATAGCCTGTCCACGTTCTCCCAGACTGTCCCTGTTGATGGTAAGCAGACTGTCTGTCATGTCTGCATTGCTGGTATTCTGGGCCTGGTACTGTTCGTAAACCGTCATCAGCGTCTCATAACCGGTCTGGGTGGACTGGGCGGTCTGGATGGCCGACTCCGCCTCGCTGCTGGTACTCCGGTAGGATTCCAGCTCCTGCTGGAGGGCGGTTATCTGGGCGTCCTGGGCCGCTTTCTCCTCGCTCAGTGTTATCATGCTCTGGTTTGTATCCGAGGCCTGGCTCTGGCGCACTGCCGGCGTAATCAGAAACCATACCACGGCAGCCCCCAGCACAATTCCGATGACAATATTGACGATGGTCAGAATGGCCGCATTATCCTTCAGGCTGGAGGATACCGGCTGAATAATCGTCTCATTTCCCAGGGTGTAGGTAACGGTCTGCTCCTTCTCTTCGTGTTTTTTCAGTTTGGCCATCTTCTGGCTCCGAATCTGGGCCAGCTCGTGCATATAGCCCAGGGTAATGTCGTTGGTGGTATCCAGCCGGTGGGCCACCCGCAGCGTCTGCCGGGCTTTTGCGTACTGTCCCGTATGCAGGTACAGCAGGGCCAGCAGCTGATGGGCCTTTAAAAAAGCAGGATGGGAGGCCACGACTTTTTTCAGCTGAATGATGGCCAGGTCCTCCCCGTTCTGCTGACAGTAGGACAGGCACTGGTTGTACTTATGTACAGCCTGGTTTACCGTCTCCAGCTCGCTGGGGGTTTCCTGCACCCGTTTTATATAATAATTGGCAATGTTCTCATAGGATTTAAAATTTTTGCTGATAATCCACTCCACCAGAGCCTCGGCCACTTCTCCCCGGCCATAATACACAAGCCCCAGCAGATTTCTTGCCATCACATTTTCTCTGTTATACTGAAGGCTCCGCCGCAGGGACGCAGCCGCCCCGGACAAGTCGCGGATATTCGCCTTGCGAAGCCCGTCGTTGAACCAGTAATTGGACTGGCGCATGAGTTTCTCTGTATAATCCATGTAACTCTCCCCTATTTATTCTGCTCCAGCATCTCCTTCAGGATATCTGTCATATCGGTTAAATCTTCTTCGTAAACAGCCTGCTCGATGTCTTCTACTTCCAGGCTGGGTTTGAATTTTTTCAGTTCTTCTTCAAAATTAAGCATAACTGCCTCCTGTTTCTTTCTCCTGTTTCAAAAGCAGCTTCAGTTCTCCGGTAAGATAGAGAGACCCCAGACAGTAGAGCCGCCCGTCTCTTCCTTTTTCCTTCCGCGCGGTATCCAGCGCTTCCTCCAGGGAATCCCGCACCAGCACCGTGCTGTCCGTGGCCTGCCGGAAAGCTTCTTCCAGACTGTCCGTATCCGCCCCTCTGGCATCCCGAATCCGGGTAATGATAAACGCTTTCGCCGGAATCTCTTTTCCCAGCAGGGCCGCCATATCCCGGTAATCCTTCTCCGCCACGGCGGAAAACAGAATCACCAGCTCTTTTTTTCTGTGTAACCGCGCTTCCTCCTGCGCCAGCCAGTTCTTTACACTGCGGACAAATTCCTCCACCGCAGCCAGGTTGTGAGCGCCGTCCAGAACCACGTCCGGAAGCACCTCTTCCATGCGGCCCGGCCAGTATGCCGCTGCCAGGGCCTCTCTCCAGCAGTCGGGAAAGCGTTCCATCCCCAGCAGAATCCGGGAGGTTTCCAGAGCCAGCGTGGCGTTGACCGCCTGGTACGCTCCGCTTCCTCTTACCTGCCAGGGCGTATTATTATCATACTCACTGCCCGTCAAAAAAGCAATATGTTCCCGTCCGGTTTCTTGAATTTTCACCGCATCTTTCGAGATTCCTCTACAAGGTGCGCCTGCTTCTTCAGCCGTTCTGCGGATAACCGCGGCCGCTTCCCGCGGCTCGCTCAGAAAGACCACCGGAACCTTCGGACGGATAATTCCCGCCTTTTCCGCGGCAATTTTTTCCAGCGTGTCGCCCAGAATCTCCGTGTGGTCCATTCCGATGGAAGTGATCGTGCAGACCGACGGCGTCCCGAAGGCGCTGGTGGCGTCCAGCCGCCCGCCCAGCCCGGTTTCCAGAATCAGGTACTCCACGCCTTTTTTCTCAAAGGCGGCCAGAGCCATTCCGTAAAGAAATTCAAAATAGGACGGATGTCCCAGGCCTTCCTCTTCCATCCGGCAGGCCGTCTCCTTTACCGGCAGAAACACTTCCAGAAACTCTCTGCGGGAAATCATTTCCCCATTGCAGACGATTCGTTCCCGTATGGTTTCCAGGTGGGGCGAGGTAAACAGCCCGGTCTTTTTCCCTTCACAAAGAAGAATCGCCTGCACGTAGGCGCAGACGCTCCCCTTTCCGTTGGTCCCCGCCACGTGAACAGCCCTTTTCCCGCGGCAGGGGTCTCCCAGTCTTTTCACAAATTCCCTGGTATGGTCCAGGGGATGTTTCTTCGTAAATTTCGGAATGTCCGCAATGTAGCGGACGGCTTCTTCGTAATTCACCGGTCTCTCCTTTTTATTCCTGCAAATCCAGCCAGGAAGTTATCTCTTCATCCTGGTTTTCCCCGTCTCCCATACTGCCGTCCGTATTCTCACCCGTACTGCCGCCTGTATCGTCTCCAGTGTAAACGCTGAGTGCGCCGTCCTGGTAGACATACTGGGCGGAAACCCGGAAGATGGTATTGCTGGAGCCCACCTGCTTCACGGTGATAATATCTCCGTTTTCCAGGGTGCTCTCCGACAGTTCGATTCTGGTATTATTCAGGAAGGTACTGTCCTGCCGTTCGTCGTTGATATAGACGCGGCTCCACTTGGTAAAGTTCTCTCCGTAAAGGCTCCAGGAGCCGTCCAGGCTTTCCGTGATTCCGGACAGGGTGACATCCTTGACGCCCATCTCCATATGGCCTTCTGTGATAGGCGGATTCCCTTCGTAAATATACTGGTCGCCATACAGAATATCATACTGCAGAAGTTCCAGGTCCAGAAGGTAGTCTTCCGTCTGCCGTCTCTGCTGATGATAGTTAAACACCGTACCGGAATGCAGGCCGAGCCGCTCCATCACGTCTGCCATAATCTGGTAGGACGGAATGTTCCGGTCCTCCTTGGCCAGACCGATGTTATCCCAGATAACATAGTTGGTATTGTAAAGATACCGGCTCTTCAGGTCGCTGGCTTCCAGTCCCATGGTGGGAAGATGGTCTCCATAGAACACGATGACCGTGGGCTCTCCCCGCTCTTCCATCATCTTCACCAGATTTCCGGCAAACTGGTCCATCTCATACACCTGGTTTACATAATATTCCCAGGCATTGTTCTGTTCTTCGGTCTCCATGCCGGTCACCGTAATTCTGGGATTTTCGATGACCTTTTCCTCCGGATAGTTTCCGTGGCCCTGCACACTGATGGTGAAAACAAAATCCTGCTGTTCTGTATCGTCCAGAGCGTCTTCAATGTGGGTCAGAAGAATGTCATCCTTGGACCAGCCGTTCTCCGTGGTCTGGAGAATATTCATAAACTCTTTACTGGTAAAGCTGTCAAACCCGATATTGTTAAATACTCTGGCCCGGCTGTAGAAGTTTCCTCCATTATTATGGAGGGCATGGGTTCCATAGCCGAACCGGGCGAAAGCGGTCGCCGCGCTCTCGCATACCTGGTCTTTCAGCACGGTTTTATAGGGATACTCACCTGGTCCGAAATACCGCAGGTTCATTCCCGTCAGCACTTCAAACTCCGTATTGGCCGTTCCGGCGCCCACGGAGGGCACCTTAAAGTAGCCGGATGAGTAATTTTCAAACATACTTCTCAGATTGGGAAGGGGGTCCTGGGAGCACTGCAGCTGTTCAAATTCGCTGACGTCAAAAAAGGACTCCAGCTGAACAAAAAGGACATTGGGGAATTCCCCGGTGTCAGAGGTGCTTTCCAGCAGGGCGCCGTTTTCTCCAATCTCTTCCATTTTTGCCTCGGTGTAGTCGTTGGGCTGGGAAATTCCCGTGTTAAAGAGGCTGGCCTGGAAACAGTAGGGCAGTCCGTAATCCTCGTAGGCAAATGCAATATTTCCGAAATAGGTGGACACAACCCGGTTGTCCACAGCCAGCTGGGTCAGCAGGGAAAATCCGCCAAATCCCACGACCACTCCTACAAGGGCCAGTATCCGGTGCATTTTCCCGGTGTACTGTCCGCCCCTGCGCCACATTGCCACAATCCACACAATCAGCGCCGGAACACCGATTCCCATCATCACCAGTTCCTGTACGGAAAAGTAATTGGTGAACAGGGACAGTCCCTCGGTAAAGGTCTTTAAATCCTGGGCATTAAAGGGGGTTACCCGCTTTAAGAGCATGACGCCGTTTACCACACCCAGGAACAGCCAAAGGCCGCTGATGACAATCCGCATAAATACCCGCCTTCGGACCAGATAGACCAGAAGGAAGGTCACAAAAATCATGCAGGCGTTATAAAGAAATACAAGAGGAGTTCCCGTCATGTAGTCCCAGGCAGCAAACGCCGAGTGCCGGGAAATAGCCTCGATAATAAAATTGATAATGCAGGCCCAGAGTGCATGGAAAATCAGAGAAAACCGGTTCATAATCCGGTAATAGGGCGCCATTTTCTTTGCGAAAGGGCTGCTGCGCCGCTTTTCCAGAATCTCCTCCCGGCGCTCTTTTCTCTTTTTCCTCCACTCTTTCCAGTCTTCCGGCTTCATGCTGCGGAACTTCTGCCATGCTCCCCGAATATTCGGTTTTTTCCATTCTATTTTTCTGAGCTGAATCTTTTTCATGTTCTACCTCTTGTATCCCTTCCACTGGCGGCAGCCGCCTATTTCAGGACCGCCAGCCGTTCTTTTACCTGCTCCATCATCTGCGTGTATTTTTCCAGTTTTGCTTTTTCTTCCTCTACCTTTGCCTGGGGAGCCTTGCTGACAAATTTCTCGTTGTTCAGCATGCCCTGGGCCCGGGCAATTTCTTTTTTCAGTTTTTCCTCTTCCTTTTTCAGCCGTTCTTTTTCCTGTTCAAAATCTATCAGTTCTTCCAGCGGCACATAAACGGAAGCATCCGGAACCACGATGGAAACTGCGTCTTCCGCGATTCCTTCCCGGTTCTCCTGAACCGCCAGTTCTGACGCGCTCATCAGCGGGCAGGCAGAATCTGCCAGTCTGTCGAAACCGTCACGAAGTCCGGCGTCCTCGCATACCACAAACACTTTTGCCTTTCTGCTGGGCGGTACGTTCATCTCGGAGCGGGCATTCCGCACGCCGCGTACCACTTCTTTCATATGGTCCACGATGTTTTCTGCCTCCGGGAAACTCCACTCTTCTGTGTATACCGGCCAGTCGGACATCATCAGAGATTCTTCCTCCGGCACCAGGGCGCTGTAAATCTCTTCTGTCACAAAGGGCATGAAAGGATGAAGCAGTTTCAGCGCATTTCCCAGCACGGTCTTCAGTGTCCACAGCGCGGCATTGGCGCTCTTGTAGTTTTCATCCGCATGATAAGTACGGTATTTTGCGAGCTCAATATACCAGTCGCAGAATTCATCCCAGATAAAGTCATACACTTTCTGTACGGCAATACCCAGTTCAAATTTTTCCATATTTTCCGTTACATCTTTCGCCAGGGTGTTCACCCGGGAGAGAATCCACCGGTCTGTCAGGGCCAGGTCCTCTTCGTCGGGCCTGGAAATTACCTTGTCCTCCATGTTCATCAGGATGAACCGGGACGCATTCCATACTTTGTTGGCAAAATTCCTGCTGGACTCTACCCGCTCGTGGTAGAACCGCATGTCATTTCCCGGCGCGTTTCCGGTCACCAGGGTAAGACGCAGGGCGTCTGCCCCGTATTCATCGATAATCTCCAGCGGGTCGATACCGTTGCCCAGGGATTTGCTCATCTTCCGTCCCTGGGAATCCCTTACCAGGCCGTGCATCAGAACAGTATGGAAGGGGCATTTTCCCGTATGTTCATACCCGGAGAATACCATCCGGATAACCCAGAACAAAATGATGTCGTATCCGGTTACCAGTACGTCCGTGGGATAAAAGTAATCCAGGTCCTCTGTCTGCTCCGGCCATCCCAGGGTGGAGAAGGGCCAGAGAGCGGAGCTGAACCAGGTGTCCAGGGTATCCTCATCCTGGGTCAGGTGGGTACAGCCGCATTTCGGGCATACCGCCGGCTCTTCTCTGGATACCACTACTTCTCCGCATTCGTCGCAGTAGTAAGCCGGTATCCGGTGTCCCCACCAGATCTGTCTGGAAATACACCAGTCATGCATGTTTTCCAGCCAGCGAACATATACTTTGTTAAACCGTTCCGGTACAAAACGAAGTTCGCCCTTGTCAATCGCGGCAAGTGCCGGTTTTACCAGTTCGTCCATTTTTACAAACCACTGGGGTTTAATCATGGGTTCTACGGTTGTATGGCAACGGTCATGGGTTCCTACATTATGAGAGTGTTCCTCGATTTTTACCAGATATCCCTGTTCCTGTAAATCCTCCACAATCGCTTTCCGGGCTTCGTACCGGTCCATGCCGGAATATTTTCCATATCCCTCCACGATGGTGGCGTCGTCGTTCAGAATGTTGATTTCCGGCAGATTATGCCGTTTTCCCACTTCAAAGTCATTGGGGTCATGGGCCGGGGTAATCTTTACCGCACCGGTTCCGAATTCTTTATCCACATACGCATCCGCCACAATGGGAATCTCCCGGTTTACCAGCGGAAGCAGGGCCTTTTTCCCCACCAGGTCTTTGTACCGTTCGTCTTCCGGATGTACGGCGATGGCCGTATCTCCCAGCATGGTTTCCGGTCGGGTAGTGGCAATCTCCAGGCACCGGTCGGTTCCGATTATCGGATAGTTGATGTGCCAGAAATGGCCTGCCTGCTCTTCGTGCTCTACCTCTGCGTCGGAAAGGGAAGTCTTGCACACCGGGCACCAGTTGATAATCCGGGAACCCCGGTAGATATATCCCTTTTCATAGAGACGCACAAATACTTCTTTTACCGCATTGGAACAGCCCTCGTCCATTGTGAACCGCTCCCGGTCCCAGTCGCAGGAAACGCCCAGCTTCTTCAGCTGGCCCTCAATCGTTCCCGCATACTCTTCCTTCCACTGCCAGGTTCTCTTCAGAAATCCTTCCCGGCCAAGCTCTTTTTTATCAATTCCCTCTTCTTTTAACTGGCTGGTAACCTTTACCTCTGTGGAAATCGCCGCATGGTCCGTTCCCGGAATCCACAGCGCATTGTATCCCTGCATTCTCTTATAACGAATCAGGATATCCTGCAGCGTATTGTCCAGGGCATGGCCCATGTGCAGCTTTCCTGTAATATTCGGGGGCGGCATCACCGTCGTAAACGGCTTCCGGCTCCGGTCCACCTCCGCATGAAAATACTTTTTCTCACACCACTTCTCATAAAGCTTCGGCTCAATCTCTTTCGGATTATAAGTCTTCTCCAGATTCTTACTCATCTCTTCCTCCTCTTCCATCGGGGACGGGTACAGGCCAGCCGGTACCCGTCCCCGACTACAATTCCCGCACTATTCTGAAAAAAAACACCCTTTACATTTCCTGTAAAGGGCGTGTCTAACGCGGTACCACCTTTATTATACAGCCGCCTTCGATATCTCTTCGCTGCCGCTGTACATCTCTTAAGTTCTGTAACGGGAACCATCCGTGATACCCTACTCGCCCGTTCAGGTATCCGGCTCAAAAGCTACCTTCTGTATCCGCTTCTGCAGGTCACCTTTCAGCCTCCGAATGACCCTCTCTTGTCAGGCTGTCAATACATACTCCTCTTTCTCTCTGCCTTTTCATAACTACGAATTATCATAGTATCCCGATTCCGATTTGTCAAGGAGTTCACAAAATCTTTAGAAGTTCTTAAGGAACATGAATACAAAGTACAGTGCGCAAAACACCGGCCTGGTCTAAAACAGTTCCACGCGGCCAAGCAGCATATCTATCAGATTA
>DSTFC04002__coassemble_1309_pt1 | contig 16109 bp, 13 predicted proteins | sample DSTFC04002__metabat2_high_PE_021 | metagenome-assembled genome bin DSTFC04002
TACCGGATACGATGAAAGCAGGGACCTGGAATTTTATAAAGCGCCCCGCATCAGCGGACGGATTCATCTGAAAAAAGGAGATTTTGCGGTAGTGTCGCCCCAGGACGGACACCAGCCCCGCTGTATGGGAGAAGCACCCTGCCAGGTGAAGAAAATTGTAGTGAAAGTGCTGGTAGATTTCTAGCCCTTTCTGCCGCAGAAAGGCTGGAAAGCTCTTTTTAGAAAACATTGAAAAAAAGCCCCGGTTTGTGTATCATAAACATAGACAAAATCTAAGAAACAGAGGGCATTCATAATGAATATCTATGATATAGCCCGGGAAGCCGGCGTGTCTATCACCACGGTTTCCAGGGTGCTGAACAACAAGGGGTATGTAAGCGAGAAGACAAGGGAAAAGATTCAGAAAGTGCTGGAAAAACATGAATACCAGCCCAGCGCCATTGCCAGGGGACTGGCAACCGGTTCCATGAAAACCGTTGCAATTGTGGCAGTAGACCTTCGGGTTCCCCATTACGCGCTGACCACTTTTATTATGGAGCAGCAGCTCTCCGAGCTGGGTTACATGGTACTGGTGTGCAATACAGGGGAAGAAGAGGAAGGCTGTAAGAAATACCTGGAAATGCTGTCCAAGCGGAAGGTGGACGGAATCATTCTGACCGGTTCTATTTTTAACCGGCTCTGCGATGAAGAGACCCTGAATCTGCTGAGTGATATTCCCATTGTCATGGCGAATGGAAAGCTGGACCGTCCAAACATTCATTCCGTGCTGGTGGACGAGGCCCACGGAATGGAGCTTGCAGCCAGACATGTCTATGAAAGAGGGCACAGAAAAATTGCTTATATTATTGATAAATATACAAATGCGGCAGACAGAAAGATGGAAGGCTATCTGAGAGAGATGAAGAGGCTGGGGTATGAAAACCCGGAAAAGGATGTGTACCGCACCCCCTATGGTCTGGAGGGCGGGGAAGCAGTTGCGAAACTGCTGCTGGAAAAAGGATGTGACGGAGCTGTTTTCGGTGAGGACCTGACTGCAGTGGGCGCCATGAACTGGTGGACCCGTAAAGGCGTCCGGATACCAGAGGATATGGCGCTGACCGGATGCAACAATTCCGAGTATTCCTATATCTGTAATCCGAAACTGACCACGGTAAACAATAAAGGAGAGGTGCTCAGCGAACTGACGGTACAGCTTCTGCGGGATGTGCTGTCACAGAAAAAGGAGCTGGCTAATCTGATTGTGGTGCCGGAGCTGGTAGTGCGGGAGACGACATAACCTGGCCGGAAAGGATGGATTTATGTCAGAAGTGATACTGTTTGGAGAACCTATGGCCATGTTTGTGGCAAAGACCACAGGCCCCCTTCACGAGGTGGAGGAATTTATCCGGCTGCTTGCCGGAGCCGAGGTGAATGTGGCAATCGGGCTGAAACGTCTGGGACACACGGTTTCCTATGTGACAAAGCTGGGAACAGACCCCTTTGGCACGTATATTGAAAACAAGCTGAAAGCAGAAGGGCTGGATACCCAGATTACAAAAGACCCGGAGCATTTTACCGGATATCAGTTAAAAGGAAAGGTAGAAAAAGGGGACCCGGAAGTATTTTATTACCGGAGAAACAGCGCCGCGTCCTGGCTTTCGCTAAATGACGTGGAGCGGGTGGATTTTACCGGGGCAAAAGTGCTTCATGTGACCGGCATTCCCCCGGCACTGTCCTTAAGCTGCCGGAACGCGACCTACCGGATGATTGAGCGGGCCCGGGAAAACAATATGCTGGTAAGCTTTGACCCGAACCTGCGTCCAACGCTCTGGGAGAGTAAAGAGGCCATGGTGAACACCATCAATCACATCGCCTCCCTGGCGGATGTGGTGCTTCCCGGAACCGGGGAAGGGCTGGTTCTTATGGGCAGTGAGAATCCGGAAGAAATTGCAGAATTTTACCGGAAAAACGGCGCGAAGACCGTCATCGTAAAGAACGGAGCGGACGGAGCTTACGTGGATTCCGACGAGGAAAAGGGATATTTTAAAGGATATAAAGTAGAACATGTGGTGGACACCGTGGGCGCGGGAGACGGATTTGCAGTAGGCGTACTCAGCGCTTATCTGGAAGGACTTCCCATCCGGGATATGGTGGACCGGGGAAATGCCATCGGCTCCATTCAGGTGTCTGTGCTCAGTGACAATGAGGGACTGCCCACCAGAGAAGAACTGGACGCTTACATGAAGGGGGCGAAGGCATGAGACTGCAGGCAGCCATAGACCGGGTGTCCCTGGAGCAGGCGGATGAGATTATCGCCCAGACAGCCGGATATGCGGATATTATCGAAGTGGGAACCTCCCTGATTAAGGATTTCGGCCTGGAAGGAAGCGTCCGGATTTTAAAAGAAAAGTATCCTGGTCAGTGTATTCTGGCGGATATTAAAACCTGTGACGAGGGCGCTTATGAATTCCGGAAAACCTATGAAAACGGCGGAGACATTCCCACGGTGATGGGTTTTTCCGCGCTTTCCACGCTGAAAGCCTGCCAGGAAGTGGCGGCAGAGTATGGGAAAGAATACATGATTGACCTGCTGGAGGTGCCGGACGAGAAGCTGGAAGTTCTGAAAAAGGAATTTCCGGAGGCCATTTTCTGTATTCATCTTCCTGCAGACAGTGCGGGAGAGGGGCTGGAAGAGCTGGTATGCCATATGTGCGGCCGGCTGGACGGCATTCAGAAAATTGCAGTGGCCGGCGGTGTGAAACTGGAAAACATTCCGGTGATGAAAAAGGCCGGAGCCGAGATTGTTATTGTAGGCGGCGCCATCAGTAAGGCCGAAAACCGGACAGAGGCCGCAAAGGCCTTTGCCGAGGCGGTCAGGAGGTAGAGATTATGGTAGAAGTGCTTCGCACAATTATGGACGAGATAGAAGATGTAATGGGAAAAGTAAAAGAAGAGGAGCTTCAGGCAGTGATGGACCGCCTGGATAAATCCCGCCGGGTGTTTGTGGCAGGGGAAGGCCGTTCCGGCTTTTCCGCCAGAGGATTTGCCATGCGGCTGATGCACCTGGGCTATACGGTCTTTTTTGTGGGCGAGACTATCACGCCTGCCATGGAGGCCGGCGATGTGTTTATCGGCGTTTCCGGTTCCGGCAAAAGCGCCGGGGTGGTGGGCGACGCAAAGAAAGCGGCAGAAAAAGGCTGTACGGTTATTGCCGTAACCAGCAAACCCCAGTCCCCTCTGGCAGAGGAGGCAGAGAGCGTGCTGGTTATCCCCGGAACAGTCAAAGGCGATACCGGCGAGGGCCGGGGGTCCGTGCAGCTTTTGAGCTCTCTTTTTGACCAGAGCCTTCACATCACCCTGGACGCCCTGTGCCTGCTGTTAAGCCGCAGGGACCATACGGCCAATGATACGGCTACAAAGGCACACTGGTAAACCGGTGAAAAGGAGGAAAAAAGATGCGTGACGTAGCAGCAGAGTTTGCAAAGATAAAGATTGTACCTGTGGTAAAAATAGACGATGTGAAAGACGCCGTTCCCCTGGCGGAAGCGCTGGTGGAAGGCGGACTGCCCTGCGCGGAAGTGACCTTCCGCACAGAAGCAGCGGCAGAGGCGATTAAAAATATGAAGGAGGCCTTTCCGGATATGCTGGTCGGAGCGGGAACCGTGCTGACCTGCAGCCAGGTGGACGAAGCCATGGAGGCCGGGGCCGAGTTTATCGTAAGCCCGGGCCTGAATCCGAAAACCGTCGAGTACTGCCAGGAGAAAGACATTCCGGTATTTCCCGGAGTGGCCACGGCCAGTGAGATAGAAAAAGCCATGGATCTGGGGTTGAAAGCTGTAAAATTTTTCCCGGCCGAAGTAAACGGCGGGATTCCAGCTATCAGGGCACTGTCCGCACCCTATTTTCAGATGAAGTTTATGCCCACAGGCGGTGTGAACCCGGCAAACGTAAAAGACTACCTTGCCGTGGAAAGCATTTTCGCCTGCGGCGGCACCTGGATGGTAAAAGACACCCTGATTCGGGAAGGAAATTTTGAGGAAATAAAACGGCTTACCAGAGAAGCCACAGAATTAGTTTAATTGTATAGGGGGACGGGTACCGGCTGGCCGGTACCCGTCCCCCTATACAATTTAGACAATTTTTCCTTCGCATATCGTATACTTCACTTTCCCGAACAGCTTCTTCCCGGTGAAGGGGGAGTTGGAGGAAAGGGAAGCGTAGGTTTGCGGTGTCCAGGCCTCGTCAGGGTCGAAGAGAACCAGGTCCGCAGGCATGCCGGGTGCAATGCGCCCGGCACTCAGGTGATAAAGTCTGGCGGGATTGACCGTCATTTTTTCCAGAAGCTGTGGCAGAGTCAGGTGTCCTGGGCGAACCAGGGAGGTAATGCCAAGAGCCAGGGAGGTTTCCAGTCCGATGATGCCGCTTGGGGCGGCGGTCAGGGGACGGGCTTTTTCTTCTGCACTGTGGGGAGCGTGGTCCGTGGCAATCAGGTCGATGGTTCCGTCGGCCAGACCCCGGATAATAGCCTGCCGGTCTTCCTCCGTACGAAGAGGAGGATTCATTTTGGCCAGGGAGCCGTGTTCCAGAAGAGCCTCTTCTGTCAGGGTAAAATGATGAGGTGTGGCCTCGGCGTGAAGCTTTGCACCCAGTTTCCGGAACGTCCGCACCAGTTCTACGGAAAGCCCGGAGCTGATGTGCTGAATCACGACGTCCGCCCCGGATTTTAAAGCCAGCAGACAGTCTCTGGCCACCAGGGATTCCTCGGCAATGGAGGGAGAGCCGTAAACGCCCAGTCTGCCGGAAATCTCCCCGTGGCTGATACCGTTATTCCGGATAAAGGACGGGTCCTCCTCGTGAAGGCTGATGGGAAGATTCAGCTTTGCCGCCTGACACATGGCCTCATAGCAGAAAGCGGCATTTGTAAGCGGAATTCCATCGTCAGTAAAACCGCAGGCACCGGCCTCCTTCAGGGCGGTCATGTCCACCGTATCCTGCCCCTTCAGACCAAGGGAGACAGAAGCCGCCTGATAGATATGGATAGTTTCCTTTTTGGCCCGTTCCAGAATGTCCTGCAGAACGGAAACCTGGTCCACCACGGGAGAAGTATTGGCCATACAAATGACGGAAGTAAATCCCCCGGCGGCGGCAGCCAGGGCGCCGGTGTGAAGGGTTTCCTTGTAGGTGAAGCCGGGATCCCGGAAGTGAACATGGGTATCAATAAGTCCCGGTGCAGTGGTAAGACCGGAAGCGTCCAGAACCTCCTCTCCCTCTGCCGGAGTGAGAACTTCGGCCACCTCCTGAATCCGTCCCTTTTCTGTCCGGATATCCCTTTTTGCGTAAAGACCGCTGGCGGGATCCAGCACAGTACTGTTTCTGATAATCATAGTGGTACTCCTTTTTCGGTTTTTCCCGGAAAGCCGGAATCTGTCGCGAAAGCGGCCGCGCCGGAGCAAAAATTCTGCGGGCGGAACGCTTTGTTCTGGAAAAAGTATAGAATACCTTCCCGGGTGGTGTCAAGCGTCCGGTAAAGCGTGCAGACCGCCAAAAGCGGAGGGATTTCAGAAAAGGCAGGGAAAATCCCTTGTGGGAAAGGGAAGAACTGTGTAAAATAGCAGGTGGAGACGTTTTTAAGGAGGAGTTCAGCATGAATTTAACAAATATAAACGCGTATGAAATTCTGGAGCACCGGTATCTCCCGGATCTGAAATCCGACGGAGCGCTTCTGCGGCATAAAAAAAGCGGCGCCCGCCTGGTTCTGCTTTCCAATGAGGATGATAACAAAGTGTTCAGCATCGGGTTTCGGACGCCGGCTCCGGACAACACGGGAGTACCCCACATCATGGAGCATACCGTGCTCTGCGGTTCCCGGAAATTCCCGGCAAAGGACCCCTTTGTGGAACTGGTAAAAGGTTCCCTGAATACCTTTCTGAATGCCATGACCTATCCGGATAAAACTGTGTATCCGGTGGCAAGCTGCAACGACAAAGATTTTCAGAACCTGATGGACGTTTACATGGACGCAGTCCTGCACCCGAATATTTACCAGCATGAGGAAATCTTCCGCCAGGAAGGCTGGAGCTACCGCCTGGAAAACGAGGAAGCGGACCTGGAATACAACGGTGTGGTTTACAACGAGATGAAGGGGGCATTTTCCTCTCCGGACAGTGTGCTGGACCGCGAAATACAGCATGCCCTGTTCCCGGATACCACTTACGGCAATGAATCCGGCGGGGACCCGGATGAGATTCCCTCTCTCACCTACAAGGCATACCTGGATTTTCACCGGAAATACTATCATCCTTCCAACAGCTATATCTACCTTTACGGGGATATGGATATGGAAGAAAAACTGAACTGGCTGGACCGGGAATATCTGTCCGAATACGATGCCCAGGAAGTGGAGTCGGAGATTGCCCTTCAGAAACCTTTTGATGAAATGCGGGATGTTTCCATGAAATATTCCATAGCAGGCAATGAATCCGAGGAGGATAACACCTTCCTTTCCTACAACAAGGTGATTGGCACTTCCCTGGACAGAGAACTGTATCTGGCTTTTGAGATTCTGGATTATGCCCTGCTTTCCGCGCCGGGGGCGCCGCTGAAAAAGGCCCTGCTGGACGCTGGAGTGGGGAAGGATATTACCGGTTCCTATGATAACGGTATCTATCAGCCGGTTTTTTCCGTGATTGCGAAAAATGCCAATCCGGACCAGAAGGAGACCTTCGTAAAAGTCATTGAAGAGACTCTGGAAAGTCTGATGAAGAACGGAATCGACAAAAAGGCCCTGCAGGCCGGAATCAACTACCACGAATTCCGGTACCGGGAGGCGGATTTCGGCGGTTATCCAAAAGGGCTGATGTACGGCCTTCAGATTTTTGACAGCTGGCTTTATGATGAAAACAGCCCCTTCCTTCATGTGGAGGCGCTGGACACCTTCGCATTCCTGAAAGAACAGGTGGAAGGCCGTTATTTTGAGGAACTGATACAGAAGTACCTGCTGGATAATACCCATGGCGCCCTGGTGACGGTTCTTCCGGAAAAGGGCAGGACGGCCCGTCTGGACGCGGAACTTCATCAGCGCCTCCAGGAATACAAAGAAGGATTAAGTAAAGAAGAAATCCAGAAGCTGGTGGAAGACACCCGGAATCTGCAGGCCTATCAGGATGCTCCGGACAGTCCGGAAGACCTGGAAAAAATCCCGGTGCTGAAAAGAGAGGATATTTCCCGGGAACCGGCACCCTTCTATAATGAAGAGATGGAACTGGCCGGTGTGCCCGTAATTTTCCATGAAATAGAGACCAACGGCATTGGTTATCTGGACCTGCTGTTTGACCTGGCCGACGTGCCGGAAGAGCTGCTTCCCTATGTGGGACTGCTCCAGGCTGTTCTTGGCATTATTGATACCGAACATTACGAATACGGTGAACTGTTTAACGAAATCAACAGATATACCGGCGGAATCGGCACTTCCCTGGAAATGTATCCGGATGTGACAAAGGCAAAAGAAAAAGAATTCCGCGCCACCTTTGAAATCAAGGCAAAAGCCCTGTATGACCGGATTCCTTTTGCCTTCTCCATGATGCAGGAGATTCTCACCTGCTCAAAACTGGGAGATGAAAAACGGTTAAAGGAAATTGTGGCCATGACCAGATCCAGGCTTCAGAGCCGGTTCCTCTCAGCGGGACATTCTGTGGCGGCCATGCGGGCCATGTCCTATGAGTCCCCGCTGTCCCGGTTTAAAGACTTAAGCAGCGGAATCGATTATTACCGCGTGGTAAAACAGACCGGGGAACAGTTTGAGGAAGAAAAAGACCGGCTGGTGCAGAATCTGAAACACCTGGCGAACCTGCTGTTCCGCCAGGGAAATATGATGGTGAGCTATACCGCTTCCCGGGAGGGACTGGCGGGCCTGGAAGAGGAACTGGATAAACTGAACAGGGCCCTGGCGCCGGCCCGGAAGCCGGAAAGCGCCTGCGTGCTTCACTGTGTTCATGAAAACGAAGGATTTAAAACCTCTTCCAAGATACAGTTTGTGGCCCAGGCAGGGAACTTTATCGACGCAGGAAAGGAATATACCGGCGCCCTGCAGATTCTGAAAGTCATTATGAGCTATGATTACCTCTGGATAAACCTTCGGGTAAAAGGCGGAGCCTACGGCTGTATGAGCAGTTTTAACCGTCTGGGCGAGGGATACTTCGTGTCCTACCGCGACCCGAACCTGGAAAACACCCTGGACGTATACCGGGGCGTTCCGGATTATCTGAGAAATTTCACTGTCAGCGAGCGGGACATGACAAAGTATATAATCGGCACCATCAGCGGCATTGACCAGCCTCTGACCCCTTCCGCAAAAGGTGACCGGTCCCTGAACCTTTATATGAACCATGTCACGATGGACATGATACGAAAAGAGAGAGCAGAGATTCTGGACGCCGGCCAGGAGGATATCCGTGCCCTGGCAGACGTGGCAGAAGCCGTCCTCGGGGCGAATCAGATTTGTGTTATCGGAAACGAGGCAAAGGTGGAAGCGGCAGAAGAAGTCTTTGACGTGGTGACGGACCTTCTGTAAAAGGAAGAACAGACAGAGAGGAAAACGAAGATGAAAGAAAACTATAGATCCGGGTTTGTGACCCTGATTGGACGACCCAACGTGGGAAAGTCCACCCTGATGAATTATCTGATTGGCCAGAAGATAGCCATTACCTCCCGGAAGCCCCAGACGACCCGGAACCGGATACAGACGGTGCTGACCACCGAAGAAGGACAGATTGTCTTCGTGGACACCCCGGGAATCCATAAAGCCAAAAATAAACTGGGCGAGTATATGGTGCATGTGGCGGAGCGGACGCTGAATGAAGTGGATGTCGTGCTCTGGCTGGTGGAGCCGTCCACCTTTATCGGCGCCGGAGAACAGCATATCGTGGAACAGCTGAAAAAGACAAAAACTCCGGTGGTACTGGTCATCAATAAATCCGATACCGTAAAAAAAGAAGAACTTCTGCCCTGCATTGCAAAATATAACGAAGTCTACCCGTTTGCGGACATTGTACCAGTGTCCGCCAGAACCGGGGATAATACGGACGAACTTCTGAAGGTCATTATGAAATACCTTCCTTACGGGCCTCAGTTTTACGACGAGGATACCATAACAGACCAGCCGGAGCGGCAGATAGTGGCAGAGCTTATCCGGGAAAAAGCCCTTCATGCACTGAACGAAGAAATTCCCCACGGAATCGCAGTGTCCATCGAATCCATGAAGCGGCGGAAAAAACTGATGGATATTGAGGCAACCATTATCTGTGAAAAAGACTCCCACAAGGGAATTATCATCGGAAAACAGGGCGCCATGCTGAAAAAAATCGGCAGCAATGCCCGCTATGAGATAGAGCGGCTTCTGGACTGCAAAGTCAATCTGCAGCTCTGGGTAAAAGTGAAAAAAGACTGGAGAGACAGCGATTTTCTCATTAAGAACTTCGGTTATCAGGAAGAGGAATAGCAGGCGCTGTCAAGGGATTCCGGGAAAAAACTGCTGGCAGATATTTCGCAGTATAGGTTTTCCAGGCCGGGACATGCTAATGTCAAAGCAAAAGAAAAGGGAAACCGGGGTGACGGATATGGAACAGCAGTACTGGGAGCGGTTTACGCAGACCGGGAAGGTGGAGGACTATCTCTGTTACAAAGGGATGGAAATCTGCCGGAAAATTCTAAATCGGTATGGAGATGAAAAACGTGAGTCAGGTCATTTCAGTGACGGGGATGATTCTGTCAGCCACGCCAGTGGGCGAGTATGACAAACGGATTGTAATGTTGACAAAAGAGCACGGGAAAATAGCGGCTTTTGCCAAAGGCGCCAGACGCCCCCAGAGCCATCTGGCAGGCGTCACGGCTCCCTGCTGCTTCGGACAGTTTCAGCTTTTTGAAGGACGCAGTTCCTACACGATACAGTCGGCAGAGATTTCCCAGTATTTTCCGGAGTTTCGGACGGACTTTGAAGCGGCCTGCTACGGGTTCTATTTTCTGGAATTCGCTGCCTGGTATACCCGGGAGGAAAACGATGAGACAGAGATGCTGAAGCTTCTTTACCAGACCCTGCGGGCCCTGGCAAAACGGACCATCCCCCTGCGTCTTGTCAGACGGATATTTGAACTGAAGGCCGTAACGATTAACGGAGAGGGTCCTCAGGTGCTGAACTGTGTTTCCTGCGGCGCCGAAGGGGGCAGCGGACTGTTCAGCGTCAGCCGGGGCGGCCTGGTATGCCCAAACTGCGCCGGGAAGGCGCCGGATGCCATCCCTCTGCATCCGTCTGTACTCTATGCCCTGCAGTTTATCGCAGTGACGCCCGTGGAAAAGCTTTATACGTTTACCCTGAAAGAGGAAGTGCTGGCAGAACTGGACCAGGTGACAGAGCGGTATCTGGAACGGTATGTAGGCCGGCATTTTCATTCTCTGGAGATTCTGGAGGAAATGGAGGCGCATACATAAGAACGGGCGGCAGGACTCGCGGGCGAGTCTGGAAATCATAACAAAACCAGGGCCAGGTCTGCCGAAAATGGTGCCGGTCCTGCTAAATTCAGGACTTCTGCTTGAAAAATATGGCGGCAGTCTGTATAATAATTACATTCGCAGAGACAGGTATTAAAAATATCTATAGACCAGAAGATTTATCGGGACTTTCTATCTGGACTGCGGCAATGAAAAGAGAATGGAGGACGGCAATATGGCAGAAAAGACAATGGAGAAAATCGTAGCTCTGGCGAAATCAAGAGGCTTTGTGTATCCGGGGTCCGAAATCTACGGCGGTCTTGCCAACACCTGGGATTATGGGAATCTCGGAGTGGAGCTGAAAAATAACGTAAAGAGAGCCTGGTGGAAAAAGTTTATCCAGGAGAACCCCTACAATGTGGGAGTGGACTGCGCGATTCTGATGAATCCCCAGACCTGGGTTGCGTCCGGACATCTGGGCAGCTTCAGCGACCCGCTGATGGACTGTAAGGAATGCCACGAACGGTTCCGTGCCGACAAGTTAATCGAAGACTATGCAAAGGAAAACGGCATCAGTCTTCCCGACAGTATTGACGGATGGTCCCATGAACAGATGGAAGCGTTTATCAAAGAAAACGAGATTCCCTGCCCCACCTGCGGGAAACACAATTTTACAGAAATCAGAGAGTTTAATCTGATGTTTAAAACTTTCCAGGGTGTAACCGAGGACGCCAAAAACGTAGTGTATTTAAGACCGGAGACCGCCCAGGGTATTTTTGTAAACTTTAAAAATGTACAGCGTACTTCCCGGAAAAAACTGCCCTTTGGTATCGGCCAGATTGGAAAATCTTTCCGGAATGAGATTACACCGGGTAACTTCACTTTCCGAACAAGAGAATTTGAGCAGATGGAGCTGGAATTCTTCTGCAAACCGGATACAGACCTGGAATGGTTTGACTACTGGAAGAATTTCTGCCTGAACTGGCTGTATTCTCTTGGCATGAAAGATGAGGAAGTCCGCTACCGTGACCATGAAAAAGAAGAACTGTCCCATTACAGCAAGGCCACTACAGACGTAGAGTTCTTATTCCCCTTTGGCTGGGGCGAACTCTGGGGTATTGCAGACCGGACGGACTTTGACCTGACCCAGCACCAGAATGTGTCCGGCCAGGATATGAGCTATTTTGACGATGAGACAAAAGAAAAATACATTCCGTATGTCATTGAGCCGTCTCTCGGCGCAGACCGGGTAGTGCTGGCCTTCCTCTGCAGCGCATACGATGAGGAAGAGCTGGAGGGAGGAGACAAACGTACCGTGCTCCACTTCCATCCCCAGCTGGCTCCGGTAAAAATCGGCGTCCTTCCCCTTTCCAAGAAGCTGAATGAAGGCGCAGAGAAAATTTATGCCGAGCTGAGCAAATACTACAACTGCGAGTACGACGACAGAGGCAACATCGGAAAGAGATACCGCCGGCAGGACGAAATCGGAACCCCCTTCTGCGTGACCTATGACTTTGAGTCCGAAGAAGACGGCGCCGTAACCGTCCGTGACCGTGATACCATGGAACAGGAACGTATCAAAATCAGCGACCTGAAAACCTACTTCGAAAAGAAGTTTGAGTGGTAGCAGTTCAGCCGTCCGGACAGATGACGGATGGCCTGTGCCGGCACAGGGGCCAGCCAGAATCTGTCCGGATGAGGTGGACGCACGTATATGAGCAAAGCGGCGGCGAAGCCGCCGGAGAGCACGGAGTGCGGCGCCGTGATTTGTCGGACAGCAAAATTTCAACTAAAAGAATTGATTTATAACCCCGGTCTGCGTTATACTATAGACAGTATGATGCAGACCGGTTTTTTGTCTGCAAATTTCAGAAAAAGAGAGGGATAAAAATGGAAAAGAATGTCTGGAATTCCTATGGGGAAGCAGAACTGAACGAACTCCAGGAAATCAACGAAAAATATAAAATCTGCCTGGATAACGGAAAGACCGAGCGTGAGTGCGTGAAAGTGGCCGTAGAAATGGCGAAGGAAGCCGGATACCGGGATGTAAAAGATGTCCTGAAAGAAGGAAAACCCCTTGCCGCAGGCGATAAAGTATATGCAGTATGCATGGAAAAGATGATTGCCCTTTTCCGGATGGGCGAGGAGCCTCTTTCCGCAGGCATGAATATTCTGGGAGCTCACATCGACTCGCCGCGTATTGACGTAAAACAGAACCCGCTTTACGAAAATGAGGGACTTGCCTATCTGGATACCCACTACTATGGCGGAATTAAAAAATATCAGTGGGTTGCTCAGCCGCTTGCTCTTCATGGCGTGGTGGCCAAAAAAGACGGTACTGTCGAAGAGATTGCCATTGGAGAAAAGGAGTCCGATCCGGTATTTGTAATTACAGACCTGCTGGTACATCTGGCCGCAGAGCAGATGGAAAAGAAAGCCTCCAAAGTCATTGAAGGGGAGAAACTGGATCTGGTAATCGGAAACCGTCCTCTGGGAGAAGCAGAAGGACTGGAAGAAGAGGAAAAGGAAGCGGTAAAAGCCAACATTCTGAAACTTCTTTCCGAATGCTGCGGTATCAGCGAGGAAGACTTCACCTCCGCAGAACTGGAAATCGTTCCCGCCGGAAAGGCAAGAGACTGCGGACTGGACAGAAGCATGGTTCTGGCCTATGGTCAGGATGACCGTGTATGCGCGTTTACATCACTTTTTGCAATGCTGGATGTAACGGAAGCAAAGCGCACCGGATGCTGTCTGCTGGTAGATAAAGAAGAAATCGGAAGCGTGGGCGCAACCGGTATGCAGTCCCGTTTCTTTGAAAATGTTGTGGCAGAACTGATTGCCCTCAATGAAGGAGAGTCCGACCTGAAGGTTCGCCGGGCACTGGCAAATTCCATGATGCTTTCCTCTGACGTAAGCGCGGCTTACGACCCCATGTATGCAGAGGCTTTCGAAAAGAGAAGTTCCGCTTTCTTTACAAAGGGACTTTCCTTTAACAAGTTTACCGGAAGCCGCGGAAAGAACGGTTCCAACGACGCCAATGCTGAATACCTGGCTGAAATCCGGAAAATTATGGATGATGCCGGAGTTGCTTACCAGTTTGCGGAGCTTGGCAAAGTAGATGTGGGCGGCGGCGGAACTATCGCGTACATCATGGCCAACTATGGAATGAAGGTAATCGACAGCGGTGTGGCTGTGCTGAGCATGCACGCTCCTTATGAAGTGAGCAGTAAGGCGGATGTATACGAGGCAGTAAAAGGCTACCGTGCATTCCTTCGCGCCTAGAAACGGAATCATATCATTATATAATGAACTTCGAGTCGCCGACACCCGTTTTACGGGTGGCGGCGACTTGATAGAAAATTCTGAATATAATTATTCTAAAATAAAGTATTGACAAAATTAAGAATAAAGAGTTATAATTAACACATAAAATAACAGATGAGAAAAAGCAGAACAGACGCGAGCTGTTGGCACTCACTGTTATTACAGTTAGAACACAAGTGTTCTGAAGATTTCCGGAAAAAGAAGGCGCTAAGTACCGGAAACAAAAAGTTTATGAAAGGAAGGTACGGACCACCGAAAACGTAAACTTAAAATCCAATATTTTTTAAAAATCTAATTCTAACAAAGAAAGAGGTAAAAAAGAATGATTGGAGAATCAAAGTAAAGGCGGGTATCAGTTATTAAAATTGGTATCCGTCTTTACTGTTGTGATTTTTTCTGATATAATCATTTCCAGATTCAGAAGAAATGAGGTGAAAGGATGTATACAGTTTCCTGTTAATGATGAAAGGGCAGTAGAAATAAAGGATGCCTTTGTTTTGTGTATGCCCGGCAGGAAAGTATACATTCTTTTTTGTGCAGAAATCTTCAGTACGGCCCGGAACACACTGGGGAGACAGTGTGAGTTCGCAGGGAAAAGGTACAGACTGCGGGAAAAGATACTTTCCTGCGGTCTGTTTTTTTGCGCGATACGCCCGGAGAATGGCCGGCCGAAGGGGCAAGCCTGCTTGCACAGGCGGCCCGACATTTGACGGGCAACGGTCATCGGGCAACCGCTTACAGTAAAAAGGAGGTATCTGCAATTATGTCACTGATAAATGTTGCAAACCTAACCTTTTCCTACGAGACCAGTCCGGAACCGGTGTTTGAGAACGTCAGTTTTCAGATAGACAGCAGCTGGCGGCTGGGACTGACCGGGAGAAATGGAAAAGGGAAAACCACGTTTCTGAAACTTCTGATGGGAGAATACGAGTACCGGGGCACGATACAGTCTTCGCTGGAATTTGAATATTTCCCCTTTCCGGTGGAGAAAAAAGACCGGATGACCCTGGAGGTACTGGAGGAAATCTGTCCGCTGGCCCAGGACTGGGAGATGCTTCGGGAAATCCAGCTGATGGGAATGGACGGGGAGATACTGTACCGCATTTATGACAGCCTGTCCCGGGGAGAACAGACCCGGGTACTGCTGGCAGGAATGTTTCTGCGGGAAAATGCCTTCCTTCTGATAGATGAGCCGACCAATCATCTGGACAGAGAGGGAAGAGAGCTGCTGGCGGATTACCTGCGGAAAAAGAAAGGATTTATCCTGGTATCCCATGACAGAATGTTTCTGGATGCCTGCATTGACCATGTGCTTTCCCTCAACCGCTCTGATATCGAAGTGCAGAAGGGAAATTTCTCCACCTGGTGGGAAAACCGGCGCCGGCAGGACGCCTTTGAGCAGGCGGAGCACCAGAAGCTTGCCAGAGATATCCGAAGGCTGCAGGAGGCCGCCGGAAGAAACAGCGACTGGTCCGGCCGGGTGGAGAAGAGCAAAAAAGGAAAAGGCGCCGGAGGCCAGAAAACGGACCGGGGCTATATCGGTCATAAATCCGCAAAGATGATGAAGCGGGCAAAGGTCCTGGAACGGAGGCAGGAGAAGGAAATAGAAGGGAAATCCCGACTGCTGAAAAACGTGGAGACGGCGGAAACCCTGAAAATTCATCCTCTTTCCTTTCACCGGGAGATACTGGCCGAATTTTCCCATGTATCACTGTTTTACGGAGAAAAGGAAGTCTGCCGGGATTTGAATTTTACCATCCGGCAGGGAGAACAGACCATCCTGCGGGGGAAAAACGGGAGCGGCAAATCCAGTATCCTGAAGCTGCTGGCCGGGGAGGCCTGTGGGAAAGACCGGCCTTCCTTTACCGGAGATTTCCGGCTGGCGCCGGGCCTTAAAATCTCCATGGTGCCCCAGGATACGGACGGACTGACGGGAAATCTGCAGGATTATGCGGCAGAATACGATGTGGACAGAAGTCTGTTTCTGGCCATTTTAAGAAAACTGGACTTTTCCCGGGAGCAGTTTGAAAAACGGCTGGAAGAGCTGAGTATGGGACAGCGGAAAAAAGTGCTCCTGGCCAGAAGTCTCTGTGAGAAAGCCCACCTTTATGTGTGGGACGAACCCCTGAATTACATCGATGTCATTTCCCGGATACAGATAGAAGAACTTATCCGGACATACCGCCCTTCCATGGTGCTTGTGGAACATGACGGGGCCTTCTGTAAAAATGCAGGAAGTCTTGAAATAACCCTTGACGAACCATGTTAAAACATTTACAATATTAGTGCGGAAAAACCGCGCGTAAGAGGGTTATAAGATAAGG
>DSTFC04002__coassemble_1323_pt1 | contig 15947 bp, 15 predicted proteins | sample DSTFC04002__metabat2_high_PE_021 | metagenome-assembled genome bin DSTFC04002
GACCAAGATGGGCGATATGGGTATGTTTTCCGGTTTGGTTTTTTGTGCAGACTGCGGAGGCAAGATGTATCAGTGCCGGGCTACCAATTTTACCGAGAAGCAGAAACACTTCATCTGTTCCACCTACCGGAAAGACCGGAACCTTTGCACCACTCATACGATCAGGAATTATATTCTGGAAGAAATCGTTCTGCGTAATCTGCGCGAGGCAATCAGCTTTGTGCATGAGCATGAGGACGACTTTATCCGGGAAGCGTCAGACATTAGCATGAGGGAACGCAACAAGGAACTGTCCACGAAGAAAAGTACCATTGAGCAGGCGGAAAAGCGAATCAAGGAATTGGATTTTATCTTCCAGCATTTGTATGAGGATAACATTACCGGGAAGCTGTCAGATGAACGGTTTGCAAAACTTTCCCGTGTCTATGAGGACGAACAGGACGAGTTAAAGGAAATGATTGGTGTCCTGAAAAAAGATGTTCAGAAACAGGAGAAGGAGCAAATCAATATCAAGAGCTTTATCGGCATAGCCAAGAAGTATACGGACATTCAAGAGCTGGACGCAACAATCTTACGGGAGTTTATCTCCAAGATTTATGTGTCTGCTTATGACCGGAAATCCAAGACCAGAGAAATCCAGATCGTCTACAACTTTATCGGTGCGTTTGATTTTGACAAGGCAAAACTCAATACCAAGAACAAATCTAAAAACACTTCTAACCTCGGAAACGAGGTCAATATAAAAGCAGAAAGCGGCGCTGCGTAACCAGCACCGCTACTGCGATAAATGTTTTCTTAATTCAGAGCCCCTAAGAGCCGTCTTTTTATTCCTCTATTCTTCCTGAAAAGCAGAAATATATTTCTTCCCGCCTGTATCCTTTTGGAAGGATGCTTTTGCTTTCTCCACAATCCGGGTATCCTTCAGCAGGTCGTAGACTGTGCCCGCCATAACCCTGGCGCCGCACAGCACTGCCTTTGTCCCCATCCCGGCTCCCGCGCAGGCTGTTATCGGCCAGGTATGTCCCGCCACGCCCACAGGAATAGCCGTAATAAAAAGATAGGCAAAAGGCACAATATGACTTACATCGCCGTGGTCGAAAGTCCCCGGCATTACCTTATCCCAGTTATCATTTTCCTGGATGTCGTCCATCAGAACTTTCCCTGCTATCTGATTCGGGTGCAGATAATATGCTCCCATCACGTTCTGCCGGGTTTGCTCAGGAATTTCCTTTACAATAGCTTCCGCCATAGCGTAATCGTCTTTATCAAACTTTGGAGGTCCGGCTTCCACCAGGTTCTGATGAAACAGTTCCGCCAGGTCCCGGTTAATTATCATGTCATAGCACCCGGAAAGCACCTCATGGCTCACACTGGTCTCTGTCATGGTCGCCGCTCCTTCGGCCACCTTCATCAGTCTCCGTTTTACTTCCACTACCTGCCCCCTTTTTGGAGCCCGTATCATATACCAGACCTCCGCGTCTGCGGGTACGGCGTTGGGAACCTGGCCACCATTCGTGATACAGTAATGCAGGCGGACAGAATCTTCTACATGTTCCCTCAGATAATTGGCTCCTACATTCATCAGTTCCACCGCGTCCAGAGCGCTTCGTCCCAGATAAGGCGCCATGGCCGCATGGGCAGTTACCCCTTTGAAATGGAATTTTATGGAATCCACCGCCAGAGAACTGAACCGGACCACTTCATTATTATTGGCAGGATGCCAGGAAAGGGCAATATCCAAATCGTCAAAAACACCCTCCTTTGCCATCAGTGGTTTCCCTATCAGCTGCTCCTCTGCCGGACATCCGTAATAACGGATAGTGCCCGTAAGCCGCTCCGCGTCAATCAGCTCTTTGATAGCAATGGCAGCGCCCACGCAGCCGGTGGCCAGCAGATTATGCGCGCAGCCATGACCAGAACCGCCTTCTTCCACTGGTTCCGGGGTAGTCTGGACCTTTTGCGACAGCCCGGGCAGGGCATCATACTCACCCAGCAGGCCGATTACCGGATAACCGGATCCATATTCCGCGATAAAAGCGGTCGGCATATTGGGCACTTCCCGGATTCGGAACCCCTGTTCCCGCATATGATTGCGCAGAAGTTCGGAGGACCGGACTTCCTGAAACGCCACTTCCGCATAGGACCACAGTTTCTGAGCCAGTCCTTCCAGACTGCTTTTCTGCGCATCCACCCTGATATACAGTTCTTCCTTATTCACAGTAATCCCCCCTTACTCGGCCTTTTTTGTACTGATTGCCCGGCCAATAAAAATAGTGCCAAAAATAATAACAACCATCATGAGCCAGTAGGAACCGCCCGGTACCCAGTTCAGAAGCGGCGTGTAATAGCCAATAATATGGACTGCCACCGCAAGTCCTGCCGCAACCAGCCCTGTCTTCAGGTCAGATACTAACTGCTGAGCAAAAAGCGCCCCAAAAAGCGCCGGAACAATGTTGGTCAGCGCGGCAGATATCTCCGCCGGCACAAGAGACAGAATCGAGGACCCCAGAATAACCCCCACCGTCAGAATCAGAACATTCACGACTACAGAAGTAGCAATGCCGATAGTGGAGATAACGGTACCTTTTTCGCCGCCCGGCTCTACGTCGGCCGCATTCTGCGCCGCAATGGCAACCGGCATACGGAGGTTACTGATATTTCCGGACAAAAAAGACATATAAGTCCCCGGGATACCCAGAACGCCATAGTAGGAAATCGGTTCAATGAACCAGAACACACCTTCCATGGACGCAATAAGCAGAAATCCGGCCAGGATATGCTGAGGCTGCGGCCGCAGACCAAATATAAAAACCAGAACCAGTCCAGGCAGCATTCCCATCAGAACCCCTACCAGATTGGTAAAACGTCCAATCCGGATAATCGATGGAATATACTCATTGTGAAAAACACTGTTGTTCTTCTCACTGTTCATTTTCATAACCTCCTTTTCTTTAGAAGAGCATGGATACGCCCATACCGATAAACATCGACAAAGTAAATCCCCAGTCATGAATCCACTTTTTCTGCGCTTTCTTATTGATACCACTGAACAGCGCCATGGCCGCGAATCCCACCAGCGCCGCTACTGTCTGCGCGTCAAAGCGGAACACTCTGTCGCAGGTCAGGAACGCAAAAACACCGGCAATACAGCAGCCCGAGATAACAGGAAGCATTTCTTTTTTCCCTCCTGCCATCAGATTCTGCAGCTTGTCCATTTTGTGGGTAAACAACGCGGTTAGAATCGGCGCTCCCATGGCTCCAAGAATCATAGTCCAGACCGCCGTGGCGAAACCGTTCCCACTCAGAGACCCCAGCACTTCTCCTGCTGCCTGCGCCCCCAGCTCGGCCGCCGTAGTCTCATAAGATACCGAACCAATATAGGACAGTCTGTACCAGGAAATCGGCCCGCCCAGGGACAACAGCAGAGCCACCATTCCCACAGCAATACCCAGAGAGGGGCCAAGACTGGTAACAATACCAACTTTGACCGTAGATTTAATCTGCTCATCGGTAATCCCAATTTCTTTTCTTATTTTCAGGGATTTTCTGACAAACAAAACACTCTGTAACAGAACCCAGCCCACACACAGGCCGCATGCCAGCCACATCCAGGGACTGTTTGCAATTTCCATATAGTTCATATCTCTCATCCTTTCTTACTTTACTTTTTCTTCAGGAAGTCACAGGACGCCTGAGCCAGCAGACCGGTCCCCCGGACAAACGCGCTCTCGTCCACATTAAAACATTCATGGTGATGGGGATACACACAGTTCTTTTCCTCACATCTGCCTCCCAGGAAGGCAAAAACCCCCGGGATATCCTGGCAGAAATAAGCAAAATCATCGCTTCCTGTAACGGGAGGGTCATTCTGAATCACATCTTCTCCATACAGCTTTACCGCGGCGGTACGCACAATGGTATTAAATTCCGGATTCTCATGAACGACCGGACCAGTTTTAAAAGTATAATCGACCTCTGCCCTGCACCGGTATGCCTGAGCAGTATATTTTACCACTTCCTGAATTCTCCCGGCTATTTCCGTCCGATGCGATTTGGAGAAGTCGCGTACATTGCCATGAAGGACTGCTTTTCCCGCCACAACATTATACTGATATCCGGCGTCTACTCTTCCAATGGTAATCACTGAGGCATTGCGGGGATTATTCTCCCGGGCAATCAGCGGCTGAAGATTCATGATTGTCGCGGCAGCGGCCACAACCGCGTCATGTCCTTCATGAGGCATACCGCCATGACAGGCCTTTCCATGAATCGTCACGGTAAACTGGTCGCTGCTGGCCGTCTGCGGGCCATCCGGTATGCTAAAATACCCGGACTCTTTCCAGGAAGCGATGTGAAGTCCAAGTACAGCATCTACTCCTTCCAGAATTCCCTGGTCCACATAGGCCTTGGCGCCAATGGCTGTTTCCTCAGCCCCCTGGAAGATAAGCTTTACATTTCCTTCCAGTTCATTCCGAAGCTCCATCAGAATCTTTGCGGCTCCCAGCAGCATCGCCACATGAGCGTCATGCCCGCAGGCATGCATAACGCCTTTGTTCCGGCTCTGATAAGGGAGACCCGTAGCTTCCTCAGTTTCCAGAGCGTCAATATCCGCTCTGAGCAGAATGGTCCGGGATTCCGGCCCGGCCTTTCCTCCCCGAATCAGTGCCCAGCATCCGGTAAGACCTTCGAAACGACGCGGCTCAATCCCCATAGAACGCAGCTCTTCTTCAATATGCGCCGTAGTTTCGAATTCCTGCCAGGCCAGCTCGGCATGCTGATGCACCCAGCGTCTTTGCGCGATTACATAGTCCTCGTATTTTCGGGTTAATTCTTTTACACCCATGTCATTCCTCCTTTCTGCTGACATCAGTAATCACACTGTCGCAGCAGGTTCCGCCGGTCATCAGTACCTGGGTTCGTTCGAACCGGAAATCCGGGTTGATTCCATGGAAAAACCCTTCGTCCCGCATGCAGGACAGATATGGCCCCCACTCTTCCATTCCCAGTCTGCGGTACATCTCACAGTATTCGCAGCTCAGGGTTTTGAACAGCACCTTGTTCTTATCTAGCCAGGTGAATTCTGTCTCCAAAGCGCCCCCTTCTGAATGGTGGCCGCAGATAGCCGGGATATCTTCCAGCTGATTGCTGCCGTGGAGCCTGGCCTGGGTAGCGCCATGGGCCATCGACTCCTCCATAATCACCCGGGTCAGAATTTCCTTTACCTTCTCCTTTCCAAGTTCCCTGGAAAACTCTTCCAGAAACGGTTTCAGAATCCGGGCTTCGACTTCCCTCCGGGTAAGGATAGGAAGCTCGTCAACACTGATTACATCTGCCATTTTTCATTACCTCCTTTTAACATGTAGTCATCATCCGGATAATCTCCTGATTGGTGGTATACATTCCCCGGCTGGCCAGTTCACCTACATTTTTCAGGGTAGCCTCCACTCCCGGGGCCACAATCCCGTCTCCCGCGTAAAACTGCTCTCCTCTTTTATACATCTCATAACCAAGAATCCCGGAATAAACAGAGAGCGCGATTTTGGCGGCGCAGGAAGCCTTGGCGCCGTCACAGATAATACCAGATGTCACGGCCAGCGCATTTACAACCGTATGAATAATAACGTCGTAATCTTCTCCATAAAGAAAAGCCACACCTGCCCCTGCCGCGGCTCCAGCCGACACGGCGCCGCAGTAGGCAGAAAGACGGCCAATCCCCGTTTTCTCATAGACAGCAATCAGATTTGCCAGCACCAGCGCCCGCAGCAGTGTATCTTCCGGTACCTGAAGATACCTGCCATAAACCAGAACCGGTACTGCTACTGTCATACCCTGATTGCCGCTTCCCGAATTGACTACTACGGGCAATTCGCAGCCATTCATCCTTGCGTCAGACCCCGCCGCCGCCATCGCGCAGGCCAGGTTCTGTACCTGGTCACCATAGATATCCCTGAGTATTTTGCCAATGTTCGCTCCATATCTTTGGTGCATCCCTTCCTGGGCGATAGCCCAGTTACAGTCAATCTGCCGCTGGATAACGGAACGGACATCTTCCAGCTTCACCTGGTTCGCAAATTCCCAAATATCTTCCATGGACATCTGGATTTCCTTTTGTTCCACCATGGTATCTCCAGTTTCTGCCCTTCTGTCCAGCAGAGTCTGTCCGTTTTTACTGAGCCAGACAATATTCGTGTGATAGTCCGTAATCCGGACCTGGGTGGTATCATTTCCCGCAACCATAGTAAGAAAGATATCAAACACATGTCCTTCATCCAAAGGCTCCACCTTAATGGGAACCTTGTCCAGGAAAATCCGTATCTCTTCCAGCTGATTCCTGGTTATACACGAAAGGACTTCCAGCTCCATATCTGCCCGGCCGCCCACAGCGCCCGCCGCTACCGCTACTGGTATTCCTCTCATCTGGCCGGTATTCGGTACTACCACGCTTTTGGTGTTTTTAATGATACTTCCACTGACCCGGACCAGAACCTGATCTGGGAGTCTTCCCAGCAGCTCCCGGCCCTTTGCCGCGGCGTAGGCCAGGGCAATCGGCTCCGTACAGCCCATTGCCGGAACCAGTTCCTGCTCCAGAATAGAACAGTAGGTTTCATAAACATCTGGTTTCATGTTTCACCTCCAATTTACTCATGACTAATTTTATGATAATAATATATGTGAAACCGCAAAATGTCAAGTTATTTTTCGCCATATTCCTCATTTTTATCGAATTTTTTTCATTTTTCTACCAGTTATTCAGAAAATAACTCTTCTAAAAGTTTATACAATTCTTTTGTGTTACCTCAAATCTCTTATATTTCTTATCGTTCCTCCGAAATTTAATCATGTATAAACTTGATTTCCCTCTGTTTCCCGTTTATAATATTTGCAATTACAGCATCCTGAATAATGTTGAAACCGGGGGAATATCATGAGATATCAGCAGCTGGAACAAAAGCCACTCAATAGTACCGCAAAACAGATTTTGAAATGCGCCTATGAACTGTTTCTGGAAAAAGGATATAAAAATGTTACTACCAGGGAAATCGCGTCCCATGCCGACGTGAACCTTGGCCTGATTACCTATTATTTTTCTTCCAAGGAACAGTTGGGTTCCATAGTACTGGATTTTATTAACGAAAAGCTCTACGCAAAAGCCTTCGAGACCCGCCTCCCCGATGATACCGGAACAGCAGAAAGGCTGTGCGTTTATACTATGCTGCTCTGGCAGTATACCGATGAAAAGATTTACCGGTTTTCCTTTGAGCTGGCAGACTCCAACGTCTCTAACATGCGCATGAGCCAGCCCTTCAAAGAACTGGCCCGACTGGTTATTCAGGATTATCAGCTTCCGGTCAGTCTTCTGGAAAATGAGATTTACTTAACTGTATTCAAAAGTTCTGAGCTCGCCCTGATACGCAAAATGATGAATCACTCTTTGAACATTACACTGGACAAAATCGCCGATGTTCTGTTATCCAATTACTTTTTTAACATTGGCCTGCCAGACAAAACCATTTTGGCAGTACTGAACCGCAGCAAAGAACTTCTGTCACAGCTGCCATAAAATAAAGAGACCCTCCTGCGGAATCCGGATTTTAAAATAATCCGAATTCCGCAGGAGGGTCTCCTTATTTATTGCGCGGACATTCTTATTTCCCAAAATAATCCCGGATTTCCCGCATCCGCTCTGTCTGCTTCACCTGGAAGGGACAGCGGGAATCGCAGTGACCGCAGCCCACACAGTCCCCGGCTGTTTTTTCCAGCGTAGCGTAATGGGTTTTTGCCAGTTCATCTCCCGCCACAGCCAGGTCGTAATACTTATTTATCAGACCCACGTCCAGTCCCGCCGGGCAGGGCTGGCAGTGATTACAGTACACGCAGGAGCCCATGGCGTCCTGGGGTGTAAGAGTTCCCAGCACGGAATAATCCTTTTCTTCCGGAGAAGCCTTTAGAAATCCCAGCACCCGTTTTAAGTCCTCCCGGTTTCTCACGCCCGGAAGCACCGTCAGTACCCCGGGCTTATCCAGCGCATACTGGATACACTGGTATTCTGTCAGGGTTTTTCCAAAGGGCGAGGTCTTTGCGTCCAGCAGTTTTCCGCCTCCAAAGGCCTTCATCACCGAGATTCCCACGCCGTCCGCCTCGCACCGGCGGTAAAGAGCCGCCCGCTCATCCACGCTTCCAATGGCATAATCCCCGTGCCGGTAATCGTAAGCCGGATTGATACTGAACATCAGCATATCCAGAAGCCCCGTATCCAGCACCTGGTTTACCACCGCCGGCGTATGGGAGGAAAGTCCGATATGCCGGATAACCCCTTCCTCCTTCAGCTTCAGAATATGGTCCAGGATTCCGTTCTTCTGAAACGTTTCCCAGTCCGCTTTCTCGTCAATACAGTGGATAAATCCAAAATCAATATAGTCTGTCTTAAGCTGGGAGAGCTGCCAGTCCACGGAACGGCGGATTTCATCCGGATTCAGGGTCCATCCGTATTTTCCCGTGTGATAATCCGCTCCGAAGTGAATCTGGAAATACACCTTATCCCGGCAGCCCCGAACCGCCCTTCCAAAAGCAGGAAAGGGCACGCCGTCGGAAGCTGCCATGTCAAAATAATTCACACCCTGCTCCAGGGCCAGGGCTATGGCGGCCTCCGTCTCTTTCTCCCCGGAGGCTCCCATGGAGCTGTTTCCCAGCCCTATGATACTGATTTCCTCGTTTCCTTTTGGTAATTTTCTGTATTCCACAGTCCTCTCCTCCTACATTCCCAGCTTCTGGGCAAAATCAGACATGGCCTCGGAAATCTTAATCTGCTGAGGACAGACTGCCTCACAGCTTCTGCAGCCTATGCAGGCGCTCGGCAGCTTCTCCTTCTTCCAGGAAGCCATTGCCATGGGCGCGATAAAGCCGCCCTCGGTAAAGCAGTGCTCGTTATAAAGAGCGAGAATCTCCGGGATATCCAGTCCCTGGGGACAGTGGCTGACACAGTAGTGGCAGGCCGTGCAGGGAAGCGCCGTTTTCTTTGTCATCTCTCCGGCAATCGTAAGAAGGGTCTCCATCTCCTTGTCCGTGAGCGGCTTTTCCTCTCCGAAGGTTTCTATATTTTCCTGCATCTGCTTCATGCTGGACATACCGGAAAGCACCATGGTGACCTCCGGAATGCTCTGGAGGAAACGGAATGCCCAGGCCGGAATGCTCTCTTCCGGGCGCAGCGCTTTCAGCTTTGCTTCATCCTCTTCTGCCAGGGAAGCAAGTTTTCCGCCCCGCAGAGGCTCCATTACCCATACCGGAAGATTGTATTCTTTCAGAAGTTCCACCTTTTTCTTTGCGTCCTGGAAATCCCAGTCCAGATAGTTCAGCTGAATCTGGCAGAATTCCATGTCTTTTCCGTAAGCTTCCAGGAACCGTTTCATTACATCGTAGCTTCCGTGTGCGGAAAAGCCCAGATGACGGATTCTTCCGGCGTCTCTCTGCGCCTTCAGATATGTATAAATTCCGTACTTTTCATCGTCCAGATAGGCGTCAATATTCATCTCACACACATTGTGGAACAGATAGAAATCAAAATAGTCCACCTGGCATTTTTCCAGCTGTTTTTCAAAGATTTCCTCCACCTTGTCCATATTGGAAAGGTCATATCCCGGGAATTTTGTCGTCAGATAAAAGCTCTCCCTGGGATATTTTTTCAGGGCGTTTCCGATAACGGTCTCTGAGTGGCCGTCATGATATCCCCAGGCCGTGTCGTAATAATTGATTCCGTGCTCCATGGCATAATCTACCATTGCTTCTGCCGCGGCAACATCGATTTTCGAATCGTCCCCGTCTACAACCGGAAGACGCATGGCTCCCATTCCAAGAGCAGAAAGTTTTAAATCCTGAAACTCCTTATAAACCATCTTCATACACACTCCTCTTTTCTTTTTTGAAAGGCGCCCATTCCCGGACGCCTTTCCCTGAACACATTATAACATTTAGAGTTTACTCCAGGTCAATACCCGAAAACACCCGGAATTTTACTCCCGGGTGCCTGCTTTCTCTATTCTCTCTACTGCCTGGTTCTGTTTTTCCCTCGCATACTCTAAATCCTGAAAATCTCCCAGGTCTTCCAGGTTTACCGAAGAAGCGTCCACCCCGGCTCCCGGGTTCTCCTGCCGCAGGCGGATGGTGGCCGGAATCTCTCCTTCTATCTGCCCCCGGATGCTCTCCGCCCGAAGCAGGCATACCCGCTCCAGAGTGTCCGCCGCCTTCTCGAAATCTGCATAAGAACAGTATGCCGTCGGGTCTTTTTTTACATAAGGGGCAATCATCTCTTCCGTCTGTTCCAGCAGTTTCTCAAATCTTCCGCTTTCAAAATAGCCGGATACCAGTTCCTCCATGTAACCTCTGTAATCCGCAAAATACTCCTCCACCTGCATGAGCTGATGATAGAGGGGGCGGTTCTGCATAATCTCTCCCTCCGCCGGCGTCTGAAACGGCCAGTTTATCAGAAGACTGGCGTCCCGCACCGGTTCCGACATTCCCAGCGCATAGGTTCCAAAGGCCAGGTTATAATCCCAGGGCAGAATGCTTAAAATCCCGTCCTCTTCATACAGAAAATAATTATGTCCGGTGTGCCCCACATAACTGTCCCAGTTCATGACGAAAACCTGCACGGCAAAATATCGCAGAACTTCGTCCACATTTACGGCAGTTTCCAGTTTTTCCCCGGAGTCCAGCACTTTCAGCGCCTGAATGACCCGCTCCCGGTCCTCTTCTGTCGTGTCAAACTTTGCATTCTCAAAAATCCCCGGATACCGGTCCTCTTCCTCTCCCGTATACCGGAGAGCCACGTCCGGATTTTCTTCCTCCAAAGACCGGTAATCCGGCTTGTAAAGCTGCCCGTAATCCCTGCCGAAGCACCGTCTGGCAAACGCTTCCTCCGGTTCTTCCACCGCCAGAAAAAGCCCCCATTCCTCCCCGTTTACCGTCACCTGGACATAACTGCACAGAGGAGCCGGCACTTCCATGTATGTCATCATGTCATAAGCCAGAAAGGTCTTCATATAACTGTTGTCCTGAAAAGAAGCATCCAGGGAAAATTTGTCCAGGCCGTAATAGTTCCCGCCCTCCAGAAACTGGTCGAACTCCAGCTTCAGGCTGTACCGGGAAAGCCCGTAATCTTCCGACAGGTGCAGGGAATTATTCCCCTTGGCCCGCAGGCCCACCTGAAAAAACTCCTCCCCGTCAATTTCCACCGTGCAGGGCACATACTGCTCCTGCGCCGCCTGCTCTGTAAACTCCTTCCAGTCCTCTGTCCGGATATCTATCCGGTGCACCCTGCCGCTGTCAAAAAGCCGGCTGGCATAAGGCGGGTCCGATTCGGCCCCGGCGATACCCAGTTTTTCCCCGTTCATCAGAAGGAGGGCCAGAATCACCGCCACAATCCCGGCCCCCGCGCAAATCCAGTCCACATATTTATGCCGTATCATTATCCCATATAATCCCCATTATAAGAAACCAGGACGACTCTTTCCACACCCTCCATGGCCTCCAGTTCATTGACAAACTCACTGCTGTCATTTCGCAGGCGCACCTCATAATTCAGCTCCACGCAGCCTCCGCTTACGCTTTTACTCTTCAGATTCATCCGGCCGACCTGGGACTTTACAAATCCCTGCACCTGCTCCTCCTGCTCCCGGGTTTCACAGTGAACCACCAGAATATACGGCGTATCCGCCGTTTTCTTTTTCGCAAACGCCAGCAGTACCAGGCCGATAAAAACACTCCCCAGTACGGCCAGAGGTATCAGTCCCGCCGCCAGCACAATTCCCACGGCAATCGACCAGAACAGAAACGCAATATCCAGCGGCTCCTTTATGGCCGTCCGGAACCGGACAATGGACAGGGCTCCCACCATGCCAAGAGAAAGTACCACATTACTCACTACCGTCATAATCAGAAGGGCCGTAATCAGCACCAGCGCAACCAGCGTCACTCCAAAACTGTCCGAATACATCACGCCGCTGTAGCACTGCCGGTAGATAAAAAAGATAAAAAGCCCCATCAGGAAAGCCAGGACAAGGGTCACTGCCATATCCAGCACCGTAATACTGGTCATGCTTTCCAGAAAACTGGATTTAAAAATATCCTGAAACGTCATACCCTCTCATTTCTCCTTTTCTCTTAGTCAAACCGTCTGCACAGCGCATATTTGGAGCAGGCGGCTGCCTGCCTTCCCGGAACCTGCACGGCCATCCGGACGATGTCCGGAAGAAATTCATCGTACTTGACTTCCAGCACGGTCGTATCCGGCAGCACCGGCAGATAAAAATGCCGGGTATCAAAAAACTCCACGCTCCCCAGTCCGGTCCGGATGTTTCTGTCCAGTGTTATCCGCACGTTTCCAGGTCCGTACACAAAGGCCTCCCGGTCATAGCACACCAGGGTTTTTGGCCGAAGTCCCTGGCCCTGCAGTTTACTGTAGAATTCTTCCAGAAGCGGAATCCCGGTATCCAGCAGAAACCCATATTCCCCCTTCAGCAGACACGCTGTCTGGCCGGCTGTCAGAGGGGCCGTGCGTTTCCCGCACAGCCCGTTTCTTTTTATCTTTTTTTCCAGCCGGATAAACGAAGTGTCCGTTCCGTAATAGCGAAGCCGGAATTTTTCCCTATTATCTGTTCCGTCCAGTTTCTCCCGAAGCGCCTTGTCGTAAGGGGTATCAAAATACAGACTGGTCACCCGGTAAGTTCCGTCTTTCCCTGCATATCTGTCCCGGGAAAAGAGTTTTTCCAGTCTCCCGGTAAGCACCATATCCTCCCGCAGGTTTATCTGATGCTTCCGTTCATGCCGGAGCCGCAGAGGCTGCCGTTCTTTAGTCGTCATAGCCACTGTTTCCATAGCCGCTGTTGCCGTCGTCGTAGCTGCTGTTCCCATAGCCGCTGTTTCCGCTGTCGTAACCACTGTTGCCATCGTCATAGCCGCTGTTTCCGCTGTCGTAACCACTGTTGCCATCGTCATAGCCGCTGTTTCCGCTGCTGTAGTCGGTCACACCGTCGTTGTTCGGGCCATAGTCCGTGTCATTGTAGTCCGTCACACCGTCGCTGTTCGGGCCGTAGTCTGTGTCATTGTAGTCCGTCACGCCGTCGCTGTTCGGGCCGTAGTCCGTATCATCATTTCCGGTCTGTGTTCCCGCAGTGCCTGCGCCGGTGGAAGTATGTTCCGCTTCCAGGACTTTTCCGGTTCTGGCATCAATATCATATTCATACTCATTGCCGTTTGCAGTAAATTCCAGCTCAAATACCGGGGTTCCGTCGTCGTGGTCAAATTCTTTGTCCTCAAATACCGCATCCGCCGCGTTTACGTTTGCCTGGGCCAGGGCAATTTCCTGCGCCTTTTCCAGGGAAATGTACGGTGACGGCCGGCCGTCTTTTGCATAAGCCTCATCATAATCATCTCCGTCAATGGTCACAATTCCGGAACCGAGCTGCAGGCCTTTTACCGCTTCCTGCGTGCTGGCACTCAATTTTTCCAGAAAGTCTTCACTGGGAAGCACAGAACCAGGTTCCAGCTGAAGCACGATATTTTTACTCTGTCCGTCCACCTGCTGCTGGAAATAACCCGCCTCGTTAATCTCTGTTACCAGTTCCTGCAGAACCTCCTCGCAGGCTCTTCCTTCACTTTCTCCAAAACCGGAGACAATCTTCTCTCCGTCGTCATTCTGTCCGGATACTGCCGTTACATTTCCTTCTCCGTCGTATTCAATCTGAATCTCCGGGTTTACACTCAGTGTCAGAGTTCCCGTCTCCACCAGCGCCGTACCCTCTGTACTTTCCTGGCCTGCCGGAGCGTTTCCGCATCCGTTCAGGAAAAGCGCTGACATCATTGCTGTAAGGGAAACCACCATAATAAAATTCTTTCTTGTCTTCATAATGAAATCCTCCTTTTTTATCCTGATTTCCGGCTTTCTTCTCTGCCTTATATTCAGAGATTACGGATATCCTTTCCAGAAAACGGGGTACCTGGGGAATTTTTTTCATTTTTTATTTTTCTGTTCTAGTCGTCATAACCGGAGTCTCCTCCATCATCGTAACCGGAATCTCCATCGTCATAATCCGAATCCGCCGGAGCCTGAGGCTGGGGCGCGGGTGTCGCCGGAGCCTGCTGAGCCGGTGTCTCCGGAGTCTGCCGAACCGGTGCTTCCGGGGTCTGAACTTCCGGGACCCTCTGAGCCGGTGTTTCCGGCACCGAATTCTCGGGCTGCTCATCCTCATATTCAGAGTCTCCGTAGCCGCTGTCACTGGTTCTGTAATTTTCAACTTCTATTGTAATGGTAATCCTGCCATCCAGGTACTCTGTCACATTTTCCATCAGTTCTTTCCCGTATTCCTGGTAAAGAGCGTCGTCAGGAGAGTCGATGGAGAAGGACACCATTCCGCCTTCCGAGAGGAAGCCCATCTCAATGGCCCGGTCAATCAGCTCATCCGAAACCGTAATTTTATCTTTTCCTCTTCCGTCATACCCTTCCAGCAGTTCTTCTCCGTCCTCATTGGTTCCGGTCAGCTCCACGACTATCCCCTTCCGGTTCAGATCCATCTGTATCTCAGGATTGATGGTCAGATAGATGGAAGAATAAGTAAGAATATTATTCTGATAGTAGGTGACTCCAAAAAACAGCAGGAGGCAGGCTGCCGCTGCCGCCATAATGCCGCTGGCAATCCAGCGTCCCCGGCGGCGCCCGTATGGTTTTTCCCGCATCAGCACAGGACTCAGCACCGTCTGTCCTACTTCATAATGGAGATTCGCCGCTTTCAGAAATCTTCCCTCTTCATCCAGTAACACTGCATAGCCGGGGTGGCATTCCATAACCAGATATTTCATCGCGCTGCCACTCCTTTCATAACCTGGGTTAAATGCCCACGGATAATCTCATATCCATTTGTGTAAATCAGCAGAAGAGCGACCAGATATTTCCGGTGCCTTTCCAGCGTCTTTCGTTCCACGCCACTGCCCAGGGAGAGTTTTGCCAGCGGAAGCTTTTTCGTCTGCAGCATCTCTTCCAGCAGTTCCTCATGTTCTCTGGCATACTGAAGTACTTTTCTGCATGCTTCCAGGGTTCTCTGCTGTCTGGGACAGTTATCCGCCACATCGCTTAAACATACGCCAAACTCCTCCATCTGGCGGGTCAGCTCCTGGATTTCCTCCCGGGTAGCCTCCCGGACTGCCATCTCTTCACTGTAATCTTTTTCATCAGACAGCGTATGCGCCAGCGGCGTATCTTCTTCTCCGGCCGGTGTGTCCAGAGAGACACCGCCCCTGTGTCTGCGTTCCTTCCTGTGATAATCAATCAGACGACTGCGAATCAGCATGGACGCGTATTTCAGAAAAGTCCCCCTGGTACGGGAATACCCGCAGATTGCCTCATGAAAAGCAATCATGGCAATACTCAGTTCGTCATCGTGCCCTTCTACGGGAGGGCGCTTTAAAAATCTGGCCGTCTCCGCCCGGATAAAGGGCATATATGCACGGATAAATCTGTCTGCCGCCTGAACATCTTCTCTGGCCGCATACACCTGCTGAATGATAACATGTTCCTCGTTCATACAACAGTGTCCCCCTCTGTTTATAGAATACGGACTCCCTTTTTTTAATCCGGGGTCCCCGGGAAAATTTGTGACTGAAAACGGTGTTAATTTCAATATTTTACGGGAAAGCAGGAATTCGTAAATCAAATAGAAATTAAATTTAGGTAAGATTTGTGTAAAATCAGATGGCAAAACAGTGAGCATGGCAGGCTTTACGAAAAATTCTTAATCGGGATTTAAGAATTTTTCGTTTTCTTTAATGGTTCCCTCATACTTTGGACACATTTTCACTTTATACTAAGAGTCAGATAGTTGATAAACACTCAACTATCTCCCCCCTCATAAAGTAGTACAGTCGGGGAGACCCGGCTGGCGCACTTTACTCTCATTCCT
>DSTFC04002__coassemble_1336_pt1 | contig 15820 bp, 17 predicted proteins | sample DSTFC04002__metabat2_high_PE_021 | metagenome-assembled genome bin DSTFC04002
GAAAAAAGACTGTGTCCGGTTTCGGGAACTGCGGGAGCGGGAGGTTATCAATCTCTGTGACTGTAAAAGACTGGGCTGTGTGACGGATCTGATTCTGAATACCTGCACGGGCTGTGTGGAGGCGCTGGTCCTGCCGGGACCCGGCAGAATCTGCGGATTTCTGGGGTATGATTCCGAGTATATTATACCCTTTGCCTGCATTCGGAAAATCGGACCCGATATCATTCTGGTGGAAATATCAGAGGAAGCATGTCTGAAGAAGTGCTAAGAAACGAGAAGGAGGAAAAGAAAATGCCGTCTTTTTTAAAGAATATTACCCCGTTTCTGGGAACCGGGGAGAGAAATGAAAAAGGGGAGACGCTGGAAGAATTTCTGGCGGCCTATGACCCGGGCCGCTACCGTGCCCCGTCTGTTACCACGGACGCTCTGATTTTTTCTTATGAAGGGACGCCGGTTCCGGAGAGCTGCTGGAAGGTGCTTCTGATTCGGAGGCGGAACCATCCCTGCATCGGGTGCTGGGCCCTGCCCGGAGGATTTATCGGTATGGAAGAAAATCTGGAAGTCTCGGCAGGACGGGAACTCATGGAGGAGACCGGCGTAGAGGGGCTCCCTCTGGAGCCCTTTGCCGTTTATGGAAATGTGAACCGGGACCCCAGAAACCGGGTGATTACCACCGCTTTTCTGTCCATCGTGGAGGCCTCCCGGGTGGAGGTGAAGGCCGGAGATGATGCGGCGGACGCACTCTGGTTTTCCATCCGGTGCCGGAAAGAGGAAGAAAGAGAAGAGGGGAAGGAAAAACGGACCCGCTACTGTCTGGAGCTGGAGGCGCCGAAGCGGAATCTTTCCATGACCGCCCAGGTGGAGAAACGGGAGCGCACCGGACTGGTGCGGGAAGGCGGATTTTCCGTACTGGAGGACGGCAAAATCGCCTGCGATCATGCGGCTATCATTGTCCAGGGCTGGGAATTGCTGAAATCCCGCATGATTTCGTTTGACAATTAAATTGCGGACAATTATACTATACGTGTCAATGAAAAAATGAACCGATTCTGATAAGAAAATGAGGAGGAAAAAAGATGAAATGTCCCTACTGTGGTAACTTTGACACCCGTGTCATTGACTCGCGTCCGGCGGAGGACGGCACGTCCATCCGGAGAAGGCGTTCCTGCGATGCCTGTGGAAAGCGGTTTACGACCTATGAGAAGGTGGAGACGATTCCTCTGATTATTATAAAGAAGGACAACAACCGGGAGCAGTATGACCGGAAGAAAATCGAGGGCGGCGTACTGCGGGCCTGCTACAAAAGACCGGTGCCTGCCGATGCGATTGAGGCCACTATCGACAGCATTGAGAAGGATATTTTCAGCCGGGAGGAAAAGGAGATTCCCAGCAGTGTGATTGGGGAGATTGTCATGGAGCGGCTCAAAGAGCTGGATGCAGTCGCCTATGTGCGTTTTGCCTCTGTGTACCGGGAGTTCAAGGACGTGAATACGTTCATGGCCGAGCTGAAAAAGATTCTGGAATAGACCGGAAAAGAAAGGGATGGAAGTTCCATGGAGAAAAAAAAGACAGTAGTTCTGGGAGTGACGGGAGGCATTGCGGCATACAAGACGGCCAGCCTGGCCAGTATGCTGGTAAAAAACGGGTATGACGTGCAGGTGCTGATGACACAGAACGCCACGAATTTTATTAACCCCATTGTATTTGAGACGCTGACGAAGCACAAATGCCTTATCGATACCTTTGACCGGAATTTTGAGTTCAGTGTGGAGCATGTGGCTCTGGCCAAGCTGGCGGACGTGGTGATGATTGCGCCTGCCACGGCGAATGTTATCGGAAAGATGGCCCATGGAATTGCGGACGACATGCTGACCACCACGGTGATGGCATGCCGGACATGCCCGAAGATTATCGCTCCGGCCATGAACACGGAGATGTATTTCAACCCCGTGGTACAGGACAACCTGAAGATTCTGGAAGGCTACGGCTACGAGGTTATCCGCCCGGCGGAAGGATACCTGGCCTGCGGCGACGTGGGCGCGGGAAAGATGCCGGAGCCGGAGACTCTGTTTGCATACATTTTTAAGGCGATAGCCTGTGAAAAAGACATGGTGGGAAAAAAGGTGCTGGTGACGGCAGGACCCACCAGGGAAGCCATTGACCCGGTGCGGTTTATCACAAACCATTCCTCCGGGAAGATGGGATATGCCATTGCACGGGTCTGTGCGGCAAGGGGAGCGGAGGTCACGCTGGTCAGCGGACCTACCAGTCTTCCGGAGCCGGTTGCGGTGAAGACCGTGCATGTGACCACGGCCCGGGAGATGTTCCAGGCTGTGGCAGAACTTGCGCCGGAGGCGGATATTATCTGCAAAGCGGCGGCAGTGGCGGATTACCGTCCGAAACATGTGAGCCAGGAGAAAGTAAAAAAATCCGATGGAAACCTGGCGCTGGAAATGGAAAAGACCCAGGATATTCTGAAATATCTGGGCGAACACAGAAGACCCGGACAGTTTCTCTGCGGATTTTCCATGGAAACGGAAAACCTGACGGGTAATTCCAGAGCGAAGCTGGAGAAAAAGAACCTGGACATGATTGTAGCCAACAGTCTGAAGACCGAAGGCGCAGGATTCCAGGGGGACACCAACCAGGTCACTCTGATTACCAGGAATGAGGAGATCCCGCTCCCACTTTTGAGCAAAGAGGAGACGGCGAACCTTATCCTGAATAAAGTGCTGGAAATGTCCGCACAGTAAATGTAACCTTACAGACCAAATGTATTGTATCCCGCATGCGGGAATAGTAACAGGAGGAAGAAAAAATGAACAGACAGGCAACTCTCAACCAGGGCAAATCCACGTCCAGAACGAAGGGACTGGTGCTGCTCGCAATCTTTTCGGCTATTATCGTCGTACTGGCGTATACCCCCTTCATCGGGTATATTCCGCTGGGATTTACCAGGGCAACTATTATTCATATACCGGTGATTATCGGCTCGCTGATGCTCGGCCCGAAAAAGGGCGCGTTTCTGGGCGGGGTCTTCGGACTGACCAGCTTTATTAACAATACCATCAATCCGACCCTGACCTCTTTTGTGTTTACGCCTTTTTACAGTCTGGGAGACTACAGCGGCGGCATCGGAAGTCTGATTATCTGTTTTGTGCCACGGATTCTTATCGGCGTGGTTCCCTACTATGTGTACAGATTTGTCCATAAACTTCGGGGACGGGAAGGGGTTTCCGCACCGGGACTGATTCTGGCAGGACTTTCCGGCGCACTGGTGAATACTCTTCTGGTTATGAACCTGATTTTCGTCTTTTTCCGGGACGCCTATGCGGCGGCGAACGGCGTGGCGGCAAATGCCGTATATGGATTTATCCTGGGAATTATCGGGGTGAACGGAATTCCCGAGGCCATAGTGGCGGCGGTTATCACACTGATACTGGGCAAGACCCTGATGCGAAAAGGCGTAAGAGAGCGGCTGGGAGTATAGAGACGAGGAGCGTGGACAGACTATGATTCTTGCGATTGACATCGGCAATACAAACATCGTCATCGGGTGCGTGGACGATGAAAAGACTTATTTTATAGAAAGACTTTCCACCATTAAGACGAAAATGGAGCTGGAGTATGCCATCGATATCCGGATGGTGCTGGATATCCACGGCGTCCGTCCGGAAGATCTGGACGGCGCCATCGTGGGTTCCGTAGTGCCCCAGATTACCGGGATTGTCAAACGGGCGGCAGAGAAAATTATCGGAAAAGAGACAAAGGTCATCGGGCCCGGTCTGAAAACCGGCCTGAATATCCTGATGGACAACCCGGCCCAGCTGGGAAGCGACCTGGTGGCAGACGCAGTGGCCGGGATTGCGGAATACGAACCGCCCCTGATTATCTTTGACCTGGGGACCGCCACCACAGTCAGCGTAGTGGACGCAAACAAAAACTATATCGGAGGAATGATTCTTCCCGGAATCGTGGTCTCCCTGAATGCACTCACCGCCAACACTTCCCAGCTTCAGGGCATCAGCCTGGAAGCGCCGAAGAGACTGGTGGGGAAAAACACCATCGAATGCATGAAAAGCGGAATCATCCACGGCAACGCAGCCGCCCTGGACGGCCTCATCGACCGGATAGAGGAGGACCTGGGACAGAAGGCCACCGCCATCGCCACAGGCGGACTTGCCAAGGTCATCGTGCCCCATTGCCGCAGAACCATTATTTTAGATGACGATTTACTTTTAAAAGGACTGCGTATCATCTATAATAAGAATTAAATGGGGACAGGCTGCATCCATTGGGGACGGGTACAGGCCGGCCCGTACCCGTCCCCGACGGGGGAAGACTGTCCCCGGAGGAGAAAAGGGGGTGCTGACATGGCACGAAAAGTGATAACGATTAACAGGCAGTACGGAAGCAATGGAAGAGCCATAGGAAGAAAGCTGGCGGAACATCTGGAGATTCCGTTTTTTGACAAGGACCTTCTGCGTCTGGTGAAGGAAAACTGCGGCGATTTGTCCTATAAGGAGCTGCTGAAGCTGGACGAGCGGGCGACGGGAAGATGGAAATATCCGGTGGAAGACGCCTGGCAGATGCAGGGAAAGTACCGTTATGAGACGATGAATGATATCCTGTTTGAGGCGGAGTCGAAGCTCATACGGTATCTTGCGCAAGAGGTGCCCTGCGTTATTATCGGACGCTGTTCCAATTATCTGCTCCGAAATGTGCCGGAGCATGTCAGCGTCTATATCTTTGCTCCCTTTGAGGACCGGGTAAAAAGGGTGATGGAGCGCTCTCATATCGGGGAGAAAGAGGCGGCAAAGCTGATAAATAAAATCGACAAGGAGCGCCGGTACTATTATAATTACCACACCGACGCATCCTGGTCAGATATGAGTCAGTATGACCTTTGCATCGACAGCAGCCGGTTTACCATGAATGAAATTATCACCATGCTGACGGGGCTCTATCTGAAATGGGAGAGCGTACCGGCCCCGGGGACCGGCGAAAATGAATAAGACGGAAAGGCAGAATCTATGAAATTTATATCTTGGAACGTAAACGGAATCCGGGCCTGCGTGCAGAAAGGATTTCTGGACTTTTTTCAGGAAGCGGATGCAGATATCTTCTGCATTCAGGAGACGAAAATGCAGGAGGGTCAGCTGAAGCTGGACCTGCCGGGGTATCACCAGTACTGGAACTATGCAAAAAGAAAGGGCTATTCCGGCACGGCGGTGTTCACAAAAGAGGAGCCCTTTTCGGTGTCTTATGGCATCGGCATAGAAGAGCATGATCAGGAAGGCCGGGTTATTACCCTGGAATTTGCGGAATACTTTTTTGTGACAGTGTATACGCCAAACTCCCAGAACGAGCTGGCCAGACTTCCCTACCGGATGCAGTGGGAGACCGATTTCCTGGCTTATCTGAAAAAACTGGAAGAAACAAAGCCGGTCATCTTCTGCGGCGACCTGAATGTGGCCCACAAAGAGATTGACCTGAAAAATCCGAAGACAAACCGGAAGAATGCCGGATTTACCGACGAGGAACGGGAGAAGTTCTCCCGGCTTCTGGAATCCGGATTTATCGATACCTTCCGGTATTTTTATCCGGACCAGGAAGGCATCTATTCCTGGTGGTCCTACCGGTTCAGCGCCCGGGCAAAGAATGCAGGGTGGCGTATTGACTACTTCTGCGTGTCCGAAAGCCTGAAAGACCGTCTGGTGGACGCAAAAATTCTTACCACCGTGACCGGTTCCGACCACTGTCCGGTGGAACTGGACATCCGGTAGCACCTTTTTCCTTTTTTCTCATAGGATAATGTTGAAAGGAGGAAAACGGTATGAGCATGAACGGAATTGATATTTCCAACTGGCAGAACGGGATTCAGGTAAATCAGGTTCCCTGCGACTTTGTTATCTGCAAAGCCACCCAGGGCACCACTTATGTAAACCCGGACTGCGACCGTGCTTACCAGCAGGCGAAAAACGCCGGGAAAAAGGTGGGAGTCTACCACTATTTCGGCGGAGGAAATCCGGATACGGAGGCAGAGTTCTTTGTAAATAATAGTAAGGGATATATCGGAGAGGCCCTGCTCGCCCTGGACTGGGAAGAAAACCAGAACGGAAGATTCAGCCAGGGCGCCGCGGCGGCAAAACCCTTTCTGGATAAGGTTTACCAGCTGACCGGCGTCCGCCCCCTGATTTATATGAACAAAAATACCTGCCGGTCCTACGACTGGAGTTCTGTAGTGGCGGGAAACTACGGTCTCTGGGTCGCCCAGTACGCAAACAATAACCAGACCGGGTACCAGAGCGACCCCTGGACGGACAGCAAAGGCACGGGTGCCTTCCCGGTTATCGCCATGCATCAGTATTCGTCCAACGGAAGGCTGTCCGGATACAGCGGTCCGCTGGATCTGGATATTTTCTACGGTTCCGCTTCCGCCTGGGACGCCTATGCGAAGGGCAGTCCTTCCGGAGGCACTGCCGGAACTGTTGTATACACGGTAAAATCCGGTGACACCTTAAGCGGGATTGCCGCGCGGTACGGTACCACCTACCAGAAACTGGCTCAGCTTAACGGAATCTCCAATCCGAATCTGATATACCCGGGCCAGAAGATAAAAATCAGCTAAACCAGGAAAACCAGCCGGGTCCGGAACTGTCCGGGCCCGGCTGTATGCATATTCCGGGCCCTTCCGGCATATAAATACTACCAGGGGTAAAACTACAGGGGGAGGACGGGCCGGATGAAAAAATGGAAACTGGCAGGCGTGGCGGGAATCAGTATGCTGACGGTGCTTCTGTGCGTGTCGTCGGGCGGAAAAGCGGAGGCAGAGGAGTACCCGGAAGGAGCGAAACTGGTACGGTTTAACCTGCACAAATCGCTGAATCAGGAAGTAGGGGTGCCGGCGGGCGTACCGGGATATTTTACTTATTATTATGAAGGGGTGGAGTACCACTACGGGTTCCGTTTCAATCAGAACGGGACAGGTCTGGAAACCATGACCTTTGGAACCGCCTATGTATGGGCGCCCTATTCTCTTATCCATTATGACGCGGCAGGCGGAAAGTTCACGCCCGATTCCGTGGAAAAAGAGCGGGTGGAAGCATCCACGGCCTACCTGGGAAACGTAACGCTGAAAAATACCAGGGGAGACGGAAAAAGTCTGGGAAATGAAGGAGAACTGACACAGCAGACCAGCCGCTATGCCACAGACTACACGATTTACGGAAACAGTCTGGAACTTTCGGAAGGGGTAATGCCCCGGCCGGAACGGGAGGGGTATACGTTTATGGGATGGTATGTCCAGACGGCCCATGGGGAAATTCAGCCGGAACAGACAGCCGCCTATGCCCAGCGTGGGGAATTCGGAAGTATCAGCAGCTGTCTCAACACACCGTTTACCGAACACACAAAAGTGCAGGAAAATCTGGAGAGAGAAGACACCTCCCTGCCGGAGATTACCCTGTATGCAAAATGGGAAAAAGAGGCGGATTAAAGAAATCCGCCGTCTATCCCGATAATCTGTCCTGTCAGATAGGAAGGCGCATTCGCCAGAAACCAGACGGATTCGGCCACCTCCTCCGGGGTGCCGAACCTGCCGGCGGGCACCTCCTCTGCCAGGACTTTTTTATCCTCTTCGGCCAGAACATCGTTCATCCGGGTGTCAATGACCCCGCAGGCGAGGGCGTTGACCTGAATACCGCTGGGGGCCAGCTCCTTGGCCAGCGCCCTGGTTAGTCCGTGAACGCCCGCCTTGGAAGCAGAATAGGCGGCCTCGCAGGAAGCGCCTGCGGTTCCCCACATGGAAGTGATGCTGATAATACGCCCCCGTTTCTCATGCACCATATGGGGAATGGCCGCACGGCAGCAGTAAAAAACGGAAGACAGATTGGTCTGTATGACCCGGGTCCAGTCTTCGTCCGTCATGTCTGTGAGAAGCCCCATCCAGGAGATTCCCGCATTATTGATAAGCACATCCAGCCCTCCGCAGCAGGACTGAATCCGGGAAAAAATGGTTTCCACCTCTTCCGGACAGCCCACGTCTCCGGGCACCAGAGTGCAGGAAGCATTCCCTGCCGCTTCGATTTCTCTTTTCACTCCCTGCAGTTCCTCCAGGGAACTGCGGCAGTTTAAAAACATATGGTATCCTTCCGCGGCGAACCGGAGGGCGCAGGCTCTTCCGATTCCCCGGGAGGCACCGGTAACAAGCACAGTTTTCTGTTTCATGTTTAGATTCCTTTCCCTGAATATTGGACTCTCCTGATTATAGCATAAAAAATCTCATTTCGAAAGGAAGGGGAAAGGTTTCGCCGCTGGACTTGCCCCGGGGAATGGTCTATAATGTAAAGTGACAGATGACCAGGGAGAGAAAACCCTTTCAGACCGGAGGAGGAATACTATGGTAGACAGAGCCATTGAGTTCGCGACAAAGGCGCACAGCGGTCAGTTCCGCAAAGGAACCACCAGGCCTTATATCGTGCATCCGATTGAGGTAGGAGACATCGTTGCTTCCATGACTGAGGACGAGGAAGTCATTAGCGCAGCCATTCTTCATGATACCATTGAAGACTGCGATGGAGTGACGGCAGAGGTACTGGAGGAGCAGTTTAACCGGCGGGTTGCCTCCATCGTAGCCCAGGAGAGCGAAGACAAGTCCCGGACCTGGATGGAGAGGAAATCCAGTACCATTGAGCATATCCGCTATGCGCCGCGGGAGGTACAGATGATTGGACTTGCGGACAAGCTGTCCAATATGCGCGACATTGACCGGGATTATCCGGAATGCGGCGAAGAGCTCTGGAACCGGTTCCGTATGAAAGATAAAAACATGATTGGCTGGTATTATAAAGGAATCCGGGATGCGCTGAAAGACATTTTTGACGGGGTTCCGGCCTATGAGGAATACTGCCGGTTAATTGAGAAAAATTTTCCGGAAAACCCGTAATAAACGGGCCTGGAGCGGTCTGTTTTGTCTTTTTTCGGGTACAATACTTGTTAAAAATTTAATTATCGGTTTTTCGGTTGAAATCCCCAAAAAAAGTGATAAAGTATATTGTTGAAAGAAAGCGGGCGTATAAAATAGAAGAAATCAGGAGGAAGAAAATATGATGAAGATGAAGGGCTTTGGAATGATGATTGACAAGCTCAAAAAGGACCCCAAGACGATTGTGTTCACGGAAGGAAGCGACCCCAGAATCCTGGAAGCAGCTTCCCGTCTGCTGGCATCCAATTTCCTTACCCCTATTCTGGTAGGAAAAGAAGAAGAGGTTCTGAATGCAGCAGAAGAATACGGTTACAACATCCGGGGCGGACAGATTATTGACCCGGAAAATTACGAGCGGTTCGATGAAATGGTAGAGCTGTTCTGTGAGCTGAGAAAGAGCAAAGGGATGACTCCTGAGCAGGCAAGAGAAATCTTAAGCCATGGCAATTATTTTGGAACCATGCTGGTTAAGATGGGCGTTGCAGATGCTCTTCTGGGGGGCGCTACCTATTCCACAGCGGACACCATTCGTCCGGCACTTCAGATTATCAAGACCAGACCGGGACACAGCATGGTATCATCCTGCTTCATCCTGGTACGTCCTTCTGCAACAGGCGAAAATGAGGTTCTGGCAATGGGTGACTGTGCGCTGAACCTTTATCCGAATGAAGATGAACTGGTGGAAATTGCATTTGCCACTGCAGAGTGCGGTATGCACTTCGGTATTGAGCCGAAGATTGCATTTTTAAGCTACTCCACTCTGGGCTCCGGAAAAGGAGAAGATGTGGACAAGATGAGAAATGCGGCAAACAAGGCGAAGGCCCTGCGTCCGGACCTTCCGATTGAAGGCGAGCTGCAGTTTGACGCCGCCGTATCTCCCCGTGTGGCAAGAACAAAATGCCCGGGAAATCCGGTAGCAGGTCAGGCAAACGTGTTCATTTTCCCGGACATCAATGCGGGAAACATCGGATACAAAATTGCACAGCGTATGGGTAACTTTGAAGCTTACGGTCCCATCCTTCTGGGGCTGAACGCACCCATCAACGACCTCTCCAGAGGATGCAATGCAGATGAAGTATACTCCATGTCTATCATTACTGCGGCGCTGGTTGGAGAAGAAGACGCATTATAAAAAGTACAGAAAATCATCAGGTACGAATACAGAGGATGCCGGGCTTACAGAAAGCCCAGCATCCTTTCTGCATTTCGGAAACAGACGTCCTCTATCTCCCCGGTGGTAAAGCCTGCCTGCTCCATGGCGGCTGCCAGCCGGGGCATTTTTTCGCAGCCGTCCAGTTCCAGAAAACCACCCATGCCGTCGAAATCCGTTCCGAGGGCGGCGCACTGCCGGCCGCCGGTATGGATAACGTGGCGGATGTGGCGGACTATGGCTTCTATGGTGCTTTCCCCGTTTTCCTGAAGAAAGGCTCCGTAGAAATTTACGCCCACCACGCCCTGGCGTTCCCCGGTTTTCCGTATCATATCATCGGTCAGGTTTCGGGAATGCCCGCAGAGTGCGCGGCAGCAGGAGTGACTGGCCAGGAAGGGCCTGCGGCTGTGCCGGTATACATCGTAAAACCCCTCGTCAGACAGATGGGATACGTCAGCCAGAATCCCCAGCCGCTCCATTTCCTCCAGAACATGGAAACCAAAAGGCTTCAGCCCGGTATCAGGGCGGCCGGAGAACTTATGGGAAAATCCAATGCAGTTTTCGTAATTCCAGGTCAGCGTGAGAAGACGGACGCCCTGCCGGTACAGTGTTTCCAGCCGTTCCAGGCAGTTTTCCAGAATTCCGCCTTCCTCCACAGTGAGAAAGCAGGAGAGCGCACCGGCATCCTTGTTTTCCTGGTATTCCTGCCGGTTCCGGGCCAGAGCGGTCCGGCTGTCCCGGGCCAGAGCGCCCTTTAAAATCCCGCACATGGCCAACGCGTCGGCAAAATGGGATTCGGCCCGGGGCGGATTTCCCATATTGACGAAGCAGGCAAAAAACTGGGCCAGGTATCCGGCGTCAAGAAGACGGGTCAGGTCCAGATGCCCCCTGCTGTCCCAGAGCGTATTTGTCTCAGAGGCTGTATCCGCAGAGGCCTCCGGAATTTCCTGGTCGTAAAGAAGTGCCAGGGTGTCACAGTGAAAATCAATAAAATGCATGTGGAGAATCCTTTCTGTAATGTTAGTATGAAGTTTACCCGTATCTCCGGTGAGCGGGCCATTCGCAAAGCCGCCCTGACGGTAACCTGCGGCTTGCGCCGCCTCTTTGCTCATTAGGGTGCGCTCCGGTGAGCGGCCCATTCGCAAAGCCGCCCTGACGGGCTAACTAACGGCTTACGCCGTCTCTTTGCTCATTGAGGGGCGCTCACCGCATCCCTCAGGGGGACCCTGCTCTTATGCAAGCATAAGCAGGGTTTCCCCCTGAGGGATGGGTAAACTGTTATATAATAATACGTTGACAAGGTAAAGTATATTTTACTATAATGGAAAAAACAAGGACGTTTTCAGGGGATGAGAATGTCCTTTTGTTGTCATAAGGGGCGGCGGGAGAGGGATTCCGTCCGTCCTGCAGGAGATTTCAGGAGGTACTGTGATGAGAAATTATACAAGAGAAGATATTTTCCGGCTTGTAGAGGAAGAGGACGTGGGATTTATCCGCCTGCAGTTTACGGATATTTTCGGAACACTGAAAAATGTGGCGGTGACAACCAGTCAGCTTGAAAAAGCGCTGAACAACGACTGTATGTTTGACGGTTCTTCCATTGAAGGATTCGCAAGGATTGAGGAATCGGATATGTATCTGTATCCGGACCTGAATACGTTTGAGATATTCCCCTGGCGGCCCCAGCAGGGAAAGGTGGCCCGGTTTATCTGTGATATTCACCGGACAGACCGGAGCGCCTACGAAAGCGACCCCCGTTTTGTGCTGAAGCGGGCCATGAAAGAAGCGGAGGATATGGGCTACCAGTTCCAGGTGGGACCGGAGTGTGAATTTTTCCTCTTTACCACAGACGAAGAGGGGGTTCCCACGACACAGACCCACGAACGGGGCGGATATTTTGATGTGGGACCGCTGGACATGGGCGAGAACGCCAGAAGAGACATGGTGCTGACCCTGGAGGAAATGGGATTTGAGGTGGAGGCTTCCCACCATGAAGTAGCCCCTTCCCAGCATGAAATCGTGTTTAAAAAAGACCATGCCCTGGCTACGGCAGACAATATCATGACCTTTAAACTGGTGGCAAAGACCATTGCCAGACGCCACGGCCTTCACGCGACCTTTATGCCCAAACCGAAATACGGAATCAACGGCTCCGGCATGCATCTGAATATGTCTCTGATGAAGGAGGGCGTCAATATTTTCCATGACCCGGAAGATGAAAACGGACTGAGCCAGGAGGCGTACTATTTTATCGGAGGACTGCTGAAACATATAGACGCCATCACCTTTATCACAAATCCGATTGTAAATTCCTATAAAAGACTGGTGCCGGGATACGAAGCGCCGGTATATATCGCCTGGTCGGCAAAAAACCGGACTCCCTTAATCCGGATTCCCTCTGCCAAGAGTGCAGATACCCGAATCGAACTGCGCAGCCCGGATGCTTCTTCCAATCCGTATCTGGCCCTGGCCGTGTGCCTGGCAGCGGGTATGGAAGGAATCCGGGAAAAAATAGTGCCGCCTGCAGGAATCTCCGATAATATATTCGAGATGTCCAGAAAAGAAAGAGAAGAACTGGGAATCCGCACGCTCCCGGGAAGCCTGCTGGAGGCGGAGAGAGCTTTTGAAAAAGATACGTTTATTCAGGAGGTTCTGGGAGAGGACCTGACCTGGAAATTTATCCGGGCGAAAAAGGCCGAATATCAGGTATACCGGCGGCAGGTGACAGACTGGGAGATTGGCGAGTATTTACAGAAATACTAAAGTCGTGGAAAGACCGGGGGAATGATACAGATGAGCAGCATCATTGTTGTATTCCCGAAAAGGGAAAATGCCGCAAACATCCGCAACATCCTTGTGCGGAACGGTTTTGAAGTGACGGGAGTCTGTACCACGGGCGCCCAGGCGATGCAGTACGCAGACGCCATGAACGATGGAATCGTAGTCTGTGGTTATAAAATGCAGGATATGCTATATACTGAACTGAGAGAATATCTGCCCTCTTCTTTTGAAATGCTTCTGATAGCCTCTGCGGATAAATGGCAGGAAGGCCAGATACCGGGTGTGGTGGGACTGTCCATGCCGCTCAAGGTATTTGACCTGGTCAACACCATGGAAATGATGATGTATGACGTGCGGAAGCGGCGGAAAAAGCGCCGCCAGGAAAAAAAGCAGAGAAATCCCGAGGAGCAGAAAATCATAGATGAGGCAAAGCAGCTTCTGATGGAACGAAACCATATGTCCGAGGAGGAGGCCCACCGCTATCTTCAGAAAAACAGTATGGACAGCGGAAACAGTATGGTGGAAACCGCCCAGATGGTACTGAGCATCATGGGAGAATAAGGGCTGCCGTGCAGGTGACAGACTGGAAAGGCGGAAGCAGCGGTTGAGATTTACCAAAATGCAGGGTCTGGGAAATGACTATGTATATGTAAACTGCTTCAGAGAAACGGTAACTGAGCCGGAAAAACTTGCAAAAAAACTCAGTGACAGACATTTCGGCGTGGGAGGAGACGGGCTGATTCTTATTCTGCCCTCCCACTGCGCTGATTTCAGAATGGAAATATACAATGCAGACGGTTCCAGGGCCCGGATGTGCGGAAACGGCCTGCGGTGCGCAGGAAAACTGGCATACGAAAGCGGTCTGTGCCGGGGCACCGGCCTGACCGTGGAGACCCTGGCCGGCCTGCGCAGGATAACGCTTTTAAAAGAAAACGGAGTAGTGACGGAGGTCTGCGCCGATATGGGAGTACCCCGGTACAATGCCCATGCGATTCCCATTCTCAGCGAAAAGGACCTGGTTCTGGACGAACCTATCCAGGTGCGGGGAAAGGATTACCGGATAACCGGAATTTCCATGGGAAATCCCCACGCCGTGGTGTATGTGGAGGACGTCTGGAATTATCCCGTAAAAGAAGAGGGACCGGGATTTGAGTTTCACCCCCGGTTTCCGGAACGGATAAACACCGAATTCTGTGAGATAAAAGACCGGACGCATATCCATATGCGGGTATGGGAAAGGGGAGCCGGGGAGACCCTGGCCTGCGGGACGGGCGCCTGCGCGGCTGTGGCAGCTTCCGTTCTGAACCATTTGACAGAAGAGGAAGTAACCGTTACACTATTAGGAGGAAACCTGAATATCCGCTGGGACAGAAAGCTGAACCATATCTTTATGACCGGCCCTGCCGTGCGGGTATTTGACGGCGAAACAGAAGAACAGGAGAACCAGTAAGATGTATAAGATTAACGAAAACTTTTTAAAACTGCCGGGAAGTTATCTGTTTTCTACGATTGCAAAAAAAGTAGCTTCCTATTCCAAGGAACATCCGGATAAAGAAATCATCCGTCTGGGAATCGGTGATGTAACCCAGCCTCTGGCTCCGGCGATTATTGACGCCCTGCACAAGGCTGTGGATGAGATGGCTCATGCAGAGACCTTTCATGGATACGCTCCCGATCTGGGCTATGAATTTTTAAGAAGCGCGATTGCGAAAAATGACTATCAGGCCCTGGGATGCGATATCCAGGCCGATGAAATCTTCGTATCCGATGGCGCAAAATGCGATTCCGGAAATATTCAGGAGATTTTTGACGGCAGCTGCCGGATTGCCGTATGTGACCCGGTATACCCGGTATATGTGGACAGCAATGTCATGGCAGGGCGGACCGGAGAGTATGACCCGAAGACCGAAACCTGGAGCGACGTCATCTACATGCCCTGCACAAAAGAAAACAATTTTACTCCGGAACTTCCGAAAGAGACACCGGATATGATTTATCTGTGCTTCCCCAACAATCCCACCGGCTCTGCCATTACCACGGAAGAACTGCAGAAATGGGTGGATTATGCGAACAAAGTGGGAGCCGTGATTATCTATGACGCGGCATATGAGGCTTACATTACAGAGGACAATGTACCTCATTCGATTTACCAGTGCGAAGGTGCCAGAACCTGCGCCATCGAGCTGCGCAGCTTCTCCAAAAACGCCGGCTTTACCGGCGTGCGTCTGGGTGCAACCGTTGTGCCGAAGGATTTAAAATGCGGCGATGTAATGCTGCATTCTCTCTGGGCAAGAAGACACGGCACCAAATATAACGGCACACCTTATATTGTCCAGAAAGCCGGCGAGGCAGTATATTCCGAGGCCGGAAAGGCCCAGATAAAAGAGCAGATTGCTTATTACCAGAAGAACGCCTCCACAATTTTAAACGGACTGAAGGAGGCCGGGTATGAGGTGTCCGGCGGAGTAAACTCTCCGTATATCTGGCTGAAAACACCGGACGGCATGTCTTCCTGGCAGTTCTTTGATTTCCTTCTGGAGAACGCCAATGTGGTAGGTACTCCCGGATCCGGATTCGGTCCAAGCGGGGAAGGATATTTCCGGCTGACCGCATTCGGAACGTATGAAAATACACTGGCCGCAATTAAACGGATAAAAGAACTTTAGGGAAAAATGGCAGGGAGCGCATCTGCAGAAGGCGCTCCCTGGATTTCCCGGAAAAGTCTGAAAAAGATAAGGAAAGAAAAGAAAAAACTTTCTTTAAGGAAAAGTAAAAAAGGACTTGCATTTTGAAAAAACTCTGGTATAATAAGATTGTTCGCTGTTAAGAGCGGTCGATAACACCAGAATGATGCGGATTGGTGTAATGGCAGCACAGCAGACTCTGACTCTGTTAGTAGAGGT
>DSTFC04002__coassemble_1341_pt1 | contig 15726 bp, 14 predicted proteins | sample DSTFC04002__metabat2_high_PE_021 | metagenome-assembled genome bin DSTFC04002
AACATCTTTCGTTTTACCCAGGCCGGCTCCGAGGTGTCCGCCCTTCTTGGCCGGATGCCTTCCGCTGTGGGCTACCAGCCCACCCTGGCGACGGAAATGGGAGAACTTCAGGAACGGATTGCTTCTACAAAGAACGGTTCCGTTACCTCTGTTCAGGCAGTATACGTACCGGCGGACGACCTGACAGACCCGGCTCCTGCCACCACCTTTGCCCACCTGGACGCTACGACCGTACTGTCCCGAAAAATCGTGGAGCAGGGTATTTATCCCGCAGTAGATCCTCTGGAGTCCAATTCCCGTATTCTGGAAGCGGACGTAGTGGGCGAAGAGCATTATGAGACTGCGCGGCAGGTTCAGGAAACCCTGCAGAAATACAAAGAACTACAGGATATTATCGCTATCCTGGGCATGGAAGAACTTTCCGACGAGGATAAGCTGACCGTGGCCCGGGCCCGGAAAATCCAGCGCTTCCTGTCACAGCCCTTCTTTGTGGCAGAAAACTTTACCGGTACTCCCGGAAAGTACGTACCGCTGAAGGAAACCATCCGGGGATTCCAGGCCATTCTGAACGGAGACATGGACGAATATCCGGAATCTGCCTTTTTTAACGTGGGCACCATCGACGATGTCATCGAAAAAGCAAAACAGGAACAGGCGGAGGCGTAAGCAGTGAAACGTTTTTTTATGAAAGGACTTGCCAGCGACAAAACCTTCTACAGCGGGTACTGCCTGAAGGTCATTCTTCCCGCCACGGACGGGCAGAAGGAAATCCTGGGCGGCCATGAAAACATGGTTATGGCCGTGACAGAAGGCATCCTGAAATATCAGGCCGAAGAAGACGGCGAATGGACGAAGCTGGCTGTGGGCAGCGGATTTGCCCAGATTATCAACAACCGTGTGACAATTCTGGTAGACACGGCTGAACGCCCGGAGGAAATCGACGTCCGCCGGGCCGAAGAGGCCAAAGAACGGGCCCAGGAACAGCTCCGGCAGAAACAGAGCATCCAGGAATATCATATATCCCGGGCAGCCCTCGCAAGGGCCATGTCCCGGCTGAAGGCAGCAAACCGCAGGTAATCCCCTGCGGTTTTCCGCTTTTCCCGGAGAAATTTTGCAGCATACGCGAAGCATATGATATAATACTGGTAGACATTATATCTGCGCCGCCCCGGGACCGACCTGCGGGAGGCGTTTCTATCAGAGAGGAACCCGGCATGTACGAATGTATTATCAACCCCAACGCCCAGTCCGGCCAGGGCAGGCGTATCTGGGAGGAAACGGAAAAAGAACTGAAAAGGAAGAGCTGTGCCTTCCGGGCCTTTTTTACTGAAGGTCCCGGTCACGCCACCGCGCTTGCCCGGCAGATTACGGCAGACGGCGGCCCCCATACGCTTCTCGTTCTGGGCGGGGACGGGACGGTAAATGAAGTTCTGTCCGGAATCTGTGTTCCCCCGCAGACCACCCTGGGCTATGTGCCTGCCGGTTCCAGCAACGACTTTGCCCGGGGGCTGGGACTTCCCCAGAATCCCCGGAAAGCTCTGGAAATCGTCCTGAAATCTGAAAAGCTTCGCGGGGTGGACGCAGGGATTCTGCGCTGTCCGGGCACGTCCCGGCGCTTTGCCGTCAGTTCCGGCATCGGCTATGATGCGGCTATCTGTCATCAGGTCAGTGTATCCCGGCTGAAAAAACTTCTGAACCGGCTTCACCTTGGGAAACTGGCGTATGTCGGCGTTTCCCTGGACCGGCTTGTCCGCTGTCGTCCCGGGAAAATGAAACTTCAGCTGGATGATTCCCGGAACCTGTCTTTCCGAAAAGCCTATTTTGCCACGGCCATGAATCTTCCCTGCGAGGGAGGCGGGTGCTATTTCTGCCCTGACGCCAGCCCTTCTGACGGTCTGCTGGATGTAATTGTCGTGGCAGACATTCCCAAATGGAGAGCCCTGATTCTGCTGCCTCTGGTCTTCTCCGGGGCACATAAAAACTGCCGGGGCGTTCACATTTACCGGTGCCGGAAGGTCCGCATCCAGTCGGAAAAACCGCTGCCCGTCCATGCCGACGGAGAGCCCGTAGCGCCCTGCCATCAGGTGGAAATGGAACTGGAAAAGAACGGAATCTCCGTTATTGTTTCTGATAATTCTTAAGGTTTTTCGTAATTTATGAATGTTCTATGAAGCCAGTTGTAGTGGACTCAAATAAATGTTATAATATCGTCAGATTTGAGATATGATAGAAACAGATGAGAAATTAAGAAATGCAGCGAAAGGAATTCAGCGCCGTCAGACAGAGGGGATATTTATGGAACAGATAAAACAGAACTGCAGAAAGCTTTACTATAAATATGGCCACATATGGGTATTTTTGTATATCCTTATTTATATGCCCTGGTTTATGTGGCTGGAACAGACAGTAACCACCAGTTATTACGTGATTCATTCACCGTTCGATGACTACATTCCGTTCTGTGAATATTTCGTCGTGCCATACCTGCTCTGGTTCCCATTTATCGCCTGCACCCTCCTTTATTTCTTCTTTACGGATAAAAAAGGATTTTACCAGGTGTCAGCCTATCTGTTTACCGGGATGACCATTTTCCTGATTATATCAACTATTTTCCCGAACGGGCTGCAGCTTCGCCCGCGGGTTTTCGAGCGGGACAATATTTTTGTGGCTATGGTCCGTCTAATCTATATGGCGGATACCCCCACCAATGTACTGCCAAGCCTCCATGTTTATAATTCGCTGGCTGCCTTTGCGGCACTTTCTTCCAGCGGCCGGTTTGTGACAGAACATAAGAAACTTCACCGCTTCTGTCTGGTGCTGACAGTTTCCATCGTGCTCTCCACCATGTTCCTGAAGCAGCATTCTGTGGTGGACGTCATCGCCGGATGCGTAATGGCCTATATAATTTATCAGTTTGTCTATGTTCCGGGTACCGGAAAATCACCGAATCTTGCCCGGCAGACGACCTGAATGCAACCGGGGACGGGTACAGGCTGGCCTGTACCCGTCCCCGACTACAATTCTGAAACAATTCTATCTATTTTTTATCTGCCTGGTATAGTGAGCAAATGCCGCCGGCATGGAATAGCGTTCTTCTATTTCCTCCAGCCTGGCAAAAATCATCTCTTCCGTGCACCGTTCCGCCAGTTCATCCACCCATATCTGATATCCGGTCATATGCCATTCCACATGGCTGAAAATATGTTTCGCCGCCCCCAGTTCCTGAACCCGCAGCGGGGTAAGGCCCAGCCTCCGGCTGTAATCCACCGCCTCGTCCATGGTCAGGTGCCCTTTTGCACCGGGAAATTCATACATACCGGCCAGAAGTCCTTTTGCAGGCCGCTTGCGTATGGCAATGGTATCCCCGTCCCGGATAACCAGAATCGTTCTGTTTTCTATCCGTCTCTCTTTGGCCTTCTTCTTCACGGGCAGTTCCATCTGTATCTCCAGCTTCTTAGCCCGGCAGAGGCCGGCCAGCGGACATCCCCCGCACTTTGGCTCTCCGTTCGGGACACAGACCAGGGCGCCCAGTTCTATCAGTCCCTGGTTGAAATCCGAGGGACAGTCCGCCGGAATCACTTTTTCCAGCCGCTCTTCGATATTTTTCTTTACCGACGCCTTCGTGATATCCCCCGTTTCCGCCAGAAGCCGGGACACTACACGGAGAACATTCCCGTCCACCGCAGGCCTGGGAATGCCGAAGGCAAACGAGCTGATGGCCCCTGCCGTATAGCTTCCGATTCCGGTAAGACTGTGTATTTCCTCATAGGTCTCCGGAAATTTTCCCCCGTATTCCTCCACAATCTGCCGGGCCGCCTTCTGCATGTTCCGCACCCGGTTATAGTAGCCCAGCCCCTCCCAGAGCTTCAGAAGACGGTCCTCCGGCGCTTCCGCCAGACTCTCCACCGTGGGCAGTTCCCGCATAAACCGTTCAAAATAAGGCTTTACCGCCTCCACCCGGGTCTGCTGCAGCATAATCTCGGACACCCATACCCGGTAGGCGCTGATATGCTTCCGCCAGGGCAGGTCCCGGCTGTTTTTCCGGAACCACTCTACCAGAGGCTCCACGCTCTCGAAAAGCAGTTCATCTTCCAGTACTACGGGTACTTCCTTTCCTATCTCCATGGAATCCGCTGTCACCTGACAGTCAAAGGCCCGGACGTTTACTCCTTTTGCGGCGGCCTCTGCCAGGGCGTCGGCAAAAGCCGGATGGGTTTTCCGGTTGGGTGTGAAAAAGCGCACATCTTCCATCTGAATGACAAAAAGCACCAGGGTCTCGAAACCTTCCTCCTCTGCCTGGCAAAGCTCCTCCAGATGCTTTACGGCACGGTCGCTGGGAGCGTCCGGAAAGCGGACGATTCCGTCCTCTTCCAGGGTCACGCCCTTGACTTCGATATACGTTTTCTTTCCCCCGTGCTCCACGTAGAAATCAAACCGGGAGTGTTTATACGTACTCTCCGGTCTGACCAGAGTGATATCCGGAAAAAGTCCCCCTTTTTCCAGCCATTCTCTGACCGCCTGGTTGGGCGCCTGGGAGTCCATGTTAATCATCCGCTCTCCCTTTTCCACCGCCACCAGGTCCCACTGGGTTTTCCTCTGGGGATTTCCTGATTTTTCCAGATAAACACGGGCGCCGGGAACAAGAAGTTCCGCGCAGCGCCCGGTATTTTTTACATGTACAGTTTCCGTTTTCCCTTCCGTTTCCACGTAGGCGATAAAACGGTTCGGCCGGCTTACAAAACTGCCGGGCTGAATATTCTGATAAACCATCTGTCTGCTCCGTCTCTATTCTGTATTTCCGGCTATCACCAGAGGAATCTGTTCCTTTTCCGCCTGCCGGATATATTCGCTGCTAATCCGGGAATCCGTAATAATCCGGTGCACCTGCTTTACCGGGCAGATGACAGACACGTATCCGCCCCCGAATTTGCTGCTGTCCGCCAGCACGAATACCTGGGACGCCGCTTTCAGAATCGCCCGCTTCACCTGCATCTGGGGCGTGGCAATGGAGGTCAGGCCCACATCGAAGTGAATGCTGTGCACGCCGATAAATCCTTTGTCCACGTGGAACTGTTCCATATTGTGCAGGGCGGATTCGCCCATGGTGGCCGCCAGATGTCCGCCCACATGACCGCCAATCATGTAGAGCTCCACATGCCGGACTCCCGCAAGCTCGTTTCCCACCAGCAGGGAATTGGTCACCACGGCAAGCTGCTTTTCCGGATGTTCCCGTATATGCAGGGCCAGGTAAAAACTGCTGGACGCATCATCGATAATGATGGTATCCCTGTCTTCGATATATTCATAGGCGCATGCCGCAATCTGCCGTTTTCTGTCCATATGACGGTAGATGCTTTCCGCCCTGTATTTTCTGTGGTCTTCCTTTTCCAGCCGGATGGCGCCGCCGTGTGTTCTCCTTAACAGACCTTCCTGCTCCATGTTTTTTATGTCATTCCGGATAGTTACCTCGGAACAGTTCATGCTCTGGCTGAGCTCCGCCACTCTTACCTTCCCGCAGGCTTCCAGTTCTCTCAGGATGGCGCGCCGTCTTTCCTGCAGTATCAATTTTCCCACCTCGCCTTATCTTATTCTGTCTCTTAATGGAATCTGACACTCCCCGGCTTCATGTGCTGTGTCACCATAGTCATAATGGGCACGAACCGGTCCTTAAAATCCTGTTTTGGAATAATAAGGGCGTCGTTTTCCCCATAATAAAATCCCATGGTTTTGGGCGTGGTTACCACCCGGATAAGACTGTCCCAGGCATACTTTTCCTCCTTGTCCGCGTAGGCAAAGGTAATGCCTTCTTCGGGGCTGAAGGTTACGGTTCCGGGTTCCCGGTAACGCTCAATCTGCTCCACCTGCTTTTTGGCCCGGTGCCGGATGAGCAGCGGGGTATAAGCCACGAAAATAACCGCCGCCACCAGATAGAAAATAAGCTGGTAGGGCTGAATTCTGCCCATAATCAGCATAATAATTCCCATAAATCCCACTGCCATTCCCAGTACATTGGTCAGAAAGCCCGAGAGCTTTGAATACGTATGGTACAGCAGAAAGTCGTACAAAAAGACCGGTGTCATCGTCACTGTAATTTTTTCTTCCATATATCCTCCTGATATCTGCATAAACAAAGTCCTCCTGTATTGTAACACACAAGAGGACTTTTTCACACCACTATTATAACAAATATCTGTTCTGTTTTGCTTTATTCGGCTTCTACTTTCGGCTCTTCGCCTGTTACTTTGTAATGAGCCCAGCCTTCCGGTGAGTAAATACCCATCTGTCTCTTCTGCATGTATTTATCAAAGAAAGCTGTGATAAACGGTGCCAGGAACAGAGTGATAATAGAAGCTGTCGCACACTGTGCAGTTGCCATATCCACATACTGTGCCATACTCGGGTCTGCTTCTGCTACGGCTGCGGGAGTCATGGCAGAGTTCAGAGCGGTTGTACCGATGGCAGCTCCCATGGCGTTTCTCTCTTTCTTCGGAAGCAGAAGGTTGAATACGAAGAAGAAGATAACGGATGTTGCTGCGGATACCAGACCAAGGATAATACCAGATGCTCCTGCTGTTACGATGGTTGCCACGTCTGTCTTCGCGCCGATGGAGATGGTCATGAAGAAGGTAACAATCGGCTGTGCAGTTGCGCAGGCTTTCCGGAATCCGGCGTCTAAGTTACCCCAGATGAAACCAATCAGAATCGGAACCAGGGTAGCAATCAGAGAGTCAATCGGGATAGATGCAAGTCCGGTAGCTCCCAGGGCAACCAGGGTAAAGAACGGTCCGTCGTTCAGGGACAGGATGGAGATAGCTCCGGTATCTGTCGCATTACCAAACTGGGATGACAGGGAGATATAAAGGGAACCGTTGGAGTTTGTGATGGCTGCAATCCATACAAACGGAGTCAGTCCCAGGAATCCGGCGTCTCCACAGATAGCGCCTACTGCCAGACCGATAACTACACCGAGGATAAACTTGATACCAGTCAGTGCAACACCTTTGTAAAGAGGCATACCTACCTGTTTAATGTTAATTGTGGAACCACATACAATCAGGAAAAATCCCATCATACAGGAGTTTCCATCATAGAAAAGAGCTGTTACATAACCGCCAATCTGGTATACATCCGGGATGAATGTGGCAATCAGAACCGCGATAACAAGCGGGATAATAACCAGGCCGCCGGGAAGCTTTTTCATCTTGTTAAGCAAATCCAGGTCCATGGATTTCTTTTCTTTTACTTCGTTTTTGTTTTCACTCATTTTATCTTTTTCCTCCTTCTCTCAACTCTTTTGGCCGTCCATATTTGTTATAATCGTGTTTCGTTTCTTTTTACTGACGGGAGGCTTCTCCGAACAGACGGTCCACCACGTCGCAGGCCGTATTGTCGTTACCGGTCAGTCCGCCTTTTCCTACCACCGGCATGCCTGCATAGGCGCTTCCTACCAGACGTCCCACGTCTGTCTGTGGGATTACATAATCCACAACTTCAATACATTCCACGCCAAGCTGGTAGCATACGTTTACCATCGTGTCGCCGCCTGTGGTGTAAAGGCCGGCCACTTTTTCTTTTCCGGCAATCTCCAGCACCTGCGAGATGATGGTTCCCAGACCGGCGTTGATTCTGTCCGCACTCATTCCGGAAGCGTAATGTCTCTTGGCGTCCTCTTCATCCAGATTCAGAAGCTCTCCGTGGAGCGCTGTCTCAAACAGAATGGCTCTCGGCTGATTTTCGGATTTCAGAAGGTCTACTGCTTTATGTACTGCCTGGAATACTTCATCCACAGCTGCGTCTCCGCCGTCAATCAGGGCAACCGGGTCTACGCTGATGCGCACATGGCGTTTGTCCTCGCAGAGTACTTCCATCTGCTTTTTCGTAACCGGGGTGGCGCTTCCTGCCGCAATGAGAACGGTTTTTCCGGTCTCGTCGCCTTTGGGCGGAAGGTTCGGTTCTTCATTTCCAATCAGGTCCCGGAAATACGCCATTTTTGCGGTAAAGGGACCCGGGTCTACGGTTACAATATCCCATCCCAGGGAAATGCAGGCTTTGGAAATCGTCTCCACATCTTCGATTGTGATGGCGTCAACTACGATAACCTCACAGCCGTCTGTCCGCACTTCTTTCATGGCTTCTTCCACGGCCTCGTCCCCGGCCAGTACTTTATCCAGAGTTACCAGGCCTACTTTTCTTCTGGTCTGTCCCTCCAGCAGTCTGGGGATATAGTTTTCTTTTACAGGAGTTCTTACATCCTGGGCTACCGGCGTGTTAATCAGGGCCACGCCGTCGATAACGGAATACCCGCCTACCAGAATTCTGCGGGACTGGGGCATGGCCGGTACAACCACAGCCACAGTGCCTTCCGGAAGAACGTCCAGAATCGCATCAATTTCTACTCCAACGCCTCCCCGCAGGGTGGTATCAATCCGTTTCTGAAAATATTTTACACCCATGCCCTTCAGCGCTTCTGCTGCTGTTTTTACTTTTTCGTAAGCCTCGTTTGCCGGAAGGGCTCGGCTGTTGCTGCTGATAAGAATGGCATCCAGTTCGTCTGTGCCTTCTCCTTTTACCGCCGCATCCACGTTGAAAAATACGGCTGTTCTTGCTTTACTTCTTGCCAGAAGCACGCCTGTTGTGGTGGCTCCCGTTAAATCATCCGCTACGGAACCAATAAGTGGCATTTTCTTTCTCCTTTCTTTTTGTCTCTTCTCTATGCTTCTTTCTTTGCGTGCTGTTTTGCTGCATATTCGGAAACCACTTTCGTGGATTCAATCAGGCTGACACAGTTTGCGATTCCTTTTCCTGCAATGTCAAAAGCGGTTCCGTGGTCTACGGAGCTGCGGATGAACGGCAGTCCGAAGGTCAGGGTTACGGATTTTTCAAAATCCAGTGTCTTGCAGGCGATGTGTCCCTGGTCATGGTAGAGAGACAGGATTGCATCGTATTTTCCGGATTTTCCGATATGGAATACAGAGTCTGCCGGGCAGGGTCCCACTGCGTTGATTCCCCGTTTCTTTGCTTCTTCCACCGCCGGTCCGATATCGGTAATCTCTTCCGTTCCGAACAGTCCGTGGTCGCCGTTGTGCGGGTTTAATCCTGCCACGGCAATCAGCGGATTCTCGATTCCGATTTTCCGAAGTTCGGTATCAATGTTTATCACGTTCTCCAGGATAACGTCCTTTGTAGCATAGTGGCATGCGTCTACCAGAGACATATGACGGCTTACAAAGAATACTCTCAGCTTATGGCAGGAGAACATGGTCAGTGCATAAGGAGAATTGGTCTGGTGCTGATAAATCTCAGTGTGACCCGGTTCTTTGATTCCCACCAGCTTGATTGCGCCTTTATGAATGGGGGATGTGGAAACAGCGTCCACTTTTTTTGCCATTCCAAGCTCGATGGACTTCATAATCCAGTCAATGGCCATCTGGCCTGCCAGCGCCTGTTCTTTTCCCCATTCGATGGAATCGGTGTCGTAATCTCCGGTTTCCAGAATATCTACTGTTCCGAATTCGTACTTTGCCTCGGAGGGGTCGCTAATCAGATTGTACTTCAGTTCCTTTCCCAGAACCTTTGCCGCCCGTTCCATAATCGCTTTACTTCCGATTACAAATGGTCTGCAGCAGTCATGAATTTCCTGACTCAGCATGGTACCTACTACAATTTCCGGGCCGATTCCTGCCGGATCTCCCATGGTAATCGCTGTTACCGGTTTAAATACTGTTTCACTCATCGCTTTTCATTCCTTTCGTTTATTTTCGTTTTGATTTCTTTTTTATTTTGTTTGCGTGTTTTTTATGTTTTTATTTTATAATATTTTTTTCGTTTTATCAATGTTCTTTTTCATTTTCGTTAACCCGGACATTTTTTAAACCTGAATTTTATGCATATTTTACAAAAAATTTCCCTATTTTTTTCGTTTACTTTCGTTTCTTTCGTTTGTTATTTTTTTATCAGGCTTATGCAGGGGTTTTCCAGGATCATGTCAGAATCGACTGGTTGTTTTTTCCGAAAATCCGTAGTATAATCAGAGAAGAAATAGGATTGTATCCAATTTTACCAGAGGGGGAAAGATACCGCAGGCGGGTCTGGAACCAGGAAAAAGCGAAAAAAGCGAAAGGAGAACATGAAACTGTGAAAAAGAAATTCTATTTTGGAAGTAACCTGAAAATGTACAAAAACATTCAGGATACCGTAGCCTATCTTCAGAAGCTGGTGGAAAACACGAAAGATATCAGCCGGGAAGACATGGAACTTTTCATCATTCCTTCCTATACTACGCTGGAGAGCGCGACCACGAAGGTAGACCGCAATTATGTGAAGCTGGGCGCCCAGAATATGTGCTGGGAAGACCAGGGGCAGTTTACCGGAGAAATCTCTCCGCTGATGCTGAAAGAACTGGGACTGGACCTCGTTATGATTGGCCATTCTGAGAGACGGCATGTTTTCGGGGAAACAGATGCCGAAGAAAATAAGAAAGTGAAAGCCGCCTTAAATCACGGATTCACCACACTTCTCTGTATCGGCGAGACCGCAGAGGAGAAGGATTTCGGTATCAGCCCAGAAGTGCTCCGGACTCAGCTGAAAGTCGGATTCCACGATGTTCCGGTCAGCCAGGCCGAAAACATCTGGGTAGCCTATGAACCGGTATGGTCCATCGGCGTAAACGGCACTCCCGCCAGCGCCGACTATGCAGAAGAAATGCACAAAGTCATCAAAGGCTGCCTGAAAGAAATCTTTGGCGATGCTTCTGACGACATTCCCGTACTCTACGGCGGAAGCGTCAATCCCGGCAACGCCTGCGAACTCATCGTTCAGCCTTCCATCGACGGGCTCTTTACCGGCCGCGCCGCATGGGATGCAGACAAATTCAACGCCCTCATCCGGGATGCAATGAATGCATAATCCGTCGGGGACGGGTACAGGCTGGCCTGTACCCGTCCCCGACTACAATTCTGGAACTTTTCTGATTATTTCCGGGTCCTCCGTCCAGGCCGTGGCGCCTACTTTTTCTACTGCCCGGGCCCCGCACCAGAGGGCCAGACGCAGGCAGGCGTCCGGCGCGGCTCCCCGGGAAAGTCCGTAGAGGAATCCGGCCACAAAGCTGTCTCCCGCGCCGGTGGTATCCACACAGTTTACTTCTGCTTCTGCAGGGATGCGGCCTCTTACGTCCCGGCTGCGCACGTAACAGCCCCGGGAACCGCACTTCACTGTCACCTGGCCGGCTCCGGCACATTCCAGGACTTCCGCTCCTTCTTCCACCGTCTCTTTTCCCGTCAGCAGACGGATTTCTTCTTCATTTCCAAACAGGAAATCCACATACTGCAGGGCGGGCGCAAGTTGTTCTGCCGTCTCGCCGTTCTTCCGTTTTGTCATGTCTGCGCATACTGTAACTCCCTGCTCTTTCAGGCTGCAAAAAAGCGCGGCAAGTTCTGCCGGGCCGATATGGGGAGAAACGAACATGCTGGCAAAACAGAAAATCCCCGCGTCCTCCGGGAGAGGAACCCTGATATCCTCTGAACGCAGAGCCCTGAGACTTCCATGCGGACTGGTGAGAAAACTGCGCTCCCCGTTTTCCTGCACCAGCACCACGTTGACTCCGGTAGCGAGCCCTTCCCGAAACACAGAATCTCTCAGCCGGATTCCCTTTTCCCGGCAGTGACCTGCTATCATGTCTCCAGCCACGTCCCGGCCAAGTACGGTCTCCAGCATGACGTCGCCGCCAAGAGCCGCCAGCACCGTTGCTTCATTCAGTGCATCTCCTCCCATGGAAATACAAATCTCCTCAGCCGGACTGGAGCCCGTGGCAAACACTTCCGGCCCTGCCGGTGAAACCAGAACATCCAGAATCCCCGCCCCGGCTATCACAATTTTCTTTCCGCTTTTCCTTCTCGTCTTCTCCATATCCCGTCTTCCCTCTCTCTTCCATGCAGTCTCTGTTACCAGATAACCAGAGCATGCGCTCCAATGCTCTGAAAACTCTCCCAGAACCGTCCGGATTCCACACTCTGAAATCCCCGCAGAGGATCCGCCACCTGATAGCTCTCCCCGGTTCGCCCGTAAACCACCACACAGTGCAGGTTGGACCAGGGTATGTATATACTTCCGTCTTCCATTGTCCAGCTCCGTTCGCTGAGCTCCGGCGCCTCATACTCCTGAGTCACCCATACAATCACCGGAATTTCCTGGTCCAGATAACTTTCCAGCGCGCTTCTGCCCAGTCCGGCGAAAGCCTCCACCCGGAACCGCACACCCCGGTCGTCCAGAAATGCCTCCGCCGTTTCCCTCAGTGGTTCCTCAAAACAGTACCACCCCATATTCCTGCTGGTCGCGTCCCCGATATAGTACTCCTCCGGGTCGCCGCCCAGAAGTCCGTTTTGCGTCTCCCGCACTTCCAGGGCAGGCACATAGTTTTCCCAGAGTTCCATCTTGTCCGCTTCCGTGCCGGCCCAGTTTAAAACCATGGCCAGGCTGGCAATCTCACAGCCGTTCGGCATCTCCGGAAGCTGCCAGACAATCTCCAGTTCCTCCCGGACTGGCTCCTGCCAGTCTGCCGTTTCCCGTTCCTCTTCCTTTCTCTCCGGTTCTGTCACACTGCTTTCCCCGCATTCCTGCGGCTTCCAGGCCTGCCGCAGCGGTTCCTGCCCGGACACCTGCAGGCCCAGTACTACTGCCAGCGCTGCCACTGATGCCGCCTGACCGGCCCTTGCCGCCAGCTCTCTCAGCCTTCCCTGCCATCGCCCTCCTGCCATCCAGTGGCTCATGCTTCCTCGCTCTCCTTTGCCCGGCTATCCCATATAGGCAACCGCTTCTTCTCTGGTCATCCACACATGAATGCCTCCGCCCGATTCTATGAACCGCGCCGGATTAAAATTTTTCGCATACACCATCTCGCCCTCCCGGTAAACAAAGTTCTCATCCACGTAGGAGTGGGCTTCCGTAAAACGCTCCCTGCCGTCAATGCTCCGGATAGACACAACTTTCGCCCGGTCGCAGCGCACCTCATTCGTCGTCCCCGATACCCTGGCCGCCTCTTCCGGTATATAAAGCAGCACAATCTTCCGGTTAAAACATACTTTCCATGCCAGAAATGCGCCCTTCTCCGGACAGTACATCCGGAAAAATTTCGTCCGGTCATCCCACCGGATTCCAGTCAGGTCCGCCCGGTAAAGCCGGGCCCCGAACATATCCGCTCCGCTGATATCCGCACCCGCCAGACTGGCTCCCCGAAAATCCGCTTCCCGCAGCAGTGCTCCGGAAAACCGGCAGTTCCGAAAAGAAGAATCCTGGAAACAGACCCGCACCGCCTTAGCCCAGCTCAAATCAGCGCCGTCCAGTTTTACCCGGCAGATACTGGCCTTCTCCAGATTTACATTGTGCATATCCCAGCCCGCCAGATTCATGTCTTCCAGGCAGACTCCCCGCAGGTCCAGCTCCAGTCCCCTGGGCCGTTCCCGGAGAATCCGGGCCAGTTCCTCCTTTTTCAGCTTTTTCGGCATATCCGTTTCCTCTTTTCTTATCCTGTCTATCCAGACAGTTCTCTTCTATGCTATCTCCTATACTATTTTAACGGCGCTCCTTCCTTCCGTCAACCTCATTGGGGACGGGTACGCGCCGGTCCGTACCCGTCCCCGACTACAATTTAGAAACAATTCAGTCATATAGAAAAATCCCGCATCCGGAAAGTGCGGGATTTTTCAGGGTTTCTATTTTCAAACTTTGGAGGGTTTGGGAGGGTTAGAACTTTTTGTCGTATGCGGCTTTCATCCGTTTCAGGGCTTCTTCCAGGACTGCGGTCTGGGTAGCAATGTTCATCCGTACAAAGCCTCTTCCGGGTTCGCCGTAATTGGTTCCGCTGTTCAGCTTCACGCCTTCGTCGGCGAACATCTGAATCAGCTCGTCCTGCTCCAGATTCCATGCGCGGAAATCTATCCACAGCAGGTAGGTGCTTTCCGGTTCTGTAATCTTCGCGCCCGGCAGATTTTCTGCGAAGAAATCCTTTACCAGTTTAATGTTTTTCTGGAAATATGCATTCTGCTGGTCTACAAATTCTTCGCAGTCATTATAGGCCGTAATCAGGGCCTCGATTCCCAGATAATTATAGTCAAAATGATAATTGTCATAAACGACATTGTACTGGTCGCGAAGCGCCTTGTTATAAATAATCACATAAGCGGAGTAGAAACATGCCAGGTTAAAAGTCTTGCTTGGAGAACCCATCACTACCACGTTATTTGCCACTTCCTCTGAGAGAGAGAAATACGGGATATGTTTGTGATTGCCATACACGATATCTCCATGGATTTCATCGCTGACTATCAGCGTATTGTTCTTTTTACAGATATCGTACATCTTCTGCAGTTCTTCCCTGGTCCACACACGTCCTACCGGATTGTGGGGATTGCATACCAGCAGGATACGGGTCCGCGGATTCTGGGTCTTTTTGTCCAGATCCTCAAAGTCAATCTCAAAATGGCCGTTATTGTTAATCAGGTTATTATGCTCAATAAAACGTCCTGCTCCCTTGATTACTACACTGAATGTGTTATATACCGGAGACTGAATCAGAATATTGTCTCCCGGACGGGTGTAGGCGTTCAGAATCATCCAGAGGGCTCCGGTCATCAGACCCTGAGAATGGCGTACTGCCTCTTTGTCCACATCCAGTCCGTATCTTTTTTTGTACCAGCCGGTAACGGCGCTGGCAAATCTCTCCTGGGGAAGATAGCCGTAGGCAAATACGCCGAAGTCCACTTTCTTTCTTACTGCATCAATAATCGGCTGAGGGCTGCGGAAATCCGTATCCGCCACGCCCAGAGGGATATACTTTCCGTTTTCTCCTTCGTAATCCCATTTAAAAGCATCTGTTCCCACTCTGTTAATGGGTTCGTCAAAATTATGTACGTAGTTCATTGTTCTCCTCCTTTTTATTTACCGCTGTCTTTTCCAATATCATTTCCAATAGTGATACTGCTCTTTTTGTTTCCTTCTTTTTTCACAATGGCTGCCAGGGCAATCGCGCAGACCAGTCCAAGCAGTGCAAAGACCACCATCACAATGAAAATCAGTTTATATCCGAACGCTCCCGGATAGGCATCAATAAAATGTCCGTACAGTGTAAAGATGAAAAAGTCCGGTGTATTTCCAACCAGCGACAGAATACCTGCCGCCGCGCCGGCAAGCGCTACCGGAATTCCAATCTCTGCCGTTGTGGAATAATAGGTTCCGCGAATCATCATTACCACCACTGCCAGTATCAGCATCAGGGCTACTACAAGCACAATCGGGCTTCCCGCCGGAAGAACAATGTAGCATGCCGTCAGCACTGCTCCGATTATCAGCGCCACTTTCAAAAACTTAATCCGGGAACCCATTCTGTCGGCAATCATACCTCCAATGGGTGCTGCAATAAACGCTATCAGATACGTCCGCACAATACTCAGAGCGGAACTTAAGTTTACAGACATTCCATATTCGTCTGTCAGATAAGGTGTTAAGTATCCCAGACCATTGTAGAAGGAATATCCGAAAAATACAATCGCTCCTGCCAGCCATACTTTCGGCAGTTTCGCAACCTGAATCATTCCTGTCAGCGCTTCTTTCGCGTTAATATGTCCTTCCACCTCGTTCTTCTCAATAAGGAAATAGCAGAGCACACCCAGAGCCACCAGAACCGCGCCATAGAAAATCATGGTTGTCCGAAGACCCATCTGGGCACTTGCAAAC
>DSTFC04002__coassemble_1362_pt1 | contig 15462 bp, 12 predicted proteins | sample DSTFC04002__metabat2_high_PE_021 | metagenome-assembled genome bin DSTFC04002
GCACGGTGGTGTGAGAGGTCGGTAGGCGGAATAATTGCCTACCTCCTACTCGATTGCGATGCACCGGGGACGGATGCTGTGCCTGCAGGAGCGGCATCCGGCGGGCAGGTGTAATGCGTAAAAGGCCTTTTTTGGAAAAACACTTGAAAAACGTATTTTGGGGTGTTATGCTGAAATTGGTTTAGTTCCTATACAAAATAATGTGAGGAGAAGAAAGAAAATGAAATATGATTTTACATCCATTGTAGACCGGCATGGCAAGGATGCTATAGCCGTGGACGGAATTGGAAGAACGCCGGGATTTGCCCCGGACGCTCCGAAAGAGGGGTTTGACGCGATTCCCATGTGGGTAGCGGACATGAATTTTCCTACGGTTCCTACCGTTGCGGAAGAGATGATAAAACGTGCCGGCCATCCGTTGTTCGGATATTTTAATCCGACAGAGGAGTATTTCCAGTCCATTATCCAGTGGCAGGAAAAGAGAAACGGGGTAACAGGACTGAAGCCGGAACATATCGGATATGAGAATGGAGTCCTGGGTGGCGTGATGTCAGCTGTGACATCCTTTGCAGCTCCAGGGGACGGCGTGCTGCTGCACAGCCCTACCTACATTGGATTCACCAATTCACTGGAAAATGGCGGCTTTAAGATTGTTCACAGTCCCCTGAAAAAGGATGAGAACGGCGTCTGGCGTATGGACTTTGAGGACATGGACCGGAAGTTGAAAGAACAGAAAATCCATGTGGCCATTTTCTGCAGCCCGCACAATCCCTGCGGAAGAGTATGGGAAAGATGGGAGATTGAAAAGGCCATGGAGGTGTACCGGGCAAATGACTGCGTGGTTATCTCCGATGAAATCTGGTCCGACATTATCCTGGACGGACACCAGCACATTCCGACCCAGTCTGTCAGTGAAGACGCCCGGAATCGGACGGCGGCATTTTATGCCCCTAGCAAGACCTTTAACCTGGCAGGGCTGGTAGGCAGTTATCACATTATTTATAATTCCTGTCTGCGGGACCGGATTGTGGCAAAAGGCGGAAAATCGCATTATAACAGTATGAATGTGATGTCCATGCATGCCCTGACAGGCGCCTATAAGCCGGAAGGATACGAGTGGGTGGATGAACTGCGCAGCGTCATCAGCCAGAACGTGGATTATGCCTGCACCTATATCGAGGAACATTTTGAAGGCGTGGAAGTCAGCAGGCCGGAAGGAACCTATATGCTTTTTGTGGACTGCGAGAAGTGGTGCAAAGCTCACGGCAAAACCATCGAAGAACTGGAAAAGGCCGGATGGGATGTGGGCGTGGCCTGGCAGGACGGCAGAATGTTCCATGGCCCGTATTCTGTGCGCATGAACCTGGCTCTTCCTCTGGAGAGAGTAAAAGAGGCGTTTGACCGTCTGAATAAGTATGTGTTCCGGTAACTGTGAATGGAGACTGCCGGTCGGAGATTATTAAAAGTGGAGGCGTTTATTGTGGGGAAGGAAGAAATATATCTGAAATACACCCCTTACGAGATGTCGACGATTATTGAGAGGCTGAATGCGCTGAATACGATTACGGCGGCAAAGGACTATGGAACCGGAGAGAAGATGCATACAGTCGAGGTACATATTCTAAGCTGGATTGCGGAGAATCCAGGCATTTCGGTAACTGATGTGGCACTTGCATGGAACCGCACAAAAGGGGCGGTATCACAGATTATCCGGAAGTTGGAAGAAAAAGGGATGGTTGAACGGAAGAATCCGCCGGACAACAAAAAGACGGTCTGTCTGTATGTAACGGAAAAAGGGGCGGAACTGGACAGAGCCCATCGGGAATACGATTCCCGAAACTATGTCGCTTTTCTGAAGATGGTGGAAAAGTATTTTGAGCCGGAAGAAATCGAGAAAGCGTTTGAGTTTATGGAAATCTGGACAGAACTGTCCATGCAGTGGGAGCCCTCATAATGGAATAGAGAAAGACGAACCCGCCTCTCCCTGGTGAAGGAGAGGCGGGTATGTTTTTGTCTGAATTGTTCGGGAATTATAGTCAGGGACGGGTACGGGCCGGCCCGTACCCGTCCCCGACTAACGCCTAACAGCATTTGTAGCAGGTGTCTATCGCATGAGCGATAACCCGTGCCTTCAGATTCCGTGTGCCGCACATGCCGCCGCCCTGGCTGCAGGACAAACTGAGGTCGTCCGGGAGGACGAAACGGATACATTTTACAAGGACATCGCGGCAGGAGGGATAGCTGTGTGCCGGGATGGTAACGGTCTTCAGCCCGCGGGGATGTTCACTGCCGTTACAGTCCACTTCCGAGAGAATGACGGCCAGTGCGGTCCGCCTGCCGGGGCAGACGTCTTTCAGCGTCAGACTCAGTTCGACAATGCGTCCGGTGGATTCCAGATACGTGTCTCCCAGGTTTACGGTCACAAAATCATCGCAGCCGTCCACAGTAAAGTCAAAGGGCTCCGGGCAGGGCTCCGGCGTGATAATAATGCCGCAGTCGACCTTGACGGACGGGTCGGGGAAGGTGACCAGGTTCCCTTCCATGTCGGAATAGTGGATGGACTGGTTGACCTGTTTGGTTCCAGAACTCTGGGAAATATGCCGGATATAAAACTCCAGCGTGGCGCCCTCGTTCCCGGAGACGCCCAGTTCCGGTATCTTCCATTCCAGAGCAGTGGTGTTTACAGCCATGGCAGTTCCCTTCGTGGGCGGGATAATGCTCATAATGGCAAAATCCGGACTGATTACTTCGTTTATGACAATACCGGTTGCTCCCGGTTTCGAGATGTTGGCAGCCAGATCCGCAAACAGATCTTCCAGATCTGAGTCGTCCGGGGTGACTGCCACGTGGGAAGCATCAGGGTCTGTCGCCCAGTCGTTCAGGACGCTGACATCTATACCGTCGGCCCCGATAAGTCCGATACAGTAGATGATGATGCCCGCCGCCCTTGCAGCAGCCGCTACCGGGGCAGGCGGGGAGCCGGAAGTGGTTTGGCCGTCTGTGAACATGACGATGACTTTTGTGTTTGAAGACATGGAATCGAAAAGTCCCACAGCTTCGGTGAATGCGTCTGCATGGTTGGTGGAACCGCCTGCGGTCAGCGTATCCACGGCTGTTTTCAGGTCTGCCACGGAAGTAATCAGCTGAGTGTCAGCAGTAGCGGCGCTGGAAAAACTGACAATGCCAATCCGGCTTCCGGAGCCGATGACGCCGTCCCGGGAACTGTCCGTGGCCTCGTCAATAATATCAATAAACGTATTTGCTCCGGCTTTCATGTTCGCCAGGGGGCTGCCCGCCATGCTGCCGGAACGGTCCAGGACCAGAACGATGTCTGTGGGATTGGACACAATATCAGGAGCAGCGGAAAGCGCAAGGGTTACTTTCAGAGTGCCGTCACAGCCTATCTGGTGTGCGTCGGTCTGTTTATTAGAATTTGTAATACCCATGGTGTTTTCCTCCATATTTGATTGATAGAAAGAAGATGCCTCTTCTCTCCATATCATATGATGGTCCGGCAAAAAGGGTACGGACATTCCCGCAGCCTCTTCCTATAGGAATCCGCAGAGGGTCTCCCCGGACAGGGCGTCGTTCCAGTAGAAAAGTCCGGGGGTTTCGCACACCTGGAACAGGGAGAACATCTCCTCCATATCCGGACAGATGTCCGGAAAGAGATTGGGCAGCTTTTCCAGAAGACACTCCTGGTAAAGCAGGGTCCGCCGGTCGTTCCAGATGGCGCAGTAGAAGATATCCGCCTCCACCAGATCCTGGAACATGTGACTGCCGTAGCTCAGTTCCGGGACATATCCGGCCCGGCTGTCAGATACCTCACAGATACCGCGGAAACCGGAGATGTCGGCAAAGCTTACCGGAACCCCAAGCTCCGGGGAGGAGGTGCCGATTCTGCCGGGAACCAGAAGGAGCAGGCTGCCATATTTCCCTTTATAATACCGGTTCACCCGCCTGATGGCCTGGGCCGCCTCCGGCTTCAAGCTGTAGGGACAGTTGTAATAAGCCACCGGGTCCACCCGGACCACGGCGGTAATGGGAAGCCTGGCAGAGCCGCCCATGGAGGAATCCTGCAGATGGAAAAACGTCTGCCCTGTGGTCAGGGAGGGAATCCGGACACGGGTTCCCTCTTTTCCGGCGGTCAGGGGACGGCACTGCACCAGATTCATGACAAAGTTGCCGTCCTCGTCCAGGTTGACGGTATACTCGATATCCACCGGATTTTTGTAAGCGGCCTCCAGTGTCTGCAGGGTTTTCTGCATAAACCCGGTAAAGGTTCGGTTTTCCAGAAGCTTCTGGCAGGTGACAAACCAGACCTGCCGCCATTTTCCCCGCCGCTTCAGGGCGTCCTCTGCCTCATAGTCCCGCTCCATAACTGCTTTTTTAAACCACAGCGGAAGCTGGTCCGGCAGACGGTCCACGGAAACCGTCACAAGCCGGTTCTGACTGGTGTCCAGCACGTCCATGTTCCGCTGGGAAAACCGGTGCCGGGAAGCGCAGTCCCCATAGAGGGAAACTGCCGGGCGGTCCAGATTTACCAGGCGGGGATAGTCGTTTTCGGTACGGTCCACGGCCCGGGTGCCAAGGCCGGTCACAATCCGCAGGAGTCCGGCGGAAGGATTCATATCCCTGCTCAGCCGGTAAAAACTGCGGCTGTAGCCCACCCCTGCGGCGGAGGGAAAGAAGAGGCTTCCGTAGTAGGAACCGGAGACCCGCTGGACCAGCACGGCCATCTGCTCGTCGTGGTGTTCCAGGCCCTGCAGTTTCCGGTATTCCAGGGCGGAAACGTCCATCGTGCTGGCATAGACGGTACGCACTGCGTCTTCAAAAGCCGCAAGCCGTTCTTCCGGGGAACCCTGATTTACGCAGAAGACGGATTCGTATTTTCCGGCAAAGGCATTTCCGAAGCCGTCCTCCAGAAAGCTGGAGGAACGGACGATAACCGGACTCTGGCCGTAATACTCCAGAAGCGAGCGGAACTGCTCCCGGATATTGGCAGGGAATTCTCCGGAAAGAAGCGCCTTTTTCAGCGCCTCTGCACGGGAGAAATAGCCCTCTTCGGTCCGCTGGGCAATCCGCAGTTCCCAGCAGTGATTCGTCACGATATACGTGTAGAATACGTCGGAGCCGATGTAGTAAGAGTCGTGGGGCTCATGGTACAGCCGGTATTCCGGAATGGAAGTGTGGACAATCTTCCGGGCCAGCAGCATCCCGCAGGCCTTGCCGCCGATGGAGCCGCTTCCTATCATCCGCTTGCGGATTTTAAAATAGTCTTCCGGCGAAAAATATTTCTTCAGCATTTCCTGCATTCTGGGGTCCCGGGTCATGGTGCTTTCCAGAATCTGCTGTTCTGTTTCCGGCCGGAAAGAGCCGTGCTGGTAGTCCATGCGCGCCTGGGAGAGAAACCGGTCGTAGCTGTCGTAGTTCTGGTCCTGCCGGCTGTTTTCCTCCTCTTCCAGAAGCTGGTAGTATCTGCTTAAGGCTACCCCGTCCGTGACGGGATGAAACTCTCCGTCTGGAAGCGTACAGCCGTGGGGCATGAACATGCGGGAAGAATACCGGCTCCACACTTTCAGGGGGTGGAGATACATCTGTCTACCGCCGCTGTAGATGTCCAGAAGAAGCTGAGTGGTGTCTCGTATCCGGGCGATGGTGTCGTAGGAATGCCGGCCCCGGATAAGGGGGAAGTAAGCGACTGTGTCCAGCCGGAAGAGGCAGGGGCAGGTGACCTGGAAAAAATTTCCCATCATCAGGTCCGTATACCAGACGGACTGCAGAAAGGACAGACTGTCAAATACATAGAAGGCGTCTCTTCCCTCCTGGAGAATCCGGCTGTAAATGTCCACGGTAAAAGCCTCGAATCCTTTGTCCGGGTCGAATTCACAGATTTTCAGTCCTTCCCGGGGCGTCAGAATCGGGTCGTGGTTTGCGAACCGCATATAGATGACGTTCCGTCCGTCCCGAATGGCCTGGTCTGCAAAAGGGCGGGCAAAGTAGCAGAAGTCTTCCAGACTGGACACGCTCCAGACCACATTGTCCCCCATGCGAATGGAGTCCAGAATCCGGTCCATGCCCGGCAGACCACTTTCAATTCTGTCAAATGCTCCCATGATAATTCCTCCAGTAATGAAAAAGGCAAAGAAACTGCGCGTTTTTTTGCAGCTTCCTTGCCACTGTTTCCGGTTTTTTTCCATTATAACACGCCGGGGAACATCTGCCCAGTGTAAAATCTTTCGAAAAAGAACAAAAACAGGTTGCAATCCTGACGGGCCTGTGTATAATAGGATTTGTTCTGTAATTTTTAACGAAAAGTATAGTATTAGAAAACAGACGCAGAAAGAGGAGGTGGGGAAGTGGATATCGGCAGGAAGCTCAAGGAGCTTCGTCTGCAGAATGACCTGACGCTTGGGGACCTGGCATCCCGGAGCGAGCTTACCAAAGGATTTCTGTCCCAGGTGGAGAGAAATCTGACCACTCCCAGCATTGCCACGCTGGAAGATATTCTGGAAGCACTGGGAAGCAGTCTGTCCGAGTTTTTCCGGGAGGAAGAGGAGAAGCAGATTGTTTTTCAGACTCAGGATTTTTTTGTGGATGAACAGGAGGACTACCAGATAGAATGGATTGTTCCCAACGCACAGAAGAACCAGATGGAACCCATTATTCTGACGCTGCATCCGCACAGGAAGAGCCATGTCCTGCAGGCCTTTCAGGGGCAGGAGTTTGGCTACGTACTAAAGGGGAACGTGACCATCGTACAGGGAAGTAAAAAATACAAAGTACGGACACGGGAAACCTTTTACCTGGATGGCTCAAAGAGCCATTATCTGTATAATCATGGCAGCAGTGACGCCAGAATTCTCTGGATTACCACGCCGCCCATGTTTTAGGAAGGAGAGTAACGATGGAAGAGAAGAAGCTGATAGAGTTCCGGGACATCGTAAAGAACTTTGACGGACAGATTGTGCTGAAAGGCATCAATCTGGACATCTATGAGAACGAGTTTGTAACTCTGCTGGGACCCAGCGGGTGCGGAAAGACTACCCTGCTCAGAATTCTGGGAGGATTTCTGGATGCGGATGAGGGGAAAGTGATTTTTGACGGAGAGGAAATCAGTAAAAAGCCGCCTTATGAGCGGGAACTGAATACGGTATTTCAGAAGTATGCCCTGTTTCCTCACCTGAGTGTTTATGAAAATATTGCTTTCGGCCTGAAAATTAAAAAGATGAGCAAGGACGTCATCGACCAGAAGGTCATGAAGATGCTGAAGCTCATCGGGCTGGAAGGATATGAGGATAAAAATACCACCCTGCTGTCCGGCGGTCAGCAGCAGCGGGTGGCCATTGCCCGGGCTCTGGTAAACGAGCCGAAGGTGCTGCTGCTGGATGAACCTCTGGCGGCCCTGGATCTGAAGCTGCGCAAGGAGATGCAGTATGAGCTGAAGCGGATTCAGCAGGAGGTCGGAATTACCTTTATCTTTGTCACTCATGACCAGGAGGAGGCTCTGACCATGTCCGACAAGATTGTAGTTATGAACAACGGAGAAATCCTCCAGGTGGGGACTCCGGAAGACATCTACAACGAACCTGCCAGCCGGTTTGTGGCCAACTTTATCGGAGAGAGCAACATCATTCCTGGGGTCATGCTGGAAGATTACAAGGTCCGTTTTGACGACCTGACCTTTGACTGCGTGGATTTCGGTTTCCGGGAAAACGAGCCGGTGGACGTGGTTATCCGTCCCGAGGATATTGATATTGTGGACGTAAAGAACGGAAAGCTCACCGGAGAGGTGCTCAGCGTTCTGTTTAAAGGCGTGCACTATGAGATTATGGTGGAGACCGTGCCCGGAACCAGCGTAACTGTGAATATGCGGGTGGGCAAGGAGCAGGATGTGACCAGCGGGGACGGAAAGGAAAAAATCAGCGCGGGAAATATCTATGTGGATATCGATGACGTGGAGAGCCTGGACGATAAAGAAATCATCGCGCTTTCCAATGCCCAGGCCTGGGATCCGGAAAGCGACGAATTTATCTCCATCGCAAAGGTAGAATATGACCTTTCCAAAGAAGAAGGCCAGTATCCGGTGATATTCTCCACTTCAAACGGAACCAGCATCGAGCGGACCATCTATGTGGTGGACCAGCCCTTTGTAAAGAACGAAAAAGCCAACGAGGCGGTTATGGCCTTTAATTTTATGAAGTCTGTGGATGAGATTACCGAGTCCCAGGCGCTGGATACGGATTTGAAGACATGGGCAGGAGCCCAGGGATGGAAGTTAAGCGATGAAAATGAGAGCGTGGACATCAGCGTGGATTATGATTTTGACCCGGCGGACATAAAGGAAGGCGTGTATCCGATTACCTTCTCCACAACCGGACGGGAATTCAAGATTCATACGACGGATTACACGGAAGAAGGTCAGGAGGTCGGTCTGACGTTTTTCCCGGAAGACATCCATGTCATGTCCAGGGGGGTATACTAAATGAAACGGTTTTCCCAGCTGGCAATCCCTTATATCATCTGGGCCGTACTGATGCTGGTGCTGCCCATGGGACTGATTGCCCTCTATTCCTTTATGGAGCAGGGGAACAGCATCATTCCCTTTTCCTTTACACTGGAACACTACATTACCTTTTTCACCGACCCGGATTTTCTGTTAATCCTGTGGCGTTCCCTTGTAATTGCAGTAAAGACAACCATTATCTGCCTGCTTCTCGGCTATCCGCTTGCGTATTACATCGCCCGGAGCCGGGAGAAGGTACAGAATATTCTGATTCTGTGCGTCACCCTTCCCATGTGGATAAACATGCTGGTGCGTACGTACGCCTGGATTGGCCTTCTGAGCGAGGGCGGCATCATTCAGCGGCTGCTTGGCCTGATTGGACTGGGAGATGTGGAACTTCTTTACACAGAAGGCTCAGTACTTCTCGGCATGGTATATAATTTCCTGCCGTTTATGATTCTCCAGATTCAGACGTCCTTAAGCAAGATGGATCATTCCCTTCTGGAGGCCAGTGCGGACCTGGGCGCGTCCCCGGTTCAGACGTTTCGCAGGGTAACCCTGCCGCTCTCCCTTCCGGGAGTCATCAACGGCATTACCCTGGTGTTCCTGCCGGCAGTAAGCTCCTTTTTCATACCCAAGCTGCTGGGAGGCGGACAGTATTTCCTGATTGGAAATATGATTGAAAATCAGTTTATTACCGTAGGTGAGTGGAACTTCGGAAGCGCCATTTCCATGATTATGGCAGTCATTATGATGCTGCTGATGATGGCCGTGCGCAAAATCGAGATTCACAACCAGGGAGGAAAGGGGGCAGAGGAATGAGAGAAAAGAAACGTCCTTTTGGAAAGCTTCTGATGATTCTGGCCATCGCCTTTTTCTACCTGCCGATTGTGTACATGGTGGTATTTTCCTTTAATGAAGGGAAATCCCTGACCAGCTTTACCGGGTTTTCCCTGCGCTGGTATCAGCACATGATGGAATCCGGCGATATGATGGAAGCGCTTTATACGACGTTCAGTGTGGCGGTACTTGCCACCTTTGTATCCACGGTAGTGGGTACGATTACGGCCATCGGACTGAGCAAATCCAGAAAAATCATCCGGAATATTATGGAACAGGTCAACAACCTGCCCATGATGAACCCGGAGATTGTAACGGCCATCGGACTGATGCTGCTGTTTATCACCTTCCGGGTGGAGAAGGGATACATGACCATGCTGCTGGCGCATATTGCATTCTGTATTCCCTATGTCATCCTCTCGGTTATGCCGAAAATCCGGTCCCTGGACCCCAATCTGGCGGATGCGGCCATGGACCTGGGAGCGACGCCCTGGCGGGCGCTGACGAAGGTTATCGTGCCCCAGATTACGCCGGGAATCGTATCCGGAGCCCTGATTGCCTTTACCATGTCCGTGGATGATTTTATTATTTCCTACTTTGTCACCGGACGGGGTGTGAAGAACTTAAGTATTGTGGTCTACACCATGAGCAAGAGGGTGAACCCCAGTATCAATGCGGTTTCCACCCTGGTGGTAGTGATTATTACCATCATTCTGGTACTGATTAACGTGGTTCCCCTGATTACGGAAAAGAGGGGAACAAAGGAAACGATTGGCAAACGGCGCGGACTGGTGCCGGTCGTGGCGGTCTGCATGGCTGTGGTGGTGCTGGTAATTTCCCTGAACCTGCGGGGCGCAGGAGGAGGCGACCGTCCATACGAAGGCCAGACTCTTCATATTTATAACTGGGGAGAATATACCGGCGAAAATATCATCGGAGATTTCGAGGAGGAAACCGGGGCCACGGTCGTGATGGAAAACTTCGACTCCAACGAGCAGATGTACATCAAGGTGGCAAACGGGGAGTCCTACGATCTTCTGGTGCCCAGTGATTACATGATACAGCGTCTGATTGAGGAGGATCTGCTTCAGAAACTGGACAAGTCGAAACTGGACTGCATGGACAAGCTGTCAGATGCGGTAAAAGGTCTGCCTTATGACCCGAATAATGATTACTCCGTACCCTATTTCTGGGGAACCGTGGGAATTGTATACGACAAAACCAAGGTGGACATTGAGGACCTGGAGCGGGAAGGCTACAATATCTTCCTGGATGAAAAATACAAAGGGGACGTCTACCTCTATGACTCCGAGAGGGATTCCTTTATGATGGCCCTGAAAGCGCTCGGGTATTCCATGAACACCGAGGACGAGGGAGAACTGCAGGAGGCCTATCAGTGGCTGGTACAGTGTGTGGAAACCATGGACACGGAAATCGTAACGGATGAGATTATCGACAACATGGCCCAGGGAAGAAAAGCGCTGGGACTGATTTATTCTGGCGACGCCACGTACGTAATGGCCGAGAATGAGGACATGGGTTACTACATGCCGGAGACCGGCACGAACCTGTGGTCCGACGCCATGGTGATTCCGAAAAATGCGGAGAATCCGGAACTGGCCCATGCCTTTATCAACTTCGCCAGTGACTACGACGGGGCCTATGACAACTCCAGCTATGTAGGGTATACCTCTGCAAACCAGGAGGTTATGGACGTGCTTTCCGGCGAGGGCGGAGACTATGAGGGCATCAATGCCTACATCCCCCGGACCGATAACGAAAACGACGAGGTCTTTGTCTATAACGCCACAACCAAGCAGATTATCAGCGATTTGTGGAGCCGGGTAAAAATTGCGGCCAGCAATGCCAACTGATGAGGCGGAAAGATTTAATAAAGTTTTTAGATTTTATCTATTGACCGGCAGCCACTGCCGGTCAATATAATATAGAGAGAAATCTTTTCACAGACAGGAGGAATTTTACATGAGAAAGAATTTTGGAGCAAAGCCGTATATGTACCCGCAGCCGGTGCTGATTATTGCTACATATGATAAAGAAGGAAATCCGGACGCCATGAATGCGGCCTGGGGAGGAATCTCAGAGTCTGACCAGATTTCCATGTGCTTAAGCGCCGGACACAAGACCACAAAAAATATCCTGGAGAGAAAAGCATTTACCGTAAGCATGGCGGACGCGGCCCATGTGACGGAGGCGGATTACCTGGGAGTGGTTTCCGGAAATGATGTGACGGACAAGCTGGAGAAGGCCGGCCTTCACACGACAAAGAGCAGCTTTGTGGACGCGCCGCTGATTGACGAGTTCCCCATGGCCCTGGAATGTGAACTGGTAAGCTATGATGAGGAAAGCTGCCGCATGGTCGGGAAAATCGTCAATGTATGCGCAGAGGAAAGCGTGCTGGATGAGAGTGGGAAAATCTCTCCCGCAAAACTGCGCCCCATTACCTTTGACCCGGTAAATAATGATTATCTGGTTCTGGGAGAAAAGGTGGGAAATGCCTTCCAGGACGGTATGAAACTGAAATAAACAAAAAGGAGTGTAAGTAAGGTATGAAAGTGCTGATGATTAACGGAAGCCCTCATGCAAAGGGGAATACCTGGACTGCCCTTCATGAGATGGAGCAGGTTTTCGAAAAGGAGGGCATTGAGTCTGAGATAATCCAGGTGGGAAACCAGGATATCCGGGGCTGTATTGCCTGTCATTCCTGCTTTGAAAAAGGAAAGTGTGTCTTCCAGGATATGGTAAATGAAGTGGCGCCGAAATTTGAAGCATGCGACGGCCTGGTAGTGGCAAGTCCCGTCTATTATGCTTCCGCCAACGCGACCCTGATTGCCTTTCTGGACCGGCTGTTTTACAGCACACGGTTTGACAAGACCATGAAGGTGGGTGCATCCGTGGTGGCGGCCAGAAGAGGCGGCCTTTCTGCCACGTTTGACGAGCTGAACAAGTATTTCACTATCTGTGGCATGCCCGTGGCCTCCAGCCAGTACTGGAACAGTATCCATGGCCGGGAACCGGGGGAGGCTGCTCAGGATTCAGAGGGCCTGCAGACCATGCGGACCCTGGCCCGGAACATGAGCTTCCTTATGAAGAGCATTGCCCTGGGAAAAGAGACCTACGGCCTGCCGTAAAAAGAACCGGCACAGCATACGAATTTTATACGCTAGGCGAAAACAGCAGAGAACAAGGAGGATGGAGCATATGGACAGAATGAGTGACAGACTGAAACATTGTGTGGAGCAGATTCGGGAGAGAACGGATTTTCAGCCGGAAGTGGCAGTGGTGCTCGGTTCCGGCCTGGGGGAATATGCCCGTAACATGGACACTGTATGCGAGGTACCCTACAGTGAACTGGACGGGTTCCCGGTATCTACAGTGGAAGGACATGACGGACGGTTCCTGTTTGGTTATGTGAACCAGGTGCCGGTAGTGCTGATGAAAGGCAGGGTTCATTATTACGAGGGATATGAAATGCAGGAAGTCGTGCTTCCCATACGGGTGATGGGACTGCTGGGAGCAAAGGATCTGCTTCTTACCAACGCGGCCGGGGGAATCTGTCTGGATTTCCAGCCGGGAGATTTGATGCTGATTACGGACCATATCTCCACAGCCGTGCCGAGTCCCCTGCGCGGACCCAACCTGGATGAGCTGGGCGTACGTTTCCCGGATATGAGTCATGTCTATGATACAAAGCTCTGCGAGCTGGCCAGAAATCAGGCCCGGGAGCTGGACATTTCCCTGCGGGAGGGCGTTTACATCCAGTGCCCGGGACCGGCCTATGAGACGCCGGCAGAAATCCGGATGATGCGGACGCTCGGAGCAGACGCGGCCGGTATGAGCACAGTGTGCGAGGCAATCGCCGCAAGACACATGGGAATGCGGGTGTGCGGAATCTCCTGCATTACCAACATGGCCGCCGGTATCCAGAATCAGCCGCTGAGTCACGAGGAAGTTCAGGAAACGGCAGACAAGGTAAAGGATTCCTTTGAAAAACTGGTAACCGGAATCGTAAGCAGTATGAGAAAAGAAAAATAATGCCGGACTGTGCCGGACAGGAAGAGAGAAATGACAAAAAAACAGCGTACAAAAGAGGTAATTGAAAGACTGAAAAAGGAATATCCCGACGCGGGCTGCACACTGGACTATGACCAGGCCTGGAAACTGCTTGTCAGCGTCCGCCTGGCAGCTCAGTGTACGGATGCCAGAGTCAATGTAGTGGTGGAAAAGCTCTATGAAAAATATCCGGACGTGAATGCCCTGGCAGAAGCAGATGTGGCGGACATTGAAGAAATCGTGCGTCCCTGCGGCCTGGGAAAAAGCAAGGCCCGGGATATCAGTGCCTGCATGAAAATACTGAAAGAAAAATACGACGGAAAGGTGCCGGAGGATTTTAATGCCCTGCTGAAGCTGCCTGGTGTAGGACGAAAAAGCGCCAACCTGATTATGGGGGACGTCTTTGGGAAACCGGCGATTGTGACAGACACACACTGTATTCGCCTGGTGAACAGGATTGGTCTGGTGGACAGCATAAAAGAACCGAAGAAGGTGGAGATGGCACTGTGGAAACTGGTTCCCCCGGAGGAGGGCAGTGATTTCTGCCACCGGCTGGTATATCACGGCCGGGACATCTGCACGGCAAGGACGAAACCTCACTGTGACAGATGCTGTCTGGAAGATATCTGCCCGAAAAAGGGAGTGGAAGATTAGTCTTCCCTCCCTTTCAGCCAGGTCTGAAGAAACTCTTCCGCACTGACGGGCCGGCTGTAATAATAGCCCTGCCCATAGTCGCAGCCCAGGGACCGGATAAAAGCTTCGTTTTCCTCTGTTTCCACGCCTTCTACTACAGTGGAAATACGAAGCTTCCGGCTCAGGGAAACGATTTCTTCCATAATAATTTTCTGATTGGGGTGCCGGTTGCTGGTTATCTCCATCAGGAATCCGCGGTCCAGTTTCAGTTCATCAATATCCAGACTCCCCAGTGTGTTCAAAGAAGAGTAGCCGCTTCCGAAATCATCCATGGAGATTCGGAAGCCTTTTTCGTGCAGCGCACCGATTCGCTCGTTCAGAGCGTCCAGGTCTTCCATGGAAAGGCCTTCAATAATTTCCAGGGTAATCATCTCCGGAGGAATCCGGTATTTTTCTACGAGCCCGCAGAGTGACTCTACATACCCGGTCTCAAAGAAAAGAAGGCGGGACTGATTGACGGAAACCGGAAGGAAGGGAAGGCCGCTGTCGTGCCATTTCCTCAGATGGATACACACCTGCTCCATCATATACATATCCAGGCGGGCACAGAACCCGTTCTGCTCAAACAGAGGAATAAACTGGTCCGGATAAATCATGGAATGTCCGGAAGGAATCCAGCGGACCAGCGCCTCCGCCCCACCCAGTTTTCCGTTCTGAAGAAGAATTTTAGGCTGAAGATAAAGGCAGAACTCTCCGTCGTCCAGAGCCTGCTGCATATGGCTTTCCACATAGTTTTCAATTTCTTCGGTTTTGTGAAGTTCCTGGTCGTAGAACCAGATGTTTCCCGGAGTATCCTTTGCCGTGCGGAGAGCAAAGAGGGAATGGGTAACCATCTCGGAAACTGTATCCCGGTGCTCCTCTGTGTCCATGCAGACAGCCACGCCGCAGTAGAGCAGGGCGGGATAGTTGTTGCGCTGGCTGGACAGGGTCATATGAGCCACTCTGGCCTGAATTTGCTGAAGCCGGCGGCGGATAACATTCCGGTCGGTTCCCAGAAGAAACAGGAAAAACAAATCAGAACTGTCCCGGCAGAAGGCTTCCTCTCCGCTCAGGCTGTCTTCCAGCACTTCGGAAATATGACAGAGCAGACGGTCTGCCCGGTTTCTGCCAAAGATTTCATTGATAAATTTAAAATTTCGTATATTTAACGCCACGATACTGTACCGGGTCGTCTTTCCGATAACCGGCTCAATTTCCTGGGAAAACCTGCTGTAGTTATAAGCGCCGGTGAGCGTGTCATAATAGGCCAGAGAGATAAGCTGGCGGTTGTTTTTCCGCAGAAGGCGGTAGCCGTAGAAGGTAAGAAATACCATCAGCGCCAGAAGACCGATAAAGGTAATCCGGGTGGCTGT
>DSTFC04002__coassemble_1363_pt1 | contig 15457 bp, 9 predicted proteins | sample DSTFC04002__metabat2_high_PE_021 | metagenome-assembled genome bin DSTFC04002
ATTCGGAACTGCTCACCGTGCACACTGCTCCAATGTCGGCGTAACAAAATATGTAGATACTGCAGTAGTAGGATACCTGATGCAGAAAGAAATAGATTTCCTCGGAAACGCAGTAAACAATCCGGAGAGACCGTTTGTTGCCATCCTTGGCGGCGCAAAAGTTTCCAGCAAGATTTCCGTTATTGAAAATCTGCTTGACAAGGTAGATACCCTGATTATCGGCGGCGGTATGGCTTATACATTCAGCAAAGCCCAGGGCGGAAGCGTAGGAAAATCCCTTCTGGAAGAAGATTTCTGCGACTATGCCGCAAACATGATTAAAAAGGCAGAGGAGAAAGGCGTAAAACTGCTTCTTCCGGTAGATACCGTGATTGCAGATGATTTCTCCAACGACGCCAACACAAAGATTGTTCCGGAAGGACAGATTCCGGACGACTGGGAAGGCCTGGATATTGGACCGGAGACCATCAAACTTTACACAGACGCAGTAAAAGATGCAAAGACCGTTGTATGGAACGGACCGATGGGCGCTTTCGAGATGCCGAAATTCGCAGCCGGAACCGAGGCAATGGCAAAAGCACTTGCAGACATTGACGCAGTAACGATTATCGGCGGCGGCGATTCCGCAGCTGCTGTAAACCAGCTGGGATATGGCGACAAGATGACTCATATTTCCACCGGTGGCGGAGCTTCTCTGGAATTCCTGGAAGGAAAAGAACTTCCGGGCGTGGCAGCTGCCAACGATAAGTAAAAAGCTTAGCGAAGCCGAGCACACAGTGCGAAGGGTGAGCTTAGCGTTTACTTAGTCCGCCGTAGTTGCCGAAGTTTCTCATGAGGCCTACGGAGGCGGACATACCCGTGTAAAGCTTAGCGAAGCCGGGCACACAGTGCGAAGGGTGAGCTTGGCGAGTGCGAATAAGAAGAAAAGAGGAACTATCATGGCAAGAAAGAAAATTATTGCAGGAAACTGGAAAATGAACATGACTCCGTCTGAGGCAGTGGAACTGGTAAATACCCTGAAACCGCTGGTTGTGACGGAAGACGCAGACGTTGTATTCTGCGTGCCGGCCATCGACATTATTCCGGTAGTGGAAGCTGCAAAAGGCAGCAAAATTCAGGTTGGCGCCGAAAATATGTACTATGAAGAGAAAGGTGCATATACCGGAGAAATTTCCCCGGCCATGCTCACAGATGCCGGTGTAAAATACGTGGTACTGGGACATTCTGAGAGAAGAGAGTACTTTGCAGAGACGAATGAGACAGTAAACAAAAAGATGCTGAAAGCATTTGAGCACGGTATCACACCGATTATGTGCTGTGGAGAGTCTCTGGAACAGAGAGAAAAAGGCGTTACTATGGATTTCATCCGTCAGCAGGTAAAAGAAGGATTCTGTGGAGTAACCGCTGACCAGGCAAAGACAGCAGTAATCGCTTACGAACCCATCTGGGCAATCGGTACCGGAAAGACGGCTACCACAGAGCAGGCGCAGGAAGTTTGCAAAGGCATCCGTGAGTGCATTGCTGAGATTTACGATGAGGTTACAGCAGAAGCAATCCGTATCCAGTACGGCGGCTCTGTAAATGCAGCCACAGCTCCGGAACTGTTTGCACAGCCGGATATCGACGGAGGACTGGTTGGGGGCGCTTCCCTGAAACCGGACTTCGGAAAGATTGTAAACTGGAAATAATCCAGAAACGGAAGATAGTAAAAAAAGAGCTGCCGGAACATTTTCGGCAGCCCTTTTTACTGAGGAGGAGAACAACGTGGTAAAATTGATTGTTGCTGATTTGGACGGGACACTGCTGGGAAGTGACCACAGAACCATTTCACCGAGAACAAAGGAAGCCCTGCATAATGCAAAGAGTAAAGGAGTCTCTATTGCGATTGGAAGCGGACGTACTTATTCCCTATTGGGAAATGTGCTAAGTCAGACCAGCGACATAGACTATCTGCTTATGTCAAACGGAGCCGCTTTCATGGATTTGGAAAGCAAAAAACAGAGTACGCTCGGTGGTATTCCATATGAAAAGTGGAGCGCGCTCTGCAAAATACTGCGAAAACACCGCACGGTATTCGAAGTTTACTGTGATGGGAAGTCTTATATTGAAAAAGATTCCTGGGACAGGATGGATCTGAATACCCTTCCGGGGAACTTTGTAAAAGAAATCATGGACAGCATGACAGTAGTCAATTCTCTGGAAGATTTTCTGGGAGAGCAGGAACTGGAAAAAATTGATGTCATCAGTACCCCTCCGGAAGAAATCGAATCCATGAGTCAGGAAATCGAATCCATGGACAGCTTTGCCTGTTCTTCCTCTATTCCCGGAAACCTGGAAATCAACCGGAAAGGGGTAAACAAAGGAGAAGGAATCCGGGAACTCTGCAGACTGCTCGGGATATCCACGGAAGAGGTTATGGCCTTTGGAGATGCCAGCAACGACAGAGAGATGCTCCAGGTTGCAGGATATTCCGTAGCCATGGGAAACGCAGACGAAGACCTGAAGGAAATAGCAGCCTGCGTAACCGATACCAATGCCCGGGACGGCGTGGCAAAAGAAATTGAACGAATTGTTCCAGAATTGTAGTCGGGGACGGGTACAGGCCAGCCTGTACCCGTCCCCATTCATATTAAACTTCTACCCTTTTAAACTTATCCGGACCCTGCTTGCACACGGGACATACGAAATCCGGCGGGAGCGGGTCGCCGTCGTAGACGTATCCGCATACCTGGCAGACGTACTGCACACGGGAACCGGTGGCTTCGGATTCTTCTTTCGGAGTGGCCGGCTCTTCGGGAAGATAGGTAGGCGCGTTCTTCGGGCTCTTTCCCTTGATAACCTTATGATAGTAGGAATAGGTCATTTCGGGAGCGGAGGCGGGATAGGTCTCAGCAGCGATAACCTCTCCGAGGAATACGGTGTGGGTGGAGGTTTCCATGGTGTCGATGACCCTGCACACCACATAACCGCAGGAGTCTTTTACGACGGGTACGCCTTCTGCCATCTCATAATCTACGTCCTGAAATTTGTCGGTATCTTTTCCGGACTGGAAACCAAAGGTTCCAATCAGGTCTGACCGGGAATTTTCCGCCAGAATAGAGAAGGAAAAAAGTCCGGTCTTTTTAATGCATCCGTTGGTATAGTTGTCATGGTTGATGCTGGCCGCAATGGTGGCCGGGGAAGAAGTAATCTGCATGATGCTGTTGGCCGTGCAGCCGGTGGGACGGTCCCCGTCCATGGTTCCTACGATGTAGACGCCGTAGGACATGTTTCTGAAAACTGCTGTATTCATAAAAACACCTCCTGTTGAGAAAAATAAGTTCTTAAGACAAGGATAACAGAATCCCGGGCGTAAGGCAAGGCGGGGCCGGGAAATATCCGGCGGATATTCGTATTCCTTCTATTGCAAGCAGGCGGAAAATCATGTAAAATATGAAGTTGGAACAGGACTTCCGGTATGAACCGGGACTGAATATACTCTGAGGAAAAGGAGAGGATAACATGAGCAAGAGACCTACCGTTTTAATGATTCTGGACGGATACGGACTGAATGAAAAAACAGAAGGTAATGCAGTGGCCGAGGCAAAGACCCCGGTAATGGATAAATTGATGGCAGAGTGCCCCTTTGTAAAAGGAAACGCCAGTGGGCTGGCTGTAGGGCTTCCGGACGGCCAGATGGGAAATTCTGAAGTCGGACACCTGAATATGGGCGCCGGAAGAATTGTATATCAGGATTTGACCAAAATTACAAAAGCCATCGAGGATGGCGACTTTTTTGAAAACAAGGCGCTTCTGGCAGCCTGCGACAACGTGAAGAAAAACGGCTCTTCCCTGCACCTGATGGGGCTGGTTTCCGATGGCGGCGTACACAGCCACAATACCCATATCTACGGACTTCTGGAACTGGCAAAACGTCAGGGAATCGAAAAAGTATATGTACACTGCTTCCTGGACGGCCGTGACACACCTCCGGCTTCCGGAAAAGAATATGTAGAAGAGCTGGTTGCCAAAATGGCAGAAATCGGCGTAGGCGAAGTGGCTACAGTGATGGGACGTTACTATGCCATGGACCGTGACAATCGCTGGGACCGTGTGGAAAAAGCGTACCGCGCCCTGGTTTACGGGGAAGGCGAAGAAGCAGTATCCGGACCGGAGGGCATTCAGGCTTCCTACGACAAGGATACCACCGATGAGTTCGTACTTCCGACTGTGGTGAAGAAAGACGGCGCGCCGGTTGCTACGATTAAAGAAAACGACTCCATTATCTTCTTTAACTTCCGTCCGGACCGGGCAAGAGAAATCACCCGTACGTTCTGTGACGACGAGTTCAGCGGATTTGACCGCGGACCGAGGGTAAAAACCACCTATGTCTGCTTTACCGAATACGATGTAACGATTCCGAACAAGCAGATTGCTTTTGTAAAAGAAGAGATTACCAATACATTCGGAGAATTCCTGGCCGCAAACGGATTAAAACAGGCCCGGATTGCCGAGACAGAGAAATATGCTCATGTTACGTTCTTCTTTAACGGCGGCGTGGAAGAGCCAAACGAAGGCGAAGACCGGATTCTGGTGAACTCTCCCAAGGTAGCTACCTACGACCTGAAGCCGGAGATGAGCGCCTATGAAGTGTGTGACAGACTGGTGGAAGCGATTACCGGAGGAAAATACGATGTTATCATCATCAATTTTGCCAACCCGGACATGGTAGGTCATACCGGCGTGGAAGCTGCCGCCATCAAAGCGATTGAAGCAGTAGACGAGTGCGTGGGAAGAGCTGTGGACGCTATTAAACAGGTAAACGGACAGATGTTTATCTGCGCGGACCATGGAAACGCAGAGCAGCTGATTGACGAAGAGACCGGCGAGCCCTTTACCGCTCATACGACCAACCCGGTTCCCTTTATCCTGGTGAATACGGAAGGATACGGACTGCGGGAAGGCGGCTGTCTGGCGGATATCGCCCCCACTCTGATTGAACTGATGGGAATGGAACAGCCGAAAGAGATGACCGGAAAATCTCTGCTTGTAAAAGCATAAGTGAAAAACGAACACAAAGTAAAGCAAAGGGACGTTCTTCGGGGCGTCCCTTTTTATGGTATAAGCCCGGAGGGCGACTGCCGTGCCTGCCAGTGGCTGCCGCCCCACGGAAAACGGAAAAATGAATAAAAATAATTTTTAAACTTCATATCGGAACGAAGAAAAGGGAAAAACCTGGATAAAACTGGAAGAAAATGCAGGAAACAGTTGACGAAATGTCATTTTTTCGATATACTAGGCTGGATGAGTGAAAAAATACGGGAGGTTATGTGATGACAGCGTACAAAGACTTGAGCAGAGAAGAATTACTGGAACTGAAAAGCGGTCTGGAAGAAGAATTTAAGAAGGTAAAGGAGCTGGGACTGAAACTGGATATGACCAGAGGAAAGCCGTCCCAGGAACAGCTTGATATTTCCATGGGTATGATGGATGTTCTGACAAGTAAATCGGATCTTGTCTGTGAGGAAGGCGTGGACTGCCGGAATTATGGTGTGATTGATGGCATCCGGGAGGCGAAACAGCTTTTTGCAGACATGATGGAAGTACCGAAGGACAACATCATCATCTTCGGAAACTCCAGTCTTAACGTGATGTACGATACAGTGGCACGTGCCATGACCCACGGCATTATGGGAAGTACTCCCTGGGCAAAGCTGGATAAGGTAAAATTCCTCTGTCCGGTGCCGGGATACGACCGCCATTTTGCCATCACAGAGCACTTTGGAATAGAAATGATAAATATTCCCATGACGCCGGACGGACCGGATATGGACCTGGTAGAGAAGTATGTGGAGACCGACCCGGCTGTAAAGGGAATCTGGTGTGTACCGAAATACTCCAATCCCCAGGGAATCACCTATTCAGATGAAACGGTACACCGGTTTGCCAAGCTGAATCCGGCGGCAGAGGATTTCCGCATTTTCTGGGATAATGCTTACGGCATCCACCATCTTTACGAAGACAAGCAGGACTATCTGATTGAAATCCTGATGGAGTGTAAAAAAGAAGGACACCAGGATATGGTTTATAAGTTCGGTTCTACCTCCAAAATCAGTTTCCCCGGTTCCGGAATCGCCGCGATTGCCGCTTCCGAGAACAACTTAAAGGAAATCCGCCAGATGATGGCGGTGCAGACCATTGGGCATGACAAGCTCAACCAGCTCCGTCACGTGCGGTTCTTTAAAGATATCCACGGCATGGTAGAGCATATGAAGAAGCATGCGGAGATTATCCGGCCCAAATTTGACGCTGTGCTTGGCACACTGGAAAACGAGCTGGGCGGCCTGGAAATCGGTTCCTGGATTTCCCCCAGGGGCGGTTACTTCATCTCCTTTGATGCCATGGAAGGCTGTGCAAAAGCCATCGTGGCGAAGGCAAAAGAAGCAGGTCTGGTTATGACAGCGGCAGGTGCTACCTTCCCTTATAAAAAAGACCCGAAGGACAGCAATATCCGGATTGCGCCCACCTATCCCAGCCTGGAAGAGGTAAAACAGGCGGCGAAGGTGTTTGTACTCAGCGTGAAGCTGGTAAGCATTGAAAAACTGCTGGAAGAAAAAGCTGATTAAAAGCGGTACAGAAAAAATCCCGTCCGTTACGGACGGGATTTTTCTATCCATGCAGTTTTATGCACAGTCTTTTTTCTCTTCTTCGACAGCGTCGCCGGACTTTGTTTCCGCGGATTCCCTGCTGTTCTGACTCTGCAGCTTTTTGACGGCCGTAGAGAGCATCAGCTTAATCCGGTTTAACTGGTTTACTTCACTGGCTCCCGGGTCGTAGTCGATGGCCACGATGTTGGACTCCGGATGCCGTCTGCGAAGCTCTTTGATAACGCCTTTTCCGACAACGTGATTGGGCAGGCAGGCAAAGGGCTGGGTGCAGACAATGTTCGGCGCACCGGTATGTATCAGTTCCAGCATCTCTCCGGTCAGGAACCAGCCCTCGCCGGTCTGGTTGCCCAGAGATACGATTTCTTTTGCCATATCCGCAAGCTCTTCGATATGAGAAGGCGGAGTAAACCGCTTACTGGCCTTAAACGCATCCACGGCAGGCTTACGGAACCATTCCAGAACCCGGATTCCCAGGTTGGCGATACGGGCGGTGGATTTCTTCATGCCCAGGTGCTCTGCCTTGAAATTGGTATTATAGAAGCAGTAGAGCAGGAAATCAACCAGGTCGGGCACGACAGCCTCTGCACCTTCCTGCTCCAGCAGGTCTACCAGGTAATTGTTGGCCGCCGGAAGGAATTTTACCAGGATTTCGCCAACGACGCCGACCCTTGGTTTTACCATGTCTTCATGGATGGGCAGGGTATCGAAGTCGTGAATAATATCCCGGCAGAGCTTTTTAAATGCAGAACGGCTCTGATAATTTCTCTGCAGGAACTTGATGCACTCTGATTCCCACTTCTTATGAAGCGCATTGGCAGAGCCTGCTACCTTTTCATAAGGCCGTACCCGGTAGAGGCACCGCATAAACACGTCACCCAGAACTGCTCCGTAGATGCCCTTGACAGCCAGGGAAGGTGTAATCTTAAAGCCGGGGTTTTTCTCCAGTCCGCTTAAGTTGATGGAGATAACCGGAATATGGCCGTAACCGGCTTTTTTCAGCGCCCGGCGGATAAATCCGATGTAGTTGGAAGCACGGCATCCGCCGCCTGTCTGGGAAATGATAACTGCAATTTTATCCGTATCGTATTTTCCGGAGAGGATTGCTTCCATAATTTGTCCCACTACCATCAGCGACGGGTAGCAGGCATCGTTGTTTACGTATTTCAGCCCTATGTTGACTGCGTCTTTATTGTCGTTCTGCAGTACTTCGATGTTGTAACCGGCCTTGCGGAAGGCAGGCTCAATCAGGCTGAAATGGATAGGAGACATCTGGGGGCAGAGAATCGTATAGTTTTTCCGCATCTCTTTAGTAAACTGTACCTTCTCAATGGAAGCGGGACGGATAGTCCGCTCCATGTACCGCTGCTCCCGTACCCGGATGGCAGCCAGAAGAGAACGAATCCGGATTCTGGCGGCGCCCAGGTTATTGACCTCGTCAATTTTCAGGGACGTATAAATCTTGTCGGAGCCGGTCAGAATATCTGCCACAGCGTCGGTGGTGACCGCGTCCAGGCCGCAGCCGAAGGAGTTCAGCTGGATTAAATCCAGATTGTCCCGTGTCTTTACAAAGTTGGCGGCCGCATACAGACGGGAGTGGTACATCCACTGGTCCATCACAATCAGAGGCCGCTCCACCTGGTTTAGGTGGGAAACGGAGTCCTCGGTCAGCACGGCGATTCCGTAGGAGGTTATCAGTTCCGGAATTCCGTGGTTTACTTCCGGGTCATAGTGGTAGGGACGTCCTGCCAGAACGATACCCCGGTTTCCGGTTTTTTCCATCCAGGCCAGGGTTTCCTCGCCCTTTTTGCGGACATCCTCCCGGCAGGCTGCCAGCTCTTCCCAGGCCAGATGTACCGCCCGGGTAATCTCGTCGGAAGTAAGGGAATCCCGTCCGGAAAACTCTTTTACAAGCCCGTCGGTGATGGTTTCCTCTGAGGAAAGCGCCAGGAAGGGATTTAAAAATTCCACCTCTCCCAGAACGATAGGATCCATGTTGTTTTTAATGTTTTCCGCATAGGATGTTACAATCGGGCAGTTGTAGTGATTGTTGGCATCCGGAAATTCATTCCGCTCATAAGGAATGCAGGGATAGAAGATAAAATCCACACCCTGACTGATGAGCCACTGCACATGGCCATGGGCCAGTTTTGCAGGATAGCACTCGGATTCACTGGGGATGGATTCGATTCCCAGCTCATAAATCTTGTGGGTAGAGGGCGGGGAAAGTACCACCCGGTAACCCAGGTTATGGAAAAAGGTAAACCAGAAGGGATAGTTCTCATACATGTTCAGGACCCGGGGGATGCCCACTGTCCCTCTGGAAGCCTCCTCCTCTGTGTGAGGAGTATATCCGAAATACCGCTTGTTTTTCCACTCGAACAGGTTGGGAATATCACTTGTGGTCTTTTCCCTTCCCAGCCCCCGTTCACAGCGGTTTCCGGAGATATAGCGGCGTCCGCCGCTGAATTTGTTAATGGTCAGACGACAGTTGTTAGTACAGCCCTGGCATTTTGCCATGGACGTGGTGTACTCCAGACTGTTGATGTCTTCGATGGAAAGCATGGTCGTTGTTTTGCATTCCTTAAATCCGTAACGCTCCCGGGCAATCAGGGCAGCGCCAAAAGCCCCCATGATGCCGGCAATGTCCGGACGGATGGCCTGGCAGTTTGCGATTTTCTCAAAGCTGCGCAGCACGGCGTCATTGTAAAACGTACCGCCCTGAACCACAATCCGTTTTCCAAGCTCGGAAGCATCGGATACTTTAATAACCTTAAACAGTGCGTTTTTGATAACCGAGTAGGCCAGACCGGCTGAGATATCGGATACCTCGGCTCCTTCCTTCTGGGCCTGCTTTACCTTGGAGTTCATAAACACCGTACACCGGGTACCCAGGTCAATGGGGTGCCGGGCAAACAGGGCTTCGTGGGCAAAATCCTCCACGCTGTAATTCAGGGATTTCGCAAACGTCTCAATAAAGGAACCGCAGCCGGAGGAGCAGGCTTCGTTGAGCTGAACGCTGTCCACGGTCTGGTTCTTGATTTTGATGCACTTCATATCCTGGCCGCCGATATCCAGGATACAGTCCACGTCAGGCTCGAAGAAGGAAGCGGCATAGTAGTGGGATACCGTCTCCACCTCTCCTTCGTCCAGCAGAAGGGCGGCCTTAATCAGGGCCTCGCCGTATCCGGTAGAGCAGGAGTGCACAATCTCCACGCCTTCCGGCAGGCGGCTGTAGATATCTTTAATGGCCGTGATGGTGGTTCCCAGCGGGTCGCCGTCATTTCCGTGGTAGAAAGAATACAGAAGATTTCCGTCTTCGCCTACCAGGGCGGCCTTGGTGGTTGTGGAACCGGCGTCAATGCCGAGGAACGCTTTTCCGCGGTAGGAAGCCAGGTCCGCCACGGGAACCTGATGCCGGGAATGCCGCTCCTGGAACTCCCGGTATTCTGCCTCGCCTGCAAAAAGCGGTTCCATCCGTTCTACTTCGAAGTCCATCTTGATATGGTTCGCAAGCCGCTGCTGAAGTTCTTCCAGGGAAGTCACCACATCCTTCTGAGAGTTCATGGCAGAGCCTACGGCCGCAAACAGATGGGAATATTTCGGAGCAATGGTGTGCTCGTCGTCCAGTTTCAGCGTCCGGACGAAAGCGGCCCGGAGCTCAGAAAGAAAGTGGAGCGGTCCGCCCAGGAACGCTACGTGTCCCCGGATAGGTTTTCCGCAGGCCAGTCCGCTGATGGTCTGGTTGACCACGGCCTGGAAAATGGAAGCCGCCAGGTCCTCCCTGGTAGCCCCGTCGTTAATCAGCGGCTGAATATCGGATTTGGCAAACACGCCGCAGCGGGCGGCGATGGTATAAAGGGCCTTGTAATTTTTCGCATATTCGTTCAGGCCGGTTGCGTCTGTCTGAAGCAGGGAGGCCATCTGGTCAATAAAGGAACCGGTACCGCCGGCACAGATGCCGTTCATTCTCTGCTCGACATTTCCGTTTTCAAAATAAATAATCTTCGCGTCCTCGCCGCCCAGCTCGATGGCCACATCTGTCTGGGGCGCATAGTCCTGAAGGGCAGTGGACACGGCAATCACTTCCTGAACGAAAGGAACGCCCAGGTGTTTGGCCAGGGTCAGTCCGCCGGAACCGGTGATAACCGGGCATACCCGGATGGAACCAAGCTTATAGACAGCCCTGCCGAGAAGATCAGAAAGGGTCTCCTGGATGTTGGCAAAATGACGCTCGTAATCGGAAAAGAGAAGCTCATTCTGCTCATTCAGTACCGCAATCTTGACGGTAGTGGAACCGATGTCGATTCCAAGCGTATGTAATTCTGCATGACTCATAGTATCTGACTCCTTATCTGTTGTTCTGCGAAAAAAACCGCAGTCCTGTGTTATAAAAACAGAATCATTGAAGTTTCTTCTTATTTAATGCAGGCAATGCTTACCCACAATATGTTCCATTATACGACAGAAACAGAAAAAATACAATTAGAAGTTGCCGCAATGGATGCTAGAAAAATCTTGAAAAAAATAGGCAGTTCCTGTATATTTGTTAAAACAAGGCAAAGTTGGCGGTTGGAATTGACAAAGGAGACCGCAAAGGATACAATAAATCTAGTATGTTTAAGGAGATTTTATATGAACTGGATGAATAAGATGGAACGGAAATTCGGAAAATATGCCGTTCAAAATCTGACAGTAATACTGCTCGTGTGTTATGGTACGGGATTTGTGATTAACATGGTTTATCCCCAGCTTCTGTCTTACCTCACTCTGGAACCGGGACTTATCCTGCAGGGCCAGGTGTGGCGGCTTATCAGCTGGATTATTATACCGCCGACGGGAAGTGTTCTGGCATTTCTGTTCGTGCTTTTGCTGTACTATTCTCTTGGCAGGACGCTGGAAACCGTCTGGGGAGCGTTCCGGTACAATGTCTATATTTTCTCAGGAATTATTTTTACCATAATCGGCGCGTTTGTGGTGTATGCCGTCACGGGAGGCGCAGTGGGGTATGGAAGTGCATTCAGCACCTATTACCTGAATCTGTCCATTTTCCTGGCATGTGCGGCGATTATGCCCAACCTGGAGCTGTGGATTTACGGAATTATTCCCGTGAAAATGAAATGGCTGGCCATTCTGGACGTCGTTCTTCTTCTGCCTTCCCTGCTTTACGGGAATCTGGCAGTTCGTACGGCAGTTGTGGCATCTCTTCTGAACTTCCTGATTTTCTTTTTGTTTAACCGGAACATGCAGAAGTTCAGCCCGAAACAGGCCGCCCGAAGACAGAAGTTTAAACGCCAGGTAAAAAGACCGGAAAATCATTATCCGGGCGGCGCAAAGCACCGCTGTGCTGTCTGCGGAAGGACAGAACTGGATAATCCGAATCTGGAATTCCGTTACTGCTCGAAGTGCAGGGGAAATTATGAGTACTGCCAGGACCATCTGTTCACACATCAGCATGTGAAATAGAAACGGAACGCAGAACAAATGTATTTAGGAGGAGCAACATGAAAAAAACAAAGATTGTATGTACAATGGGACCCGCAACCAATGACCGCCAGGTCATGAGAAAACTGATTCAGAGCGGCATGGATGTGGCAAGATTTAATTTTTCGCACGGCAGCCATGAGGAGCACAAGGCCCGTATGGATATGCTGAAGCAGCTCCGGGAAGAAGAACAGACCAACACAGCCATTCTTCTGGACACAAAGGGACCGGAAATCCGTACCGGCACCCTGGAGGGCGGGAAGAAGATTACGCTGGAGACAGGAGATACCTTTGTTCTGACCGCAGACGAGGTAGAAGGAAACAAAGAACGTGTATCCATTACTTATAAAGAACTGTCCCGTGATGTGGACAGAGGAAGTCAGATTCTGATAGACGACGGCCTGATTGCCCTGGAAGTTACAGGCATTCACGGAACGGATATCGTCTGTACCGTAAAGAACGGCGGAGAACTGGGCGAGAGAAAGGGAGTCAACGTGCCGAATGTGGCGGTGAGACTTCCGGCGATTACGGACAAGGACAAAGAGGATATTAAATTCGGCGTGGAGCAGGATATTGACTTTATCGCGGCTTCTTTCGTGCGGAATGCAGAGTGTGTACTGGAAATCAAGGCCTACCTAAAATCTCTGGGGGCGCCCTATATTCCGATTATTGCCAAGATTGAAAACGCAGAAGGAATCCGGAACATTGACGAGATTATCCGGGCGGCAGACGGCATTATGGTAGCCCGTGGAGACCTGGGCGTGGAGATTCCGCCGGAGGAACTTCCTTATCTGCAGAAGATGATGATTCAGAAATGCAACAATAACTTTAAAACCGTTATCACGGCTACCCAGATGCTGGATTCCATGATTCGGAACCCGCGTCCCACCCGTGCTGAGGTAACGGACGTGGCCAACGCGGTTTATGACGGTACAGACGGCGTGATGCTCTCCGGAGAGACGGCTGCCGGAAAATACCCGGTGGAGGCTGTGCAGATGATGGTTCACATCATTGAGAATGCAGAAGAGCACCTGGATTACAGTGTCCTTCGGGAAAAGGCAGGAAAACACAGGAGGTCCGGCGTTTCCAGCGCCATCGCCTATTCCTCGGTTATGGCTGCCAACAATCTGAACGCCAAATGCATTATGACGCCTTCTGTGACAGGGGCAACCACCCGGGTGGTTTCCAATCTCAAACCGAGTCAGCCGATTCTGGGTATCACACCGGATGAGCGGGCATACCGGAGAATGTCCATTTACTGGGGCGTAATTCCGCTGAGATCCATGGTGTTTACCACGACAGAGGACGTCTGCAACGGCGCCGTGGAGCTTGCGAAGGTGAAGCAGTATGTGGAGCCGGGAGATGTGGTAGTCCTGACAGCGGGAATCCCCTCTGCCAATCTGATAGAGAGTGCCGGCATCAGCAATATGATGCGGATTACGATAGTGGAATAGACAAAAGGAGACAGACAAGATGACAAAACAGCCATTTGTGACAAACGAGGCGCTGAAAGAAATTGTAAAACAGTATCACACGCCCTTTCATCTGTATGATGAGAAGGGAATCCGGGAAAATGTAAAAGCACTGAAGGAGGCCTTTTCCTGGAATCCGGGTTACAAAGAGTATTTTGCAGTAAAGGCCACACCCAATCCGTATCTGATTCAGATACTGAGAGAGTACGGCTGCGGGTGCGACTGCTCCTCCTATACGGAGCTCCTGCTGTCCCAGTCTGTAGGGGCCGTTGGAAGAGATATCATGTTTTCTTCCAACGATACTCCGGCGGAGGAATTTGCCCTGGCCCATGCGCTTGGCGCCATCATTAACCTGGATGACATTACCCATATAGATTTTCTGGAGAACACCATCGGAGAGATTCCGAAGACTATCAGCTGCCGGTACAATCCGGGCGGCCTGTTTAAAATATCCAACAGCATTATGGATAATCCCGGGGACGCCAAATACGGAATGACCACAGAGCAGATGTTTGAGGCTTTCCGGATTCTGAAGGAAAAAGGGGCGGAAGAGTTTGGAATTCATGCTTTTCTGGCCAGCAACACTGTGACGAATGAGTATTATCCTGCCCTGGCAAAGGTACTTTTTGAAGTGGCTGTGAAGCTGCAGAAGGAGACCGGTGCCCATATCCGGTTTATCAATCTTTCCGGAGGAATCGGAATTCCCTATAAACCGGACCAGACGCCCAATGACATCCGGGTTATCGGAGAAGGCGTACGGAAAGTGTATGAAGAGGTGCTGGTTCCCGCGGGAATGGGCGATGTGGCCATTTACACAGAGCTGGGACGTTTTATGCTGGGCCCTTACGGCTGTCTGGTAACGAAGGCCGTGCATGAGAAACATACCCACAAGGAATATATCGGAGTGGACGCCTGCGCGGCAAACCTGATGCGGCCCGCCATGTACGGCGCCTATCATCATATTACCGTTATGGGCAAAGAGAACGAGCCCTGCGACCACATGTATGATGTGACCGGTTCCCTCTGTGAGAACAATGACAAGTTCGCCATTGACCGGATGCTGCCGAAAATCGACATGGGCGACCTGCTGGTGATTCATGACACCGGGGCTCACGGATTTTCCATGGGATATAATTATAACGGAAGACTCCGGTCCGCTGAAGTTCTGCTGAAAGAGGACGGAAGCACGCAGCTTATCCGCAGGGCGGAGACCCCCATGGATTATTTCGCAACCTTCGACCAGTTCCCGGTTTATGAGGAACTGAAAAAGAACACCGAAGAGGCAGAGCGCAGATTCGGCGGGATGAAACAGGAATGAAAGAAAAAGTCTTGCGAACCGGAAATGGATATGCTATCATTATTTCTGGTTCGCATATGCCGCTGTGGCGGAATTGGCAGACGCACTTGACTCAAAATCCAATGCGCTCGGCTGATAGGTAACTTTTAAATCCCTTGATTTTTCAAGGCTTGTAACAACTTAATGACTTGCTTCGTTTTCAATATCCCTCCTGCATATCCCTCCAAAATCGGAAAGGATATACAAGGAATAAGGGATTTGAAATATAAGCCGCTGTGGTGGAATTGGCAGACACACCTGACTCAAAATCAGACGGAGAATATCCGTGCCGGTTCGAGTCCGGCCAGCGGCACCAGCAAATTCAGCTCTTTAGCTTCCAGCTAGGGAGCTTTTTTATTGTCAAAAGTTCTAACCTACTGCTTTTTCAATCTCCGCTGCCGTCTGTGACGGGAACACGGATAATATGGCATTGGCAGATGAAACCTTGCTGCTGTAGTCTAAATGCGTATAGATATTAGATGTTGTAGAAATGTCACTGTGTCCGAGCCATTCCTGTATCT
>DSTFC04002__coassemble_1369_pt1 | contig 15381 bp, 14 predicted proteins | sample DSTFC04002__metabat2_high_PE_021 | metagenome-assembled genome bin DSTFC04002
GGGAATTATACTGGGTCAGTACCGCGACCTTCTGAACATGGGAATTGGACATGTTGCTCAGCGCAAAATCGATACACCGGTAACTGCCCGCCACCGGCATAGCCGCCGTTGCACGCTTATAGGTCAGTTCCCGCATCTTATTGCTGTTTCCGCCGGCTAAAATAATTCCTACTGCCCTCATAATCTCTCACCCGCCTTTATTAATGTCTCGCCGCTTTCCATCAGGCCGTCTCTGTAATCTGCTTTTACGGTCACGCCGCTAATGGCGGTATTCTTTCCAATCTGAACGCCGGACGGAATGACAGAATTCTCACCGACCGTCACCAGGCCGGAATTATAAATATCCGGACGGAACTTATTGGGAAGTTCACTTCCGATTCCCATGGTCACGTTACTGCCCACTTCCACACTCTCGGCAATAATGGCCTTGTCCATCACGCAGCCTTCTCCAATCACGGTATCCTTCATAATAATGGAATCCCGTATTACACTGCCTTTTCCAATGGTAACGCCGGAGCCAATCACGCAGTTGTGAATCTCACCGTATATCTCACAGCCGTCCCCGATAATACTGCGCTCAATCACGGCTTCCGAGGAAATATACTGAGGCGGAAGAATGTCATTGTTCGTGTAAATTTTCCAGAATTCCTCGTACAGATTGAATTCCGGAATAATATCGATGAGCTCCATATTGGCTTCCCAGTAGGAGTTTAACGTTCCCACGTCCTTCCAGTATCCGTTGTATTCATAGGCAAACATCCGCTTTCCCTGCTCATGGCAGTAGGGAATGATGTGTTTTCCGAAATCACACCCCGGCTGACTGGAAAGCTTCACAAGCGCTTCTTTAAGGACCGGCCAGCTGAAAATATAGATTCCCATGGAAGCCAGGTTGCTCCTCGGATTTGCCGGCTTTTCCTCAAAGGCCTCTATCTGCCCTTTGTCATCGGTAACAACAATGCCAAAACGGCTTGCCTCCTCCATCGGCACCGGCATGGCTGCAATCGTTACATCTGCCTTGTGTTCTTTGTGGTAGTCCAGCATAACCTCGTAATCCATCTTATAAATATGGTCGCCGGAAAGAATCAGTACATAATCCGGATTGTAAGTCTCCATGTAATCCAGATTCTGGTAAATCGCGTTGGCCGTACCGGTATACCATTCACTGCTTGTACTCTTTTCATACGGAGGAAGGATTCTGGCCCCGCCGATATTTTTGTCCAGATCCCAGGGAATCCCGATTCCGATATGAGTATTCAGTCTCAGTGGCTGGTACTGAGTGAGTACTCCGACTGTATCAACCCCTGAATTGATACAGTTGCTGAGGGGGAAGTCAATTATCCGGTATTTCCCTCCAAACGCAACTGCCGGCTTTGCAACTTTCGCGGTCAGAACTCCCAGCCTGCTGCCCTGCCCGCCTGCCAGTAACATTGCTATCATTTCCTTTTTAACCATGTCTTCACCCCTTTTTGGTAAATCTAGTATTCCTATTATACCATAGGAATCACATTCTGTGAACATTTTTAACAATTTTTTTCCGTTTTATCGTTCCTTTTTATAGAAATATAACAAAAAGAAATGGCTTGGTTTTTTCCCGCTATATGTATATAATATAGAAGAACAGTAGTGATTATGACAGAGAACGGGAGTGTAATATCTATGTATCATATTAATTTTGAGAAACCATGCCATGTCCACTTTATCGGAATTGGCGGAATCAGCATGAGCGGTCTTGCAGAAATCCTTCTGGAAGAACATTTTACCGTGTCCGGTTCTGACACAAAAGAATCCCCGCTTACCCGTCGTCTGGAAAAGAACGGGGCGGCTGTTTTTTATGGACAGAAAGCGGCTAACATAATAGAAGGCATCGATGTGGTTGTTTACACAGCGGCCATCCATGAGGACAATGCAGAATTTCAGGAGGCAAAACGGCAGAATCTGCCTATGCTCTCCCGGGCAGAGCTGCTGGGACAGCTTATGCAGAATTATAAAACTCCGGTTGCCGTGGCGGGAACCCATGGAAAAACCACAACCACCTCCATGCTCTCCCATATTTTTCTGGAAGGAAACCTGGATCCTACCATCTCCGTAGGCGGCATCCTGAAAGCCATCGGCGGCAATATCCGGGTGGGCGGTTCCGAACTTTTCATTACCGAGGCATGTGAGTACACCAACAGTTATCTTCATTTTTTCCCGAAAATCAGTATCATTTTAAATATTGACGCGGACCATCTGGATTTCTTTAAAGACCTGGATGACATCCGCCACTCTTTCCACCAGTTTGCCGGACTTCTCCCTGCGGACGGGACACTGGTTATAAACGGGGATATCCCCAGACTCTCCGAGATTACGGACGGCCTTCCCTGCCGGATTGTACGTTTTGGAAAAGACGCTTCCTGCGAATATCAGGCCGGCGGTATTTCCTATGACAATCTGGGGAATGCCTCCTTTGATGTTATCCGCAGCGGAAAAACCGGAGAACACATCTCCCTTTCTGTAGGCGGAGAGCACAACGTCTATAATGCTCTGGCCTGCATCGCTGTGGCAGATTTGCTGGATATTCCGGCAGAAACTGTCCAGAATGGGCTCGCCTCCTTCCACGGAACCGACCGACGTTTCGAGCTTAAAGGAGAGATGAACGGCATCACCATTATGGATGATTATGCCCATCATCCCACGGAAATTAAGGCCACACTGACTTCTGCGGCCCATTTCCCTCACCGGGAAATCTGGTGTATCTTCCAGCCCCATACCTATACCAGGACAAAGGCGCTGTTTCATGAATTTGCAGAAGCTCTTTCCCATGCAGACCACGTAATTCTGGCGGACATCTATGCCGCCCGGGAAACCGACACACTGGGAGTCTCTTCTGCCCAGCTGGCGGACGCCATCCGGGGCAGGGGGCGGGACGCCTTGTATCTTCCCGGTTTCTCTGAGATTGAATCTTACGTCCGGGAGCACTGCCAGAAGGGAGACCTGTTGATAACTATGGGGGCAGGAGATGTTGTAAAAATAGGGGAAGAACTTTTAAAACGGTAGTTATCCACATTTTCCACATAAAATTATCCACAAAAAACCCGGATTTCTAACGAAATAATTCTTTTTCCGGCCCTCAGATAATGTTATAATACGAGTACTCGCCAGAGAAACTTCTGGAGAATTTTTCAAAGATTTAAACAGCTTTTTACAAAAGCAGTACGGCAAACAAAAGGGACGGTAGGAACTTATGAGTGCATTGATTTTACGCAATCGTTTTCAGGGCAGCACCACACTGGTGGACAACGAATTTATTGACCGGTATATGCCGGCGGCAAATGGAGAATATGTAAAAGTATATCTGCTTCTCCTGCGCCATCTGAACAGTCCCTGCGCCGCTCTGAGCATTTCCAGGATGGCAGATTACCTGGAAAATACCGAAGGCGACATACTTCGTGCACTGAAATACTGGGAAAAAGAAGGGCTTCTGACTCTGGAGTACGACAGAAACGGCAGTGTCATTGGACTGGAGATGGGAAAAACTTCCGCTTCCGGTACATCCGCCTCTGCCGCGTCCGTTCCGGCAGCCGGGTTTTCCCCTGCCGCAGAACCCTCTGTCGCAGAGACGCCCTCGCCGAACGCTGCTGCCGTAAAGAGACCAAAATCGGCCTCCACCCGGAACCGCCGGGAACTGAAGCAGATTCTCTTCGTTGCGGAGCAGTATCTGGGCAAGACCCTGACACGCACCGATGTGGATACCATCGCATATTTCTATGACGATTTGGGATTTTCCGCAGACCTGATTGAATATCTGATAGAATACTGCGTGGAAAACGGGCACAAGAGTATGCATTACATTCAGAAGGTGGCTCTCGCCTGGGCTGACAGCAATATTACTTCTGCCGAACAGGCCAGAGAGACCTCTGCTATTTACAATAAAAACTGTTATTCCATATTAAATGCCTTTGGCATCAAGGGGCGGGGCCCTGCCACGGCAGAGCTTGGATTTATCCGGAAATGGACGGAGGCGGAAGGACTTTCCCTGGAGCTGATTCTGGAAGCCTGCAACCGCACGATTTCCTCCATTCACCAGCCCAGTTTTGAATACACGGACAAAATTCTGGAAAACTGGCGCAGCCACGATGTACATACGCTTGCTGACGTGCACACCCTGGATTCTGCCTATGCCCAGGAGAAGGCTTCTTCCAGGAAGCCGGCCCGCAGACAGAGTACGGGAGGAAATGCCTCTTCCAAGTTCCGCAGCTTTGAGGAACATTCCTATGATATGGACGAGCTGACAAAGGAACTGCTGCGGAACAGCTAGACCCCAGAACCCGGAAAAGGAGACGGATATGCCCATAACCAATTCCCAGTACAATCTACTGATGAATATGTATGAACAGCGCCGGCTTCGCAGCCGCGACCGGCTGAACCGGCACTACGAAACGGCCTATGAAGCCATACCGGAACTGAAACGTATCGACAGTTCCATCTCAGACTGCAGTGTAAAACAGGCCCGAAAGCTCCTGGACGGGGATGACGGCGCCCTTGTCGAACTGAGGGAAGAGCTGGGACAGCTTTCCGGGAAACGGGCGCAGCTTTTGCAGGAAGGCGGTTTCCCGCCGGATTATCTGGAGCCGTCCTATGAATGCCCGGACTGCCAGGATACCGGCTATATCGGCAATCAGAAATGCCACTGCTTCCGGAAGGCGGTTATCGACCTTTTTTATACACAGTCCAATCTGGCCGGTGTACTGGAAAAAGAAAACTTTGACCAGTTTTCCTTCCAGTACTATTCGGATAATTATATTGACAGAATGACCGGGGAATCCTCTCTCACACTGGCCCGCAGGGCTTACGACGAGTGCAGGCAGTTCATCCGGGATTTCGACACGGCGCACGGAAACCTGCTGCTTTTCGGCACCACAGGGACCGGGAAAACGTTTCTGACCCACTGTATCGCGCGGGAACTGATGCAGTCCGTCCATTCGGTTCTGTATCTGACTTCCGCAGAGATGTTTGACGCGCTTCTCGACAAAGCTCTGGGAAAATCAGAAGAAAGCCAGGTCCTCTGCGAGCAGATGGGAACCTGCGACCTGCTGATTATCGACGACCTGGGGACGGAACGGAATACCGATTTCGTAATTTCCCAGCTGTTTGTCTGCCTGAATGAGCGGATACTGAACAGAAAATCTACCGTGATTTCCACCAATCTTACTCTGGAGGAAATCAGGGCCAGCTATACAGAGCGTACATTTTCACGCATCAGCAACCACTTCCGGATTCTCCGTCTTGCAGGAGATGATATCCGGATACAAAAGAAACTCATGAAGAGGGAGGCAAACTAATGTTACACCGTACAGAAAGAATTCTGGAAAATATGCCGGTAGGCCCCCTGGGTATTATCGCCCTGGACGGCTGCCGGGAAATGGGAAACAAAGTGGATGAATATCTGGTCAGATGGCGAAAGGAAAGTACCCATGCCCAGAAGAGCAACCCGGTTCTCACCGGATACGAGAAGGACACCTACCTGGTAGACGCCCAGGTCCCCCGGTTCGGTTCCGGAGAAGCCAAAGGAATTATCAATGAATCTGTCCGCGGCAAGGATCTCTATATTATGGTGGACGTTCTGAATTACAGTCTGACCTATTCCTTAACCGGGAACATCAACCGGATGTCTCCCGATGATCATTACCAGAATCTGAAACGGATTATCGCCGCCGTAGGAGGCAAGGCCCGGCGGCTGAATGTGATTATGCCATTCCTCTATGAGAGCCGTCAGCACAAGCGAAGCGGCAGGGAATCCCTGGACTGCGCCCTGGCTCTTCAGGAACTGGTGCGCATGGGCGTGGACAATATTATCACCTTTGACGCACACGACCCCCGGGTGCAGAACGCCATTCCGTTAAGCGGATTTGAGACGGTACCGGCCATCTATCAGTTTGTGAAAAATCTGCTGGCACGGGTAAAAGACCTGCAGATTGATGCCGACCATATGATGACCATCAGCCCCGATGAAGGCGCCACCAGCCGGGCTATCTATATGTCCAATGTACTTGGTCTGGACATGGGTATGTTCTACAAACGTCGGGACTATACCCGGATAGTAAACGGCAGGAATCCGATTGTCGCCCATGAATTTCTGGGCTCCTCTGTGGAGGGCAAGGATGTAATTATTCTGGATGACATGATTTCTTCCGGAGACAGTATGCTGGACGTTGCAAAGCAGTTAAAGACCCGGAAAGCAAAGCGGATTTTCGCCGCGGCTACTTTCGGACTGTTTACAAACGGCATGGAAAAGTTTGACAAAGCTTATGAGGAAGGCCTGATTGACGGCATTCTGACCACAAACCTGATATACCAGAGCCCGGAACTTCTGAAACGTCCTTACTATATCAGCTGCGACATGAGCAAGTACATTGCCCTGATTATCGAGACGCTGAATCATGACGGTTCTATCAGCGATATTCTGGACCCAAGCGAACGGATTCAGAATGTGCTGCGTAAATATCGGAAAGGGGAAGAAATTCTTCCCTAGAAGACCGGATTTACGCATCCCACGGAACGTTTTTGTAATAAAAAGGCAGCTCCCCCTCTTCGGGAATCTGCCTTTTTATAATGTGATTTTATGGTATCTGAGACCGCTTTTTTTCAGCGCTCTCTCTTCTCTTCCCTGACAGGTAAACAGAAGTACCTGCCTGCCGCTTTCCGCCAGCCAGTTCAGCGTGCGTTCCAGCCGGACGTCATCGTAACAGACGAAGGTATCATCCAGCACCAGCGGAAATTTCTCCTCACAGAGCAGCTCCGAAGCCGCCATCCGCAGGGCAAAATACAGCTGTTCCGCCGTACCCCGGCTCACCTGGCTGACGGACACCCGCCCGGCTTCTCCCAGGAGGTGAAAGTTCAGTTCCGTGTCCATCCAGACTTTCTGATACTTTCCTCCCGTAATCTGTTCTGTTATTTCGGAAATCCGCTGATTCAGACGTTCCCCCGCCTGGCTCTGCATTTCTCCGGATATCCGGTTCATGGTCCGGGCCGCCAGTTCCAGGGCTTTCCGCTTTTTTTCCCGTTCCTTTGCTTCCTCTCCCACTTCGTCCAGTTCTCCAAGCTGTTCCTGAAGATTGCTGTACCGGGTCTGTTTCTCCCGGTTCTCCTGCCGCTGCTGCTCCAGCTTCCACTCTGCCTTTCCCAGTTCTTCTTTCAGAAGCTTCAGCTCCTCTGCTTCCCCGTCCGTCAGTTCCCGGGCCCTGCGCTTTCCGTCCTTCATACGGTTCCAGATGTAGATTCCCTCGGCCAGAGCCACGACAATCAGCACCAGAAAGCTCCAGGGACGGCTGAAAAGCAGAACCAGCAGAATCAGGACCAGAACCATGCTGACAATCTCCATCGGGTGCACCCGCCAGGCTCCAAAACGTTCCCTCTCCCGTTTTTCCCGTTCTTCCTTCTGCTGGCGCTCCAGTGCTTCCTTTCTCCGTCTGCACTGTTCCACTTTTTCCTTTGTTTCTTCCCTCTCCTGGGAAAGGTGGTGCAGTTCCCGCCAGATGTAGGACGCCTCCATCTCGATTTTTTCTCTCTTTCCGGCGCGCCTGCGGGCGTCCGCTTTCTCCTCCCGCTCCAGCTTTTTATCCTCTTCCTTCAGAAACTGCAGAGCCTCCTCCAGGTGGATTCCTTCATTCCCGGCCGAATAATAATTGGCCGCATAGTCCTTCAGGGACGCCGCCAGGGACATTCCCGGCAAGGCTTTCATCTGTCCCACGGAAACCGTATTCTCATACTGCTCCCTGCTCATTCCTCCCAGAAGCATGTCCAGGTCTCCCTGCTCCAGGGACAGCTCTTCCCCGTCATCCTCACAGTACAGAAGGGCACTTTTCCCATTCTTTTCAAAATTCCGTTCCAGACAGAAACTGCGGTTTCCGCAGGAAAAACGCATCTGTCCGGCGTAGTACCCCGGATTTTCCCAGGGCTCATACCGTCTCCAGGCATCCTTTGCCGCCGCCCGGCCCCTTCCTCTTTCCATACCGAAAAGCATGGCTTCCAGGAAGCTGTGTACCGTGGATTTCCCCGCCTCATTTTCCCCGTATATCAGGTTCAGGCCATCAGAAAATTCCAGTTTTCTGTTTTTAAATTTTCCAAAATGTTTCAGATTCAGTTCCCTGATATTCATCTGTTAACCCCTTTTTGTCTCCAGAATCGCCCGGACGCCATCGTAAAGCGCCTGGTATTCGATACTTCCCTCCGGATAGTCCCGCAAAGCTTCAATATACCTGCCCAGCAGGCTGTCCCGGTTCTGTTTCCAGAGCTTCTCAAAATCATAGGCCTGCCTGGTGCAGTCCAGAAGCCCGATGATATTTCCGTATTTGTCCATGCCGGATGTATCCGGCTCCATATCCGCGTCCCGGAATCCTTTCAGCGTAATCCGGTACAGGTTTTCTGTTCCCCGCTCCTCTATCTGGCGGAGAACTTTTTCCCGGACGGCCCGCCCCGTCATTCCCGGTTCTGTCATGACGTCCATATGAATATACTCCCGGCTGGCAAAAGGCACAAATTCCGCCTGAACACGTCCGTCTTTTACCAGTCCCCGGATAAATCCGTGTTTCCCGGTATCGTTCACATCTGTCGGTTCCAGGGAGCCTGCATAGTATATCCGGTTTTTTACGACCTCTTCCGGGCGGTGGATATGCCCCAGTGCCACATAGGTGTAACCAAGCTCTGCCAGCCGGTTCCGGTCAAAGGGAATATGCTTTGCGTCCCCGCCGTGAGCCAGCAGGATTTCCACCGGCTGCCGCTTTTGGGCCCAGGCTTCGTCATAAAGACGTTCCGTTATCTCCCGTTTTCCATAACTCAGCCCGTACACGCAGGTTCTCAGCTCCGGAAACTCTACATGTTCCAGCTTTTCTCCCAGCAGAGGAAAGACCCGGGCCTGCCACCTGTAGGTCCGGTAATAGGAAGCCGGTTTCAGATAGTCGTGATTTCCGGCCACAAATACTACCCGGGTATGCTCCAGGCCGGAGAACAGATAATCCAGTTCTTTCAGTTCCCGCAGAAGGGGCTGACGGTGGAACAGGTCACCGGCTATCAGAAGAAGGTCCGTCTGCTCCCTCTGACAGACTTGTACGACTCTTTCCAGGCTGTCCCAGAGCTCGGAACCACGGTTTGCGCTGTACTCTCTTCCGGCTTCCGGCTCTGCCCCCAGATGTACGTCTGCGATGTGTATGAACTTCATACTGCTCCTCCCCTTTCTCCGTCATGTCCTTTGGCAGAGTTACAATAAAACGGGTCTCCTTCTCGTCGCTTTCCGCGCAGATACGGCCCCCGTGCATTTCCACAATTTCCTTTGCGATGGCCAGCCCGAGACCGGCCCCTCCCGTGGACGTATTTCTGGACGCATCCACCCGGTAAAACTTATCAAATATCCGCTCCAGTTTTTCCTCCGGGATCCGGCTCCCTTCATTGGAAAAGGTAATCTGAACCTCTCCCTCTCCCACGGATACCGCCTGGATTTCCAGCTGAGAATTTTCTTTACAGTAAACGATTGCGTTTCTAAGAATATTATCAAATACTCTTGCCAGTTTGTCCGGGTCCCCTTTGATTACCAGGTCGTCCTCCGTCTCCACATGGCAGCGCAGATTTTTCTGCCGCAGTACGCCGTAAAGCTCGTCGGCAATCTGCTCCAGCATCATGGACATGTCCAGTTCTACCGGTTCCAGCGCAATCTCCTGGAGATTAAATCTGGTAATTTCAAAAAATTCATTTATCAGGTCCCCCAGGCGTACCGCCTTTTCCAGGGAAATATGGGTATACCTGACCCGCTCCTCCTCCGGCATATCCGGATAAGAATCCAGCATGCTTAAATAGGCCACTACCGAAGTCAGCGGCGTTTTCAAATCATGCGCCAGAAACAGTACCAGGTCGTTTTTACGCTGTTCCATCTCCTGGCTTTCCCGCTCCTGCCGTTTCAGCGTGTTTTTTATCGTATTCAGCTTCGTCTCCAGCGGTTTCAGCTCTGTAATCAGCTGAATGGGCTCTGTGGAGTCGGACAGAATATTCTCAATGCCGTCCCCCACCTGATCCAGGTATCCGGTCATCTTGGAAAGCGCAATGTAAAAGAAGAGGGAAAACAGCGCCAGGAATCCCAGAATCATAAAGAAAACCTTGTTGTCCCCGATAAGAGCCCAGTAAAGATGCCGGGCCGTCTCCTCCGGCACCTTCAGCCCCTGCATGATTCGCATAAAAACGTTGGCAAAACTGTCATTGTATATTCCGTCAATAACAAACTCCAGTATCAGTCCGCCCACCAGCACGGTCAGTGCCGTAACAAAGACCGTCTGCAGAAGAATACTCAGTTTTAATTTCCGGTAATTGTTAGTCAACTTTATACCCCACTCCCCATACGGTTTTGATAAAATCGGACTTTCCGGTTCCGCCGTTCATCTTTTCCCGCAGATGCCGGATATGTACCATCACTGTATTGTTACTGTTTTTGTAATAAGGCTCATGCCACACCGTCTCAAAAAGCTGGGCCGAGCTGATAACCTTGCCCCGGTTTTCGCAGAGCAGCCAGAGGATATCGAACTCAATAGGCGTCAGAGTCAGGGGCCGCTCATTAAAGCTGCACTCATGGGACTGTTTGTTCAGCACCAGTCCGCCGAAATCAATCACCTCGCCCTCTGCCGGCCGCTGGCTGTCATTGTACTGGGTATACCGCCTGAGCTGGGCCTTCACCCGGGCCACCAGCTCCAGGGGATTAAAGGGCTTGGGAATGTAGTCGTCCGCCCCCATGGTAAGGCCCGTAATTTTATCCAGATATTCTGTCTTCGCCGTCAGCATCAGCACCGGAAACGTATATTTTTCCCGGATTTTTTTCAGAATGGTAAACCCGTCGATATCCGGGAGCATGACGTCCAGAATCGCCAGGTCAATCCGGGTACTGTCAATACATTCCAGCGCTTCCTTCCCTGTATAGAACTTCAGCACCTTATACTCATTCTGCAGATACAGCTCTACTACATCCGCAATTTCTCTTTCATCATCCACAATCAGAATCTGTTCCATCTGCCTGCCTCCTTATCCTCCTGCTCCCCCGCATACTTACTCTAAAGCCCGGGCTTTTGACTGCCCGGGCCCCCTTTTTTCTTATTAAAGCTCACAGTTATTGACAGTTCTCGGGAACGGAATCACATCACGGATATTGGACATTCCCGTCAGGTACATCACGCACCGCTCAAAGCCCAGACCAAACCCTGCGTGTCTGGTAGAACCGTATTTCCGCAAATCCAGGTAGAACTGGTAATCTTCTTCCTTCAGTCCCAGTTCCTGCATCCGGTTCCGCAGCTTTTCATAATCGTCTTCTCTCTGGCTTCCGCCAATAATTTCTCCGATTCCTGGTACCAGGCAGTCCACTGCCGCCACCGTTTTCCCGTCATCATTCTGTTTCATATAAAACGCTTTGATGTCTTTCGGGTAATCTGTTACAAATACCGGACGTTTAAACACTTCCTCTGTCAGGTAGCGCTCGTGCTCCGTCTGCAGATCCGCCCCCCAGGAAACCTTGTATTCAAAATTATCGTTGTTCTTTTCCAGAATCTCCACGGCCTCCGTGTAAGTTACCCGGGCAAAATCGGAATTCACCACATGATTCAGTCTGTCCAGCAGTCCCCTGTCCACAAAGGAGTTAAAGAAATTCATCTCCTCCGGCGCATTTTCCAGCACATACCGGATAATATATTTCAGCATACTCTCCGCCAGCATCATATCATCGTCCAGGTCCGCAAAGGCAATCTCCGGTTCAATCATCCAGAACTCCGCCGCATGACGGGTCGTATTGGAATTTTCCGCCCGGAAAGTAGGTCCGAAAGTGTAAATATCCCGGAACGCCTGGGCAAAGGTCTCCCCGTTTAACTGACCGCTTACCGTCAGGCTGGTTTCTTTATTAAAGAAATCTTTCGTATAGTCCACGGTTCCGTCCGGATTCTTCGGTACATTTTCCAGGTCCAGTGTGGTTACCCGGAACATTTCTCCAGCCCCTTCACAGTCGCTTCCTGTAATCAGAGGCGTGTGTACATAGACAAAGCCTCTCTCCTGAAAGAACTTGTGAATGGCATAGGCGGTCAGGGAGCGTACCCGGAACACTGCCTGGAAGGTATTTGTCCTGGGGCGCAGATGAGAAATTGTCCGGAGATATTCGAAACTATGACGTTTCTTCTGAAGGGGATAATCCGGAGCAGACGCTCCTTCCACCGTCACTTCCTCCGCCTGTATCTCAAAAGGCTGCTTCGCCTGGGGCGTCGCCACCAGCGTTCCTTTTACGATAATCGCCGCGCCTACATTCAGTTTTGAAATCTCGGCAAAATTGTCCATTTTATCATGGTACACCACCTGAAGCGGTTCAAAGAAAGAGCCGTCGTTTACCACGATGAACCCAAAAGTCTTAGAATCCCGGATACTCCGTACCCATCCTCCGATGGTCACTTCTTTGTCCAGGTAGTTTTCCCGGTTTTTGTATAATTCTTTTACTGTAACTAAATCCATACCAAATCCTCCATCTCCAGCCAGGTACCCGTTTTCCCGGCGTTTCAGTATGATACAAGCGTCAAAAGGTCATGCGGACTGCGCCTGCGCAGGCAGGCATGACTTTTGGACGCGCAAAACACCGAAAAGCAGCCATTTTTCACAGAAAAATGAGCGGATTTGAGGTGTTTTAGGATTGCGGGAGTGTGTCAGCACGGAGCAATCCGTGTATCATAGTATGTATAGTATACAACAGTTCCCCACCGGAACGCAAGTCTATTACCGTTCTGGTCAGACAGTCTCTTTCGGTGAATCCGGAAAGATTTTAAATCCTTCTTTTTCCTCTTGACTTCCATCTATCTTGTGTTACAATATAGCCAAAGGAACCTTGTAATACAATATAGGCAAAGAAAGGTGATTTTATGGATAAATCCCAGCTTATGAAGGGCGTTCTGGAGGGGTGCATTTTAAAAATTATCGAAAGCAGGGAAACCTACGGCTATGAGATTCTTTCCCGTCTGCAGACCGGCGGTTTCCCTGACATCCGGGAAGGAACACTCTATCCTCTCCTGCTCCGGCTGGAGAAAAAAGAACTGATTCTGGCAGTTTACCGTCCAAGTCCCCTTGGCCCCAGACGAAAATACTATTCTATTACTAACGAAGGACAGAAATACCTGCGGGAATTTTATAAAAACTGGCTGGAAGTCCAGAATCTGGTGGAAGGTATCTGGAATTCTTCTTCCAGCGAGTAGCTGCCTTAGGCAGAGAGGAGGTTTTTTTATGAGATTATCACAGATTTTTAAATGGAGTACCCCGTATTCCAGACTTTATTTTCAAAACACTGCGGAACTGAATACCCTGTCATCTTCTGAAGATATCGCACTGATTGACAAAGCCGACGGATTCCTCTCCACATCCCGGATTTCCCTTCTGCAAAAGGAAATCATCCGGAAAGACCTGATTGAGATGGCCCGTGAGGCGGAATATAGACAGGATAGCCTGGCCGCAGAACTGGGCACGAATCTGAATACTTTCTGCAATGATATTATCCAGAACTCACCCCGCCCTGCCCTGAAGGAGCATCTTCTCACCGGACTGCACCACCTGTTCGGGTTCAGTCTTTTTTTCCTGGGTCTGAATCTGATTCTGAACGGGGGAATTTTGCACCCGGGCTATCAGTTTTCTCTTTCTGATGTCATCCAGGCATTTATTCTGGGAGTCTGCACTTTTTGCGGCGACCGGTTCTACCGGCGGCTGGAGCAGGGACAGAAAAAGCAATATGCTGTTTTTGCTCTTTTTCCCGCCCTGCTTCTGGTTTTCCTGTGTGACTGGATAACAGAAATACTGGGCCTTGGTTCTGTCTTCCTTCCCCTGGACGGCTGGCTGCTCTTTCTTCTGGTTCTGGCTGCATTTGGAGCCCTTCATCTGGGGTATCAGCTTTACTGGGAAAGAGAACTCAAACGGTATCCCCAGGGACTGTTTGAATCAGACAGTCCGGGAGAGAGGAAATAATATGCAAAAGGAAAATACCCGCAAAATTGCAGAAGGACGTACCGCGGAACTGTATATTCTTAGCAAAAGCAGAGTATTAAAGCTTTTCAGGCCAGGTTATTCTCAAAATACAGTTCTGCGGGAATATCGAAATCATCAGCTTGTAGCCGGAAAGCCAGTCCGTATCCCGAAGGTATACGAATGTACGGAAGTTCAGAATCGGTTTGGCTATGTCATGGAAAATATCCCCGGCCAGCCCCTTGCGTCACAGATGGCTGACAGCAGGACATTTGAAAGGGCAATGAGTCTGTTCACATCTCTCCACCAGAACTGGCTCTTAAACCGCTCTGATTTGGCTGTCTCCTATAAGCAGTGGATGCTTAACACCGTAAGAGAAGCCCCCGGGGCTGCATATTTATCAGAAATGATAAACCGGTTGCCCGACGACAGTATTTTATGCCATGGGGATTTTCATCCTTACAATATTCTGATGCCCTCTGACGGGGAGCCTGTCATAATTGATTTTGCCAACGTATGCGCAGGACCTGCTGATTATGATATTGCCCGGACCTGGTTTCTGCTGAAAGAAGCCACTCCTGGTCAGACTGTCGCCGAAATCTACTTAAACAGAATGAACCGGACCTGGCAGGATATAAAAAAATACGTGGAAGTTCTGAAAGCACTTCGCCGGTATGAATAATATTTTTTCGGCCGTTCACCATTTACCATGGCGGGCAGAGCTGATTGACGGTCAGATGTATATGATGGCGCCACCTACACGTAAACAGCAGCAGATACTTCTGTCTCTCAGTCGCAGGATTGCCGACTGCATCGACAAGAACGGCGGAGCCTGTGAGGTTGATATCGCTCCATTTGCCGTGTTTCTAAATGCAGATGATACAAACTATGTCGAGCCGGATATTAGCGTTATATGCAGCGTTGACAAGCTCACGGAGAAAGGCTGCATAGGTGCGCCGGACTGGATTATAGAGATTGTATCCCCGGCCAGCAGGCGCATGGACTACTACACCAAACTGTTCAAATACCGCAGAATATACGTTCTCAGAGACTGTCAAAGCCGGTATCTATGATAATCTGGAAATCGATTTCCGTTCAATAGATATCTAAGTAAAAGACATGATTTTCCGTTGCTTTTCCTGGATTTCCATGTTATACTATCCAACGTTGCAAAGCCACTGCAGGCAGGCTGTCACTGGCAGCCTGCTTTGCACGTTTAGGCGCGAGTGTTCGAGACCTTCCACTCGTAAAACAAAACTAAATAAATTTACTGTTCATCAAGTTGCGTCTTATTGATTTTTAGCGAAAAACTCGCTTTGAATAAGTCGTCTTATTTCGTCTATTTTCGTCTCATTTTGGCGTAACCTTTGGCGTAAATATGGAAAATAAGAG
>DSTFC04002__coassemble_1384_pt1 | contig 15198 bp, 16 predicted proteins | sample DSTFC04002__metabat2_high_PE_021 | metagenome-assembled genome bin DSTFC04002
CGCTAAAGCTTTTATGGAACCACGCGACTATCGCGTGGTTTTCTTTATACAAAAAACCCTGCAGCATCTCTGCTGCAGGGACGGGTATCTTTTCTTCCCGCGGTTCCACCCCGCTTGAACCGGCACATGGCCGAATCCACTTCTTTCGGATGATAACGGTTCCCACCGGGCTGTTTTCCCCAGCCACTCAGAGGTAGTCTTCAGACGTTTCCGCAATAAGAAGCTTCCAGCCTACGGCTTCTCTCTCTGTATCCTTTCACGTCCTACTCGTCTCGTCAACGCATTTGCTATCATTATATCACGGCTTCTGCTTTTGTCAATCCGGTTTTTTCCTTCCCTGACACAGCATTTTCAAAACGCCGAAAAATTCTCTGGTCATATAATTGGGCAGCATAAGCCAGGTCGTAGGGGCCGCCAGCCCCGCCGCTTTCCGGTATCCCACCTGACGGGCCGTAAAAAGAGCCCGGAACAGATGAAAACTGTTGGTAACAATCCCGACCGGGACCCTTCCCGGTGCTTCTTCCCAGGAAGAGGCTTTTTCCTCCCGCTGTACAATTCTTCCGGAATACACCAGATTTTCCCTGGTCGTGGTGGAGGCGTCTTCCTGCCATATCCGCTCTCTTTTAATGCCATGGTCTTCCAGATAAGCGGCCATAACTGCCGCCTCTGTCGCCAGTTCTCCCGGTCCCTGACCGCCGGAAACGATGACTTTTGTCCCGGGACTGGCCTTCAGGCAGATGAGCGCCCTGTCCAGCCGCTGCCGCAGGGCATCGGTAAGCCGGACGCCGTCCACACGGGCGCCCAGTACGATAATCCACCGGCAGGTTTCCTCAGGCTCTCTCTCCCGCATTCCGGAAAGAATGGCGCATTCCACCAGGAAAAACAGAACCAGCACCGCACCTGTCAGAGCCGTGATTCCTTCCCGGACCGGTTCCGGAATCCTCTCCCGTAACAGAGTCCAGCTGATACACAGCAGTCCCAGCAGGGCCCACAGCCTGGGAAAGGGGGAATCCCACCGGCGCAGATACCGGCAGATAACCAGATAATATCCCAGAAACAGAATTCCCAGTATCATCATTTATCCGGTACTATTTATTTTTCCCGCAGCATTTCTTATATTTTTTTCCGCTGCCGCAGGGGCAGGGGTCATTGGGATAAATCTTTGGCCCGTTGTGTACCGTGCGGGCATTTTTCTGCTCTTTGTAGAGCTCTTTGCGCTTTTCTTCCGGGAAGATCTTTTCCCACTGGGGAAGCTCGTAGAGCCAGTCCGCCTTCGCGTCCACCATGTTTTTATAGAGCAGCTCTTTGTCAAAGGCCAGGCTGACCTCAGTATCCTCATCCATGGTTTCAATCGGATTGGCCTCTTTCAGGCTGTCATTGATTCCGTCCAGAAAACCGGTCATGGTAAAGACGCTGATGCCGTACTTTTCTGCAAGGTCTTTTACCGTTCCCTTCACTTCCTCATCCGGATTCTCCAGCAGCTTTTCATATATCTCTTTCTCAGTCTGGAAATAGCTGCCCCAGAATTTCTGGAGGGAAGCCTTGTCCATCTCTTTGGAATACGCAGTGTCTCTCCACTGTTCCAGTAATGTACTCATGATACAATCTCCTTCATCTGCATTTTCTCACTATGGCGGCCGCAGGAACATCCCGCGGCCCCATAAGCAAAAGTATATAGCATTTTCCCCTGATTTGCAAAACATTTTCTTGTAGAAACCCTGTTTTCTATATATAATGATACCAGAGTCCCGGAAGGGACCCGTTATCTGATAAAACCGGGGTGAATGACTGATGAAAAAACTCAAACGTGCCGCCGCCCTCGCAGCTGTGGTAATTCTGCTGGCCATGTACGGCTGTACTCTTATTTTTGCACTGCTGGATAAAGAATGGGCGCTGGATTTCCTCTGGGCCTCCCTGGCCTGCACCATTCTGGTTCCGGTTCTCCTTTACGCCATGATTCTGATTTACCGCCTTCTGAAACGTTCTGACGATTCAGAAAAAGACGAATCCGGCAGTTCAAAATAATGTACCCCGTTCGTATCTGTTTTTCGGTCTAAACGTGCAGGAGCTCTGCCAGCACCCAGGCCGGCTCCTCTTCTGCCGCGGAAAGTTCTCTTCCTTCGTGTCTTCTCACTTTCTGTCTCCTGCACAAGTATTCTTCCATTGAAATAATCTCTCGTCCAGTTGTCTGCATCTCATGTTTCATACAGAATACCTCCTTTATCAGTTCGGCAGATACCGGCCCCCCTGAAGCCGGTATGTTCGTCTCCTTTCCAGGAGACCCCGACATGTTAATTATATGCATACTCCCTCACTTCTATGACTTTATCCCCCGTCTGCTCTTTTACTATACCGCCCAAATGTGACTCCCTTATGACTGTTTTCTAAAGATTTTCTGACCCAAATCTTAATAATTTCTGATTGACAAATTCCTGCCCGTTTCCTACACTGATAATAGTGCCGGCCGAAGAAAGCCGGAAATCAGCAGAAAGGATTAGTAAAAAATGGAGCATTTAGTAATACCGGAAGGGTACCGTTCGCCCCTTACAATCCGGGAAACAGAAGTTGCCATCAAAGAGGTGAAAGACCATTTTGAGCGGGCACTTGCCAAATCCCTGCATCTGACCCGTGTGTCCGCTCCCCTTTTCGTCCGTCCGGAATCCGGGCTGAACGATAACTTAAACGGCATAGAACGCCCCGTTTCGTTTGGCATCCGGGAGCAGGAGGACCGGGAAGTGGAAATTGTGCACTCTCTGGCAAAATGGAAACGCTACGCGCTGAAGCGTTATGGTTTTCATTCCGGAGAAGGGCTGTACACGGACATGAGCGCCATCCGGCGGGATGAAGAAACGGACAATATTCATTCCATTTATGTGGACCAGTGGGACTGGGAAAAAGTAATCTCCCGGGAAGAACGGAATATGGAAACACTGGAATACACAGTGGGAAAAGTATACAGCGCCCTGAAAGAAACGGAACAGTTCATGGCCAGACGGTATAATTATATCGAAGCCTTCCTGCCGGAGGAAATCACATTTATCACCTCCCAGGAACTGGAAACCATGTACCCGGACAAAACTCCGAAAGAGCGGGAATACCATTTTGCCAAAGCAAAGGGCGCCATATTTATCAAACAGATTGGAAAAACGCTGGCCTCCGGCCAGAAACATGACGGAAGGGCGCCGGACTACGACGACTGGGAACTAAACGGCGACATCATCGTCTACTACCCCGTCCTGGACATCGCCCTGGAACTCTCTTCCATGGGAATCCGCGTAGACGAAGCGGCTCTTGCCAGACAGCTGAAACTGGCCGGCTGCGAAGAACGGGCCGAACTGGATTTCCAGAAAGCGCTTCTTCACGGAGAACTCCCCTGCACCGTAGGCGGAGGAATCGGACAGTCCCGTATCTGCATGTTCTATCTGAGAAAGGCTCATATCGGAGAAGTACAGTCCTCCGTATGGCCCCAGGAAATTGTAGAGGCCGCTGCCGAAGGCGGCATCTGCCTCCTTTAAACGAACGGGGACGGGTACCGGCCAGCCGGTACCCGTCCCCGTATACAATTCTCATTATTTTCTGAAAATAATATCATGGCGTCCCGGCCCATTGGAAACCATGGTAATCGGGTAGCCGATTTCTTTTTCGATAAATTCGATGTAATTCCGGCAGTTCTCCGGCAGGTCTTCGTATTTTTTAATCCCCCGGATATCGCATTTCCAGCCCGGAAGGGTGGTAAGTACCGGTTTGGCCTTTTCCAGAAGATATGTGGGCGGGAATTCTTTTACAATCTCCCCGTTGATTTCATAACCGGTGCAGACCGGAATCTCATCCAGGTAGCCCAGTACATCCACAACGGTAAACGCCACATCGGTTGTTCCCTGCAGGCGGCAGCCGTACCGGGATGCCACACAGTCGAACCAGCCCATTCTTCTGGGCCGTCCCGTGGTCGCTCCGAATTCGCCTCCGTCGCCTCCCCGGCGTCTCAGCTCATCGGCCTCAGCCCCGAATATCTCGCTGACAAAGGCCCCTGCGCCCACAGCGCTTGAGTATGCCTTGCACACAGTTACAATCTGCTTAATCTCATAGGGCGGAATTCCTGCCCCGATAGCGCCGTAAGCGGCCAGTGTGGAAGAAGACGTTACCATCGGATAAATACCGTGGTCCGGGTCCTTTAACGTTCCCAGCTGCCCTTCCAGCAGAATTTCCTTTCCTTCCTTCAGCGCCTGGTCCAGATACAGGGACACATTGCACACATAGGGTTCAATCATCTTTCTATATCCCAGCAGCTCTTCCATCAGACTGTCCGGGTCCAGCAGAGGTTTATGGTACAGATGCTCCAGCAGAACGTTCTTCTGCTCTGCCACACGGTTCACTTTTTCCCGCAGCAGTTCCTCGTCGAAGAGCTCGCTAATCTGGAATCCAATCTTCGCATATTTGTCAGAATAAAACGGCGCGATGCCGGATTTGGTGGAACCAAAAGACTTTCCGCCCAGCCGTTCTTCTTCGTATGCGTCAAAATTCTTGTGATAGGACATCACCATCTGGGCCCGGTCAGAGACCAGAATCTTCGGTGCCGGCACTCCTCTGTCAATAATGGACTGAATCTCCTTACAGAGCACCGGGATGTCCACGGCTACGCCGTTTCCGATAATACTGGTAGTATGCCCGTAGAACACTCCGGACGGAAGGGTATGGAGCGCAAATTTTCCATAATCATTGATAATCGTATGACCGGCATTTGCCCCTCCCTGGAAACGAACGATGATATCCGCCTTCTCGGCAAGCATATCTGTAATCTTCCCCTTGCCTTCGTCTCCCCAGTTGGCACCTACTACTGCTTTTACCATAATAAATCCTCCTGCCTGATAAACCTCATTATGAGATAATTTTTCCTTATAGGTTTTATGAATCGTCACTTATAAGAAACCTTTAAAATTATACTACATTTTTTCCGGCTTGTACACTCTTATTTTCCCGTAAAAACGGGTTTTTCCACAGTCTTTTCTCCATTCTGCTACATCAGCGGCGCAATCAGCCGCAGCAGCTGCCCGTAAATCTGAATCAGCAGGCTCCGGTTCTTGACATCCGTCAGGGTCACCTTCTGAGAGACCGCCAGCGTTTTCTGGAAATCCTGCTCAATATCGTAAACCACCGGATTGTGGTAAATAAACACACCGCACTCAAAATGCAGGTACAGGCTCCGGAAATCCAGGTTCACCGTTCCCACCGTCGCCGTATCGTCATCCGAGGTAAATACCTTGGCATGTACAAAGCCCGGCAGATACTCAAATATCTGCACCCCGCTTTCAATCAGCTCGGCATAATAGGTCTTGGCCAGATAGAACGCATACGGCTTGTCCGGAATATGAGGCATAATAATCTGCACCTCAATTCCGCTCTTTGCCGCCCGCTTCAGGGCCGTCATCATCTCATTGTCCAGAATCAGGTACGGCGTCATAATGTGCACATACCGTTTCGCGTGATTGAGGATATGGATATAAACCTCCTCTCCCACGTTCTCATGGTCGTAGGGGCTGTCCCCGTAAGGAATCATGTATCCGGTTTCCCGGGAAAAATTCCGGTGTTTCCGGGTCAGATAACTGCGGTAAAGCTCCGGCTCCTTTTCATCAATATTCCAGAGTTGCAGAAACATCATGGTAAAGCTCTGCACCGCATCGCCTTTCAGCATGATGGCCGTATCCTTCCAGTGACCGAACCGCACCTTCTTATTGATATATTCATCCGCCAGATTTACTCCGCCCGTAAAGGCCACTTTACCGTCAATCACGCAGATTTTTCTGTGGTCCCGGTTGTTCTGAGTCGTAGTCATGATAGGACGCACCGGGGCAAAAACCTTGCACCGGATTCCTTTTGCCTTCAGCTCCTCCGGATACTCATAGGGAAGCTGGGAGACACTGCATGTCCCGTCGTACATAAAGCGCACTTCCACGCCTTCCGCTGCCTTCTCTTCCAGAATCGCCAGCACCGTATTCCACATAATCCCTTCCTGGACGATAAAATACTCCATGAAAATATATTTTTCCGCCTTTTTCAGTTCCTCCACCAGCACGGGAAACTTATCATCCCCCAGCGGAAAATACTGGGCCGTGGTATTGCTGTAGGTGGGGAACCCAACCTGGTGACAGAGGAAATGGGAAAGGTTGGTATTGGCCAGCCTGCTGCTGCGCATCGCCTTTACCACATTTTCATTCTGCTGCATAAAAGCCTCTGTCTCATGCCGCAGTACCTGCAGCCGCTTTCCCATATACCGTGTTCCGAAATCCATTTTCACATAGATATAAAAGCCTACTCCCACTACCGGAACCAGCAGGACCAGCAGAAGCCAGGTCATTTTAAACGCCGGATTGCTCTCTTTTTCATTTATAATATAGATAACCGCCGCCATGGACAGAAGCACAAAAACTCCATACAGATAAGAGGCATAATTCTCCAGAAAAGTCAGGGTAAATACCATGATTCCTATCTGTAATAGCAGAAGCAGCAGCACAACAGCTGTTCTTCCGTATATCACACCGAAAATCTTATTTTTCGCCCGCTCGCCCATGGTAAGGCTCTGGTCGCCATACCGTTCTCGTTCTGTCTGATTACTCATATATCCTGTCGTTTCCTTCCCGAATCCCTGCGTTCTTCGCTTCACTGCGGCCGCACCAGACGGAACGTCCACTGACCGTTCCGCATCCCCGCGCAACCCATTACCTTCCTATCCTATCACAAATTCCGGCCTCCCACAACTTGCATTTCCAACAGATTTATAAATATTTTACTTCCCCTTTTCTGTAAAAAGTATTACAATATGGTGTATATACGAGAGGTATATGGAGAAAGGAGCGGCATTATGTTCAAAAAATTATGCAAAGTTCTGGCAGGGCTTGCCGTCATTGGCGCTGCCTGTGCAGGTATCTATTACTTTTTAAACAAAAAGGCGGATTCCGAAGAGGAAGACGAGTTCATGGACGACTTTGATGAGGATGACGATTTTGAACTGGATGACGACCTGGGTGAAGTTTCCCCGTCTTCCAGAGAATACGTTTCTCTGAACCCCTCCGGTGATGCCGCAGCTTCGGCAGACCAGACTTCTGTTCCGGATGAGGAAGATGACGAAGAAGAGGAAGAAGAGTAATACGAATGAAAAAGAGTTCCGCAGGCGGAACTCTTTTTTTGCGCGATACGCCCGGAGGGCGACCGCTTGTTTCATTATTTCTTCGGCAGTTTAAAAGAACTCTTCAGAGAGACAATCCGGTTAAACACCAGGGCATCCGGCCGGGAATCGTGGGAATCCACGCAGAAATATCCCTGCCGCACAAACTGAAAGCTCTCATATGCCTGGGCGCCTGCAAGAGCCGGCTCCACATAAATCTCTTTTACCGTCATGGAATTCGGATTCAGGTTCAGAGAACCGTCTTCCTTATTGTACACACCCTTTTCCTCGTCAATCAGATTCTCGTACAGACGGGCGGTGGCCTTTACTGCATAAGGCGCCGGAACCCAGTGGATGGTTCCTTTCACCTTCCGTCCGGTAAACCCGGTTCCGCATTTTGTCTCCGGGTCATAGGTGCAGTGTACAACCGTTACGTTTCCGTCTTCATCCTTCTCACAGCCGGTGCAGGTTACAAAATAGGCGTTCATCAGCCGTACTTCATTTCCCGGGAACAGCCGGAAATATTTCTTCGGAGGCTCTTCCATGAAATCCTCCCGCTCAATGTAAAGTTCCCGGCAGAAAGGCACCTTCCTGCTGCCCAGCTCCTCATTTTCCTGATTGTTGGGCGCATCCAGTTCTTCCACCTGGTCTTCCGGATAGTTGTCAATCACCAGCTTTACAGGGTCCAGAACTGCCATCATTCTGGGGCGTTTTAACTTCAGGTCTTCCCGGATGCAGTATTCCAGCATGGCATAGTCCGCAGAACTCTGGCTCTTGGAAATTCCGCACATGTCCACAAACATCTTAATGGATTCCGGGGTAAAGCCTCTTCTGCGGAGGGCAGCGATGGATACCAGCCTCGGGTCGTTCCAGCCGTCCACAATCTTCTCTTCCACCAGTTTTTTAATATACCGCTTGCCGGTCACCACATTCGTCAGATAAAGCTTTGCGAACTCAATCTGCCGGGGCGGGTTTTCGAATTCGCATTCCCGAACCACCCAGTCATAAAGCGGTCTGTGGTCTTCAAATTCCAGGGTACACAGAGAATGGGTGATTCCCTCCACCGCGTCCTCAATCGGATGGGCGAAATCATACATAGGATAGATACACCACTTGTCCCCTGTATTGTGATGGCTCATATGAGCTACCCGGTAAAGGATGGGGTCCCGCATATTGATGTTGGGGGAAGCCATGTCAATCTTCGCCCGCAGCACCCTGCTGCCGTCTTCGTATTTTCCCGCCTTCATGCCTTCAAAAAGTTCCAGGTTCTCTTCCACGCTCCGCTCCCGGTAAGGACTGTTTTTTCCGGGTTCCGTCAGGGTTCCCCTGTATTCCCTTATTTCGTCCGGAGTCAAATCGCAGACATAGGCTTTCCCTTTTTTTATCAGCTTTACGGCGCATTCATACATGATGTCGAAGTAATCGGAAGCAAAGTACAGATGGTCCTTCCAGTCTGCGCCAAGCCAGCGGATATCCTCCAGAATGGACTCCACAAATTCGGTCTTCTCTTTGGTCGGATTGGTGTCGTCAAACCGCATGTGAAACGTTCCGCCATACTCCTGGGCAATTCCATAATTCAGCAGAATGGACTTGGCATGTCCGATATGAAGATATCCGTTGGGTTCCGGCGGGAACCGGGTACATACGTGGTCATACACCCCTTCCCGTAAATCCTTCTCAATTTCCTGCTCTATAAAGTTTTTTGAAACTGTCTCCTCAGCCATGGAAATCCCTCTCCTTTACATATAAATCACAAAAAGGACCTTTGATACTTCAAAGGCCCTCTCCAGAGCTGCCTAGCGGACTTGAACCGCCGACCTCCGCCTTACCAAGGCGACGCTCTACCGACTGAGCCAAGGCAGCACGCATTTTCGCGACTCGTTTAATATAGCATATTCCCTCCCGGCTTGTCAATACATATCTTCTATTTTTTCAGGGAAATCCGGAAACTTTCATCCCGGCATCCTATCCCTCGTACTCCTTCAGCAGGGCCCGGGCCTTTCCACGGATTCTCTGAAGCGCATTATCCACAGCTTTCGGGCTTTTTCCCAGCTCCCTCGCAATCCCGGCATAGTCCATCCCCTTCATATGACGGCTGTAAACCTCACTTTCCATACTGCTCAGCCTTGCTTTCAGCGCCTCCTCAAATTCCCGCATAAACTCCCGGCTCAGGAGTACCTCTTCCGGATTGCTCTGCCCGTCGTCTTCTATCGTATCCGCCAGGGAGCGCCCCTGGTCGTCCTCCCCCGGGTCTTCCCCGTAAAGAGAGATATAGGAATTCAGGGGGATGTGCTTTTTCCGTCCCGCCGCCCGGACGGCACTGTAAAGCTGCCTGGACACGCACAGATCTGCAAATCCGGAAAAAGAGCCGCCCATTTCAGGACGGTAATTCTGCACCGCCTCAAAAAGGCCAATCATTCCCTCCTGTATCAGGTCGGCCTTCTCACCGCCCAGCAGGTACATGGCCATGGCTTTTTTCCGTACCATCCCCTTATATTTTTCCATAATATAGTTCATAACACCCCGGTCGCCGCTCTGAAGCCTGCCAATCAGCTCCTCGTCCGTATACCTGTCATACTCCATGAGTTTCCTGCCTTTCCGCCGCTCCCCGCGCCGTCTGCTACTGCATTCTCTGCCGCACCACCTCATAGGCCAGCACACCGGCGGCCACAGAGGCATTCAGGGAATCGATATCCCCCTTTACCGGAACCGAAGCCGTCAGGTCGCAGGCCCCCTTTACCAGCCTTCCCACGCCTTCTCCCTCGTTTCCAATCACCAGTCCTGTGGGGCCCCGCATGTCCACCTGATACATGGGCTGTCCGTCCATGTCCGCACACACAAACCAGAGTCCCCGTTTCTTCAGCTCCTCCATGGTGCGCACCAGATTGGTCACCTTTGCCACCGGGGTATAGTTCAGTGCCCCGGCGGAAGTGCGGGCCACAACAGCCGTAAGACCCACGGCCCTCCGTTTGGGGATAATCACGCCGTGGGCTCCCGCCATGTTGGCCGTCCGGATAATCGCTCCAAGATTATGCGGGTCTTCAATATTATCCAGCAGAATCAGAAATGGGGGTTCTCCCTTCTCTTTTGCTTTTTTCAGCATGTCCTCCACACTGGCATATTCATAAGCCGCCACCAGGGCAATGGCCCCCTGGTGTTTTCCCGTCTCTGACATTCTGTCCAGCCTCTCCCGCGGCACGAACTGCACCAGAATGTGCTGCTTTTTTGCTTCCCGCACAATGCTGCGTATAGGGCCGTCCTGACAGCCGTCCAGGAGAAACACTTTCTCCACCGGCCTGCCGGAACGCAGGGCTTCCAGCACGGCATTTCTCCCCTCGGTTTTCTGGGTATTTTCTGTCTGTTCTGTTCTCATTGTTTTCCTCCCTGCTCCAGGAATTCCAGCCCGGTTCTGACAAGCTCCAGAATCCGTCCCCAGTCGTCCCGCAGATAGAGCCAGCCAATCAGGGCCTCAAATCCGGTCGCCCTGCGGTAATCGGTCAGGGACTGATTCTTTGCCGGAGATACCATTCTGGTATTCCGTCCCCGGCGGTAGACGCCGTGCTCTTCCTCGGTCAGAAGCTCCTGCAGTCCCCGCATCATCCGGGACTGGGCCGAAGCCTGTACCAGGCTGCTGGTCTTATGATGCAGTTCCTTCACCGGCAGATTGCCTTCCGAAAGAACCAGCGTCCGGATAACCAGGTCATACACACTGTCCCCGATATAAGCCAGCGCCAGGGAAGAGTAGGTCTCCGGCTCCATGTCCGGCAGACCAAACGCTTCCGCCAGTTCCTTTTTCAGTCCGATATCTATGCTTTTTTCCATTGTACGCCCTCTCTGGTATCCTTCAGAATAATTCCTTTTTCCAGAAGCGCATCCCGGATGGCGTCAGCCTTTGCAAAATCCTTCGCCTTTCGGGCCGCCTGTCTTTCCTCAATCATTTTTTCAATTTCTTCATCCAGCATTTCTTCCTGCTTTTCCACTTTCAGTCCCAGCACGCCGGAAAGCCGGACAATCAGATTCAGAAGGCTCTGCAGATAGGCCCGGGAGCTTTCTCCCGCGGCAGTCGTGTTGGCATATTTTACCAGGTCGAAAATAGCCGCCACTGCGTCTGCCGTGTTGAAGTCGTCGTCCATGGCATCTTCAAACTTCCGGACAAACTCCTCTGTTTTGGCCGCTTTTTCCTGCTCTTCTGCCGTCATTTCCTCCTGCTTTGCACTTCCCAGCAGATATTTCAGACTGTCTACGGCATTTACGATTCGTTCCAGTCCGCTTTTGGACGCTTCCATCAGCTCCGCACTGAAGTTCAGCGGGCTTCTGTAGTGCGCGCTGAGCATGAAAAACCGGAGCACCTGCAAATCATACTGTTCACTGATTTCCCGCACGGTGCGGAAATTTCCCAGTGACTTGGACATCTTCCGGTTGTCGATATTCAGGAAGGCATTGTGCATCCAGTACCGGGCAAAAGGCTTTCCGTTAGCCGCCTCGCTCTGGGCGATTTCATTTTCGTGGTGAGGAAATACCAGGTCCTCTCCGCCGGCATGAATATCTATCTCTTCGCCCAGGTATTTTTTGGCCATTACCGAACACTCGATATGCCAGCCCGGTCTTCCGTCGCTCCAGGGAGACTGCCAGGCCGGTTCTCCTTCTTTTTTCGGTTTCCAGAGCACGAAGTCCAGCGGATCTTCCTTTTCATCCTCCCCGGTCACAAGAAGAGACCGTTCGCCGGAGCGCAAATCATCCAGGTTTTTATGGGAAAGCTTTCCGTATTCGGCGAATTTTCTGGTGCGGTAATACACCGTGCCGTTCTTCTCATAAGCATAGCCTTTGTCAATCAGCTCCTGAATCATCTCCACCATACCGCAGATTTCCTCGGTAGCCAGGGGATGGGTGGTAGCCGGGAGCACGTTCATGCCCTCCATGTCCTTTTTGCACTCGGCAATATAGCGCCGGGCCACCTCCTGGGCGGATACTCCTTCCTCGATGGCCTTGTTGATAATCTTGTCATCCACATCGGTAAAGTTGGACACATAGTTGACTTCGTATCCCTTGTATTCAAAATAACGCCGTACCGTGTCAAAGACTATCATGGGGCGTGCGTTTCCGATATGAATATAGTTATACACCGTAGGCCCGCACACATACATTTTTACTTTCCCTTCTTCCAGGGGGATAAATTCTTCTTTCTTTTTTGTCAGTGTGTTAAATACTTTCATTGCTCTTTTCCTCTTTCTCTCTGATTTTCTGTTCCAGAATATCCAGCTGACGTTTCAGCCGGCGGTTATCTGCCTGCAGTTCCCGGATATCGTTCAGCACCGGGTCCGGCAGATGAACCTGGTCCAAATCGGCCCGGGGTATCCGCTGGTCACCCCTGCGGACCACTCTTCCCGGCACTCCGACCACGGTGCAGTTGGGCGGCACTTCTTCTATCACCACAGACCCGGCTCCGATTTTCGAGTTTCTTCCCACGGTAAAGGAACCAATCACCTTGGCTCCCGCGCTGACCATCACGTTGTCTTCCAGCGTGGGATGGCGCTTCCCGTGTTCTTTTCCGGTTCCGCCCAGGGTCACTCCCTGGTACAGCGTCACATTGTCTCCGATAACCGCGGTTTCCCCGATGATGACGCCACTTCCGTGGTCGATAAACAGCCCTTTCCCAATCCGGGCTCCCGGATGAATCTCAATTCCCGTCTTCCGGACGGCCCTCTGGGAAATCCACCGTGCCAGAAAATAATGCTTCTTCAAATACAGTTTATGAGCCAGCCGGTAATGAAGCATCACCTTAAAACTGGGATACAAAAGTACCTCCATACTGGATTTGATGGCCGGATCCCGGTCTCTCACCACTGCAATTTCTTCCCGGATATACGAAATAATTCCCATACTATCAGCTCCTGTCCTGCCCGGGGCGGTTGCTTTGCGATAAATTCCTGCTATATAAAGAAAAAAACTTCATCCCTCCAAGAGACGAAGTTTTCCGCGGTTCCACTCTACTGAAAGACAGCTTCCCTGTCTTCCTCTTTTGGCAGATAACGGCTGCTGCCGTGCCCGGCTACTGTCCCTCCGGAGGGTCTCCCCCGGGGAGTTCGCCGAACCAACTCCCGAATGCACTTCCCCAGCCTTCCTCCCGGGACTGCTTTCAGCCAGTGACAGTCCCTCTCTTTTGGATTCCGGAAGGGTACTCCTTTCGTTCCCAGTCTTTCCTTATATCTTTTTCTATAGTATGCGAAAACCGGCCGTTTGTCAACCCGCCACCCGGAGCACTTTACACTATCTCGTTCAGAAACACTTTATTCAGCGGGATGAGCTTCTCCAGTTCCTTCTTAAATTCATCGGAAAAAGTCTCCTGCTCTTCTTTTTCCGTCTCCTCCACGGATTTGTAGCCAAACACCAGGGTCGTCAGGGCATCCACACTGATTTTCTGTACCGTTTCCCCCGGTTTGGCCGCCCTGGTCCGGACTACCGTCCGCTCCTCGTTTCCTTTCAGCGTAAAAAGCCGGTTATTCTCCCGGATAACCGGATCTACCAGCCAGAACTCCAGTTCCATTTCCTCCCGGCATTTCATGCAGGCCAGAAGAGATTCCACATGAAGAATCCGGACCATAATCATGGGTTTTCTTTTTTTCAGTTTTTTGAGATGAAGCCCCGCTTCATCGAACACATTGCGGTATCCCGGAGCGAGAACCGGTTCCCGGACGGCAAAGCCGTTTTCCTCGTCAAAAAGCACCGTCCCCCGGATTTCCCCGTCTTTTTCCGCAATCAGAATGCCGCCGTTTTCACTGGCCTGTTCCTTTAAAAGAACCTCGTAGTAATGGCGGGTTCTTTTCGCATAGACATTGTATTTTTTCCGCAGGATTTCCTCCGCGAACCGGGCCAGTCTCTGACAGTCCTTCGGCCTGGCCAGGCTCAGCGTCACCTGACCTCCCTTTGCACCTCTTCCAAGCAGTCCGTAAGCCGTAAGCTTTTCTCCCGGACGCCCTTCCGCCTTCCACTGTTCTGCCGCATAAATAAAGCGGAAATGATGGGGATAATATATCTGCTCGCTGGCCGGCATCAGAAAAGCAAAAGGAAGCTTCCGGGCATACATATCCCGGACAGCTTTCTGTAAAAGCTCTGTCATCAGCCCCTGCCCCCGGTACAGGATATCCGTGGCAACCGCCACAATATAGCGGCTCCCCTCTTCCTTCTGTCCTACCTGAAGCACATAAGGATTCAGATGCAGCATGGCGTGAATGTCGCCATCCTTCTCAATCACATAAATTTCGTTGTCCTCTGTCCGGACGGAATAGTAATAATTCAGAAATTCCTCCGTGTCCTCATCAAAAACCCGTTCCCACAAAGACCGGGTCAGCCGGCTGTCCTCCGGCCTCAGCTTTTTCAGTATCATCTGCCCAAATCCTGCCCTTTTTTTCTTCCGTTACTCCTGAAACCTGCAGCCGCCGCAGCCTGCGCATTCCCCGGCCACATCCTGTGCCGGCAGGTTTGTCATTTTCTCCAGAAGGCATACCGCCTGAGCCGAAATTCCTTCTCCGGCCCCCGTAAATCCAAGTCCTTCCTCCGTAGTCGCTTTCACATTGACCTGCGATGCCTCTATTCCCAGAGCATCGGCAATATTCTGTTCCATCTTTTCTATATGGGGACGCATTTTCGGCTGCTGGGCAATGATGGTGGCATCAATATTCTCCACGATATAAAGGTGCTCCTCCAGCATGTTGCCCGTCTCTTCCAGCAGCTTCATGCTGGAAATCCCTTTGTAGCGGGCATCCGTATCCGGAAAATGTTTTCCGATATCTCCCAGTCCTGCTGCGCCCAGAAGCGCGTCCATCACGGCGTGCAGAAGCACATCTGCGTCGGAATGGCCCAGAAGTCCTTTCTCATAAGGAATCTCCACGCCTCCCAGAATCAGCTTTCTTCCTTCTGTCAGTCTGTGTACGTCATACCCCATGCCTACTCTCATCTTCATCCTCTTCTCCGTCCTGGTCTTCTTCGCTGTCTTCGTCCCAGTTTTCTTCGTCTTCTTCCCAGTCTCCGCCGTCTTCTTC
>DSTFC04002__coassemble_1386_pt1 | contig 15155 bp, 11 predicted proteins | sample DSTFC04002__metabat2_high_PE_021 | metagenome-assembled genome bin DSTFC04002
ACCACGCCCATTTTCTGGTTCGGGCAGGTCTGAAATATCTCAGTGTCTTTATGAAAGAAATCCAGGAATGCTATGCAAAATATTACAATCTGACCAAAGACAGGGTAGGATATGTTTTCCAGGGCAGATTCAAAAGCGAATGCGTAGAAGAGGAACGGTATTTCTGGAACTGTTTTTTCTATATCCACAGCAATCCGGTCAAAGCCGGACTGGTAAGAACAGAAACAGAATACGGGTACAGCAGTGCAGAAGAATACGCCAGGGAACAGCTCTGGCTCGTTCACGAAAAAGGACTTAGAATGTACCGTCAGAAAGGAATCGGAACGATTCTTTCCGATACCAGCGGCCCATCCCGGTCTGCAATGGATGCTTTTTTTGTAACGGACAGATTCATTATGGATACAGAAGAAGAGATGCATGCACAGAAAAAAGAAGCAGTCCAGAGACTTGCCCGGTTCTACATCGAAGAAAAAGAGATAGAATCCACCTTTATCCTGTTCTCGACCCCACGGCTGCGGGAAAAATTCATAGAAGACATAAAAGAAAAACTCCCCTGCACCAAAGTGGAAATATCCAGAATTGTTTCAGAATTGTAGTCGGGGACGGGTACGAGCCAGCCCGTACCCGTCCCCGACCAAGCATTAGATTGCTCGGGTGTATTCTTTCAGCCATTCTCTTTCTTCATCGTTGAGATATGGAGAAATCTTTTCGTATACATCTTTATGATAGTTGTTCAGCCACTCACGCTCGGTCTTGCTCATCAGTTCCGGGTCGATACCGTCCAGGTCGATGGGAGCGAAGGTGATGGTTTCAAAATGCATGAACTGTCCGTATTTGTTCTGCACGCCTTTGCGTACGATGAACTCGTTTTCGATACGGATACCGAATTTGCCGTCTTCGTAAATACCGGGCTCGTCGGTGATAACCATGCCTTCTTCCAGCTGATGATGTTCGTTCTTGCTGGGAACAACATACCAGCGGAAGCCTGTCGGCGGCTCATGTACGTTTGCCAGGTATCCTACGCCGTGGCCGGTACCGCACTGAAAGTCAAGGTCCAGTTCCCAGATGGGCTCTCTGGCCAGCACGTCCAGATTGTATCCGTAGCAGCCATAGAGGAATTTCGCGCGGGAAAGGCTCATCATGGCACGAACAACGGCAGTGAAGTATTTCTTCATTTCCTTGTCAACGGAACCAAGGATAAAGGTTCTCGTAATATCGGTGGAACCTTCATAGTATCCGCCGCCGGTATCGTTCAGGAACATAGCGCCGGATTCCAGTTTCACGTCGGTCTCCTCGCTGGGAGAGTAGTGCATCATGGCCGCATGGTCCTTAAATGCGCACAGCGGCTCAAAACTGTCGCGGATATAACCTTCCTGTTCTGCACGGAATTCCGTCAGCTTCGCCACGGAACTGAGCTCGGTGATGTCTTCCTTGTCATAGCGGGTCTTTATCCAGTGCATAAATTTGGTGATAGCAACGCCGTCCTTAATATGAGCTTTTTTAATATTTTCCAGCTCAACCGGGTTCTTCATGGCTTTCATAAGAATGGTCGGATTGGCAGCTTCCAAGACTTTGCACGGAATATTCTTATACAGCGCATAATTCATCTTCATGGGGTCGATAAGAGCCACATCGGAAGCATCCAGTTTCTTAATATCCTCGTAAATATCATTGTAAGGATGAATCGTCACATTGACTTTCGCAAGCTCTTCATGAATCTGGTCATTGAGCTTGGAATCGTCCACATAAAGGTCTACGCCGTCCATCCGGACGATAGCGTAGGAGAGAAGCAGCGGGAAAAAGTCAATGTCGTCCCCGCGGACATTGAGCAGCCAGCATACATCATCCAGAGAAGCGATAATGTGCACGCTGGCTCCGTTCTTTTTCATTTCTTCCCGAACACGCTCCAGTTTATGGGCACTGCTCTCGCCACTGTATTTTTCTTCCAGGAAAAATGCAGGCTTGTCAGAAAGAGCCGGACGGTCTTCCCATACCTGGTCGATTAAATCCTCTTCATAATCAATCGTGATATTCTTTGCGCTCAGAGCTTCCTCAAACTCCTGGCCTTCTCCCATGGAAAGCACGCGGCCGTCAAAGCCAACCTTTCCGCCTTCCGGCACATAATCGGCAAGGAATTCCGTTACAGAAGGTGTGTCCCCCACGAACATCTTCATCAGCCGCACACCGCTTCCTTCCAGCTCATGCTCAGCCTGGAAGAAATAACGTCCGTCTGTCCAGAGACCTGCGTCATCCTTTCCGATTACCGCAGTTCCGTAAGAACCGCTGAATCCGGTGATAAATTTTCTTGCTTTGAAATGTTCCCCAACATACTCGCTCTGGTGGAAATCAGCGGTCGGAACTACATAGGCGTCAATGCCTTTTTCCGCCATAAGAGCGCGGAGCTTCGCTATTCTTTCAGCTACAACAGTCATTTCAAAAACCTCCTTTATGTATCTGTTTTTTAGCTAAATTTATTCTACCATTTATTAGACCAAAGTTCAATTATTACTGGAAAGAATTCCTGCGAAAAAAGCCGGTGAAATAGAAAAAGAGCCTCCGTCCGAAGACGGAAGCCCTTTTGGAATTTTTGGATAATCCAGCAAATTATTCTGCTTTTTCCATTTCGTCCAGCTTGCCGCTGAAAATCCACAGAAGCAGACCGCAAAGGATTACAACGATACCAACTCCGCCGTAACCCGTGTTGAAGTCCAGAGTTCCCAGCCAGTCATAAATCGGCGGGTAAACCTGCTGTGCGATAAATACAGCGATGGGCCAGAATCCAAGCAGAAGTCCAAGAACCTTAGCCGGAGCCAGCTTGGAAACAAAGGAGTTTCCAAGCGGGGAGAATACCATCTCACCAACGGACATAAGGATACATACAACTGCCAGCCACAGGAAGGAGCACTGTCCGTCGCCTGCGATGATGTTGGCAACTACCATTACGATGTAAGAAAGTCCGCAAAGCATAATTCCAAGACCGGTTTTCTTGAACATACTCATGTCGCCCTGAGGTCTCTTTGCCATCTTAGCCCATACACCGGCAAGAACCGGTCCAAGGGTGATACAAACGAGAGCGTTTACAGAGTCGAACCAGGAGGTCGGAACCTGGAAGCTTCCGATGAACCAGTTTGCCTTGTTCATGAAGGAAGCACCGTCGCCCCATCCGAAGTAGTAGTATGCCGGCATGTAAGCCATGTACCATGCCATCCAGAATACTGCGGAAAGCAGGGTAACCAGGATGATAGCGATGATACGTTTCCAGTCGCCGGAAGTAAGAGCCTGGGACTGTCCCTTCTCTTTTACGCCAGCGCTTTCGAATTCTCTCTGGTCAGCTTTGAACGGTTTCTTACCAGCATCGCCAAGTGCCTTGCCGTTTGCAAGGAACCAGATGGCGTCAATGAACAGGAAGAGACCGCATACCAGGAATACCTGGTTGAAGGAAAGATGAATCGGTCCAAGGCCTGTTGTAGCTGTGATAGCGATAAATGTTGTACCACAGAAAGAACCAATGTTTACGAAAGAATACTGAATGGAGAATGCTTCATCCAGTTCGTCGGAATCATGGAACAGAAGGCCGTTGATACCGGACAGGTTTCCTTTGAAGAATCCTGTACCAACTGCTACCAGTACAATCATGGCCCAAACTAATCCAAGAGAATCAGCCTGCCATGCACACAGATAGCCGGCGCCCATAAGAATCATACCAAGCGGTACACAGATTCTGGGGTTCAGCCAGTGGTCGGCAATGTAACCGCCGAAAATCGGAGTGATGTATGTCCATGCAACGAAAGATGCGGACAGTGCAGCACCCTGAGAGTCGGACAGTCCAAGACCACCAGAAGTAACTTCGGTTGCAATCCAGATGGCTAACAGGTATTTCACTGTATAGAATGCAAGACGCTCGAATGTGAAACCAAGCGCACATACATAAAAGCCAAATGGTTTACGCTTTTTTGCTGTTTCCATACTTTTAACCCTCCAATAACATATAGAATTTCTCCTATGTAGGTGCAGAAGCCGTTTCCATCCACGGAGAATCTGCGAAAACCGATGCAGCGGTCTTGGGAAGATTCCGGACGGACGTCTCGCCGGATGATTACGGCCGCGCATTTTCCGGATGCCGGGGAAGCAGGCCCCGCGCCGGAGCCGGAATGACGCGTATATAAAGGATCTGCATCTGTCTCTGAAAGGACGCCTTCCGGTACCGGAAAGATACCGGGATTTTGCCAGGGTACAAATCTGAGGCGCTTATCCTGCCGGATAAGATATGCATGCCATACGGAAGAGGATGGCATCCCTTTTCTCCGCACAGCGGCAAAAACACAAAGAAAACTTCCGCAAACCGCCCCTGCAGAGAATCCAGGCAAATATGCGATTTACGAAAGCATCAGTGACATCTTCGTCGCGGTACGGATATCCGTCATTTCCCCGGAAAAGTGTGCTGCATACAACACCTTCCCGGAAAAATAAATTCACCAGAAATAATGAACGCCACAGTTCAGGCTCTGAAAAAACTCCGGCTGTCAGAAACGGCGCGCCCTTTCCCGGCTTCCAGAAAAAAAGCAGTACCGTTCCCTTTCCGTCCTGTACTGTGGACATATGGCATACAGATAATGTCCGCTCATAGACAGAGAAAATCCCTTACGGATAAAGTCCCTGTAGCTGTATTCTACCACAAAATAGACTAAAGTACAAAGAAAAAATTATTTTCCTGTAAGAAAAAGCCAAAATGCACAAAAATTTTGATGAAATTTGTGCAAAGTAATTATAAAGTTCTTGTAAAACACTCTGTGAAAGAATTAACAGTTTTTTTAGAAAACGGTTGCAGTTTAATTGGAAAATAAGTATAATAAAATAGGCAGAAATTTTGATTTATTTTTCAAAAAAATAAGATAAAATGGAGGGCTAGACTTATGAGCAACACAACGACAACCCCGGCAGGCAGAAGGATTGCCGCTCTGCTTGATGCGGGCAGCTTTGTTGAAATCGGCGGCGCTGTGACAGCCAGAACCACAGATTTCAGCATGCAGGAAAAAGACACTCCGGCAGACGGCGTTATCACAGGCTACGGAGTAATTGAAGGCAATCTTGTCTACGTGTACAGCCAGGACGCTTCCGTTCTGAAGGGAGCCATCGGCGAAATGCACGCCAGAAAAATCGCGAACATCTATGACATGGCCATGAAAATGGGCGCTCCGGTTATCGGACTTCTGGACTGCGCCGGCATGCGTCTCCAGGAAGCCACCGACGCACTGAACGCGGCGGGCACCCTTTACAGCAGACAGGTCATGGCGTCCGGTGTGATTCCACAGATTACCGCAGTATTCGGAAGCTGCGGCGGCGGACTTTCCATGGTGCCGGCCATCGCCGACTTTACATTCATGGAAGAAAACGCAAAACTTTTCGTGAATTCCCCCAACACCATTCCGGGAAACGATATCAAAAAGTGCGATACTTCCGCGGCCTCTTTCCAGAGCAGCCGAAGCGGCCTTGTGGACGGAGTCGGATGCGAAGCAGAGATTCTGGAAAATATCCGGACTCTGGTATGCATGATTCCTGCCAACAACGAGGACAACGACGCTTATGAGGAATGTACGGACGACCTGAACCGTCTCTGCGAGAATCTGGCAGGTACGGCAGAAGACAGCGCCTCCGCACTTGCCCTGCTTTCCGACAACTATCTTTTCTTCGAGACGAAGAAAGACTACGCAAAAGAAATGGTAACCGGTTTTATCCGCTTAAACGGCATGACCGTGGGCGCAGTGGCAAACCGGTCAAAAATCTATGACGAGGACGGCGGACTGGTCAAAGAATACGACGGCTCCCTGACCGTAGGCGGCTGCCGCAAGGCTTCCCGCTTCGTAAAATTCTGCGACGCTTTCGGCATTCCGGTGCTGACCCTTACGAATGTAACCGGTCTGGAAGCATCCCGCCGGGCAGAGAAGAACCTGGCAAGAGAAATGGCAGCCCTGACCGCCGCTTTTGCTGACGCCACTGTTCCGAAGGTAAACGTGATTACCGGCAAAGCTTACGGAAGCGCTTATGTGGCCATGAACAGCAAGGCAGTCGGAGCGGATATGGTTTATGCCTGGCCCACTGCGGAAATCGGCATGATGGAAGCGGACATGGCGGCGAAAATCATGTATCCGGAAGCAGATGCCGCAGCCCTGAAAGAAAAGGCAGAGGCCTATAAGGCACTCCAGTCCAGTCCCCTTTCCGCGGCCCGCAGAGGATATGTGGATACCATCATCGAGCCCGAGGAGACGAGAAAATACATCATCGGCGCATTTGAGATGCTTTTTACAAAGAGGGAAGAACGTCCTTCCAAAAAACACGGAACAGTTTAGCGAGGTGAGGCAAAGTGAAGAAAAAATTCAGTTTAGCAGCCTGCGCACTGGCACTGGCACTTGCCTTTACCGGATGCAGCGCGCAGTTCGCTGAGGAATATGACGAGACATCTCTGACAACGTCCTGTGAGGAAGTGTTCAGCATTATTCAGAGCGGCAGTATCGCGGGAGAGGACATCACTTCCATGTCCGACTGGAACCAGGGATATCTGATGGCCCAGTTACAGAGCCAGACCGGTATCCAGATGGACGCCGAAGACCTGGTTACGGCTCTGGACGGCTGGGAGGCGGCCCAGGAAGAATGCGGCGCTTATGAAGGACACGGCGAATTCGAGATTACCGAGACCAGCACCAGCGTTACCGTAAGGACAGAAGGACAGTTCTCCGAAAGAACCGCAGACCTGGTGTTTACGTTTGATGAGAATCTCCAGATGGACGCGTTCACAGTAGAAGCCCATTACGACATGGGCGAGATTATGCAGAAAGCAGGACTTAACACCCTGCTCGGAATGGGAACCGTATTTGCAGTGCTGATGTTCATGAGTCTGATTATCTCACTGATTAAATACATTCCGGCCCTGCTGGAACGACCGAAGAAAAAAGAAACAAAAATGGAAGCGCCGGAGATTCCGGCTGCCAGGACAGCGCCGGAGCCGGAGCCCGTCATGGAGACCGCCCCGGAAGACGATACCGAGCTGGTGGCAGTCATCGCGGCAGCCATCGCCGCTTCGGAGGGAACCACCCCGGACGGATTTGTTGTCCGCTCCATTAAGCGAAGAAAATCAAATAAATGGAATGCATAGAAAGAGTGTCAGGAGGAAAACAGAACATGAAAAATTATACCATTACCGTAAACGGAACCGTATATGATGTAACCGTAGAAGAAAACGGAGCAGGCGCAGCCCCCGCGGCTCCCGCGACGCCGGCAGCTCCCAAGGCAGCCCCGAAGGCAGCTCCCAAACCGGTGCCGGCAGCTTTTGCGCCGGCCGCAGGAGCAGGCAGCATTAAAGTAGAAGCAGGCGCGGCAGGAAAAGTATTCAAGCTGGAAGCCGGCGTAGGACAGAAACTTTCCCGCGGTGAGACTGTAATGATTATCGAAGCAATGAAGATGGAAATCCCGATTGTGGCTCCGGAGGACGGAACCGTTGCGAGCATTGAAGTGGCAGTAGGAGATTCTATTGAAGCAGGACAGGTACTGGCTACCATGAACTAGGCGGCACAGCAGGTTCGTAACGATTCGTAACAGGAGGTTTTAACATGGATTATATAATGACAACTCTGGACAACCTCGTTCACCAGACTGCCTTCTTCAGCCTGACCTGGGGAAACTTCATCATGATTCTGGTGGCGTGCGTGTTCCTTTACCTTGCCATCCGGCACGGATTTGAACCGCTTCTTCTGGTGCCCATTGCGTTCGGTATGCTCCTGGTAAATATTTACCCGGATATCATGCTGGCGCCGGAAGACTCGGCAAATGGTACCGGTGGACTTTTGTATTATTTCTACCAGCTGGATGAATGGTCGATTTTGCCCTCCCTGATTTTCATGGGAGTAGGAGCCATGACCGACTTCGGACCGCTGATTGCCAACCCGTCCAGCTTCCTTCTGGGAGCGGCGGCCCAGTTCGGTATTTTTGCCGCTTACCTGGGAGCCATGGCCATGGGATTTTCCGACAAGGCGGCAGCCGCCATCTCCATCATCGGCGGCGCAGACGGACCGACCTCCATCTTCCTGGCAGGAAAACTGCAGCAGACGGCGATTCTCGGTCCCATTGCGGTGGCGGCATACTCGTATATGTCCCTGGTGCCCATTATCCAGCCGCCGATTATGAAACTTCTGACCACCAAAAAAGAACGTCAGATTAAGATGGCGCAGCTTCGGCCGGTTACCAAACTGGAAAAGATTCTCTTCCCGATTATCGTAACCATCGTCGTGTGTCTGATTCTTCCCACCACAGCGCCTCTGGTAGGTATGCTGATGCTGGGCAACCTGTTTAAGGAATCCGGCGTAGTCCGGCAGCTGACCGAGACAGCCTCCAACGCTATGATGTATATCGTGGTTATCCTGCTGGGTACCTCCGTAGGAGCCACCACCAGCGCTGAAGCGTTTCTGAACATGGACACCCTGAAAATCGTAGCCCTGGGACTGATTGCCTTTGCCTTCGGTACGGCGGCCGGCGTGCTCTTAGGAAAGGTTATGTGTGCGGTCACGGGCGGAAAAGTCAACCCGCTGATTGGTTCCGCCGGCGTATCCGCCGTGCCGATGGCGGCCCGTGTATCCCAGAAAGTAGGGGCCGAGGAAGACCCCACCAACTTCCTGCTGATGCACGCCATGGGGCCGAACGTGGCCGGCGTAATCGGTACCGCCGTCGTAGCGGGAACCTTTATGGCAATCTTTGGAGTCTTCTAAAAAGAAGCATTCCGGACGTGGAAACTAGAATTTATGGAGGAAGAATAGAATGGCAGAAATAGAGAAGAAACCGATTAAAATCATGGAAACTGTTCTGCGTGACGCACATCAGTCCCTGATTGCCACCAGGATGACCACCGAGCAGATGCTCCCCATCGTGGACAAGATGGACAAAGTAGGCTATCACGCAGTAGAATGCTGGGGCGGCGCCACCTTTGACGCGTCCCTGCGGTTCCTGCACGAAGATCCCTGGGACCGCCTCCGGAAACTCCGGGACGGATTCAAAAACACGAAGCTGCAGATGCTCTTCCGTGGACAGAACATCCTGGGATACCGTCCCTACGCAGATGACGTCGTAGAATACTTTGTACAGAAATCCGTGGCAAACGGAATCGATGTTATCCGTATTTTTGACTGCATGAACGACCTGCGGAACCTGCAGACCGCCGTAAGCGCAGCCAAGAAGGAAAAGGCAGAGTCCCAGGTGGCTCTTTCCTATACCATCGGCGACGCCTATACCCTGGAATACTGGGTAGACCTGGCGAAGAAAATCCAGGAGATGGGCGCGGACTCCATCTGTATCAAGGACATGGCCGGTCTGCTCCTTCCCTACAAGGCAACCGAGCTGATTGGCGCCCTGAAAGAAGCAGTGGACCTTCCCATCGAACTGCATACCCATTATACTTCCGGTGTGGCTTCCATGACCTACTTAAAAGCAGTAGAAGCCGGCGTGGATATCATCGATACCGCGATTTCCCCGTTTGCCCTGGGAACCTCCCAGCCGGCAACAGAAGTCATGGTGGAAACCTTTAAGGGAACCCCGTACGACACCGGACTGGACCAGAACCTGCTGGCAGAAATCGCCGATTACTTCCGTCCGATTAAGGACGAAGCGCTGGATTCCGGCCTGCTGAACCCGAAGAACCTGGGCGTCAACATTAAGACCCTGCTTTATCAGGTGCCCGGCGGCATGCTCTCCAACCTGACTTCCCAGCTGAAAGAGCAGCACGCGGAAGACAAATACTATGAGGTGCTGGAGGAAGTACCGCGGGTAAGAAAAGACCTGGGCGAGTGCCCGCTGGTTACGCCGTCTTCCCAGATTGTAGGAACCCAGGCCGTATTCAACGTACTGATGGGCGAACGCTACAAGATGGCAACCAAAGAGACGAAAGACGTGCTCAGCGGAAAATACGGCGCTACCATCAAGCCGTTTAACGAAGAAGTGCGGAAGAAAGTTCTGGGCGAGGATGCAGAGATTATCACCTGCCGTCCGGCAGATCTGATTCCCGACGAGCTGGAAACGCTGGAGAGCGAAATGGCTCAGTACAAACAGCAGGATGAAGACGTGCTGACCTACGCACTTTTCCCGCAGGTAGCCATTGATTTCTTCAAATACAGAGAAGCACAGCAGAAAAAAGTGGACGCAACCATTGCCGACACAGAAAATGGAAGCTATCCCGTATAGAAAGCAGCAGAAACAATCAGAATAAAAAAAGACAGGGGCCGGTTCTGGATACAGAGCCGCCCCTTCCTGCGTAAGCAGAAAAAGGAGGAAACCATGTTACAGACAGTACCAGCCCAGTCCTGGAAACCGGGACTTGCCGAATTCCGGGAAAAAACGGAGCAGTTTTACAGAGGAGAAATCAGTAAAAACGATTACAAAGGGTTTTCCGGCCGTTACGGAAGTTATGCCCAGAAAGGCGGAAAGGCCAGTATGCTGCGGCTCCGTATGGCGGGTGGCAGACTGACGAAAGAAAAACTGCGCTTCCTTGCAGAAAGCATCGAAAAACATCAGGTGGATAAGGTACATCTGACTACCTGCCAGACTGTTCAGCTTCACAACCTGCAGCCGGAGGCAGTATACGACATTATGGAGAAGGCCCTGGATGCAGGTATCGTCACTATGGGAGGCGGCGGAGACTTTCCGCGGAATGTAATGGTATCCCCCCTTTCCGGCGTGGAGGCAGACGAATACTTTGACGTCCTTCCCTGGGCCGAGGCGGCCGGCGAGTACCTTATGACCTATATCAACGGCCCTAAAATGCCCCGGAAGCTGAAAGTCTGCTTCTCAAACAGTCCGAAAAACGTGCCCCATGCCACCTACCGGGACCTGGGATTTGTGGCCCGCCCGGACGGATGCTTCGACGTGTACAGCGCTGGGGGCCTGGGGAACAACCCCCGTTTCGGTCTGAAGGTGGCGGAAAAGATTGCGCCGGAACAGATTCTCTGCTATATTGAAGCTATGCACCAGACCTTCCTGACCTACGGAAACTACGAACAGAGAGGGAAGGCCCGGACAAGATACATGCAGGAAAAACTGGGCGAAGAAGGCTATGTAAAAGCCTATCGGGAAAAACTGGAAGAAGTTCTCGCCTTCGGAAAAGACCTGGAAATTCACCCCCGGCGCCCGGAAGTTCAGAAAAAAGAAGACGGCACCCGGATTTCCGGAAAACGGATTCTGCCCCAGAAGCAGAACGGCCTTTACACCGTGGCCTACCATCCTATCGGCGGCTGCCCGGCCCCGGGAAAATTCCGGGAGCTTTACGAAACCATCAAAGACATGGAGGAAGTGGAAATCCGTATCGCTCCCGACGAGACGCTGTACGTCATCAATCTGACCGGCAGCGAGGCGGAAACGGTCTGCAGGGTAACGGCAGACGGAGCAGAGACCCTGTTTGAAACCTCCGTCTCCTGCATCGGTGCGTCCATCTGCCAGGTGGGCGTGCGGGATTCCCAGGCCCTGCTTCACAAAGCGGTGGAGGCAGTGCGGGAGGCCGGCATACCGGACGGGGCCCTTCCCCAGATTCACATTTCCGGATGCCCCTCTTCCTGCGGCACCCATCAGACCGGCCTTATCGGATTCCACGGCGGCGTAAAGGCTGTGGACAAAGTCCCCATGCCGGCCTTTACCCTGCATCTGGGCGGCTGTGAACTCCAGGGCCAGGAAAAGATGGGAAAACAGGCAGGCGTCATCCTGGAAAAAGACATCCCTGCCTTCCTCGTAGAACTGGGACAGACGGTGGCAGCCACCGGAGAACCCTACAGCCAGTGGGTGATTTCCCACGAAGAAGAACTGGAAAAAATTGCCGGAACCTATCTGGCAGTGTAGTGAGGTTAAGACGTTGAGCCAGACAAATGAATTGCTTGCCAGACTGGAGGAGCGCTATCCCCGGTTCAGTAAGGGCCAGAAACGACTGGCAGATTATGTACAGGAAAATTATGACAAAGCGGCCTTTCTCACGGCGGCAAAGCTGGGAGAGGCCGTGGGGGTCAGCGAATCCACGGTAGTGCGGTTCGCCTCCCAGTTAGGATACAAAGGCTATCCCGAATTTCAGAAAGCCCTGGAGGAGCTGGTGCGCACCAAGCTGAATTCCATCCAGCGGATGGAAGTGGCCTACGGCCGCATCGCCCGGGGAGAGATTCTGCAGACCGTGCTGCAGTCCGATATCGAGAAAATCAAGCAGACCCTGGAATGCGCGGACAAAAAAGCCTTCGAGCAGGCTGTGGACACCATTCTGGAAGCCCGTAAGATTTACGTCATCGGCATCCGAAGCTGCGCGCCCCTGGCCAATTTCCTGACCTTTTACCTGAACCTGGTCCGGGGAGACGTCATCAGCGTCCACACTAACAGCGCCAGCGAGATTTTTGAACAGCTTATCCGGATAAACGAAGAAGACGTGATTATCGGAATCAGTTTTCCCCGGTATTCGGTGCGGACCCTGAAGGCCCTGGAATTTGCCAGCAACCGGAAGGCAAAAGTCATCACCCTGACCGACAGCGTCCATTCGCCCATGACTATCTACTCCTCCTGCAACCTGATTGCCAAAAGCGATATGGCCTCCATCGTGGATTCCCTGGTGGCGCCCTTAAGCGTCATCAACGCCCTGGTGGTGGCGCTGTGCATGAAAAAGCAGGACGAAGTTATCCAGACCCTGGAGCGTCTGGAAGATATCTGGGACGAATACCAGGTGTATTCCCGGGACGAATTAAATCCCGTGGACGACAAAATCCGCTTCACCAGCGGGGAGGAAGAAGATGAGTAAAGTACTGATTACAGGAGGCGGGGCGGCCGGCATGGCCGCCGCCGTTTTTGCCGCGGAAAACGGAAACCAGGTAGAGCTTTTCGAGAAAAACGACCGGCTGGGGCGGAAACTTTTTATCACCGGAAAAGGGCGGTGCAACTTAAGCAACGCCTGCGACATGGACACCCTCTTTTCCAGCGTGGTCACCAACCCCAAGTTTCTCTACAGCAGTTTTTACGGATTCACCAATCAGGACGCCATGGACTTTTTTCGGGAGGCCGGGCTGGAACTGAAGACGGAGCGGGGGAACCGGGTGTTTCCCGCCTCGGACCATGCCTCGGACGTCATCCGTACCCTGGAAGAAAAGATGAAAAGCCTGAGCGTCCGGGTGCACACCTGCGCCACGGTAAAAAAAGTGGCGTGCCGGGATGGGCAGTTTTCCCACCTGGTCCTGGCGGACGGCAGGCAGATAAAAGGAGACGCCTGCATCGTGGCCACGGGCGGAGTCTCCTATCCGGCCACCGGCTCCACCGGGGACGGCTACCGGTTCGCGAAAGAGGCGGGCCATACGGTGGAGAAGGCAGAACCCTCCCTGGTGCCCATGGAAACCAGCGACGCCTTTGTGCCCCTTCTGCAGGGCCTGTCCCTGCGCAATACCGGACTTGCCGTGCTGGCAGGAGAAAAGGAACTGTACCGGGATTTCGGCGAAATGCTCTTTACCCACTACGGGGTCAGCGGCCCTATGGTGCTGAGCGCCAGCGCCCATGTGGGACATCGGCTGGCAGCGGGAGAACCTCTGCGGATGGTGCTGGATTTAAAACCGGCCCTCACCGAAGAACAGCTGGATGAGCGGATTCTGCGGGAATTTTCCTCAAATCAGAACCGGCAGTTTAAAAACGCCGTGAGCGGACTGTTTCCGGCCAAACTGACTCCGGTCATGGTTGATTTGAGCGGCATCAGCCCGGAGAAGAAGGTCAATACCGTAACCCGGGAAGAACGCCGGCACTTTGCCCGGCTTATCAAGCATCTGGAACTGCATCCGGTGCGGCTTCGGGATTTCCGGGAGGCCATCATCACCCGGGGCGGCGTATCGGTAAAAGAAATCAATCCCGCCACCATGGAGTCCAGACTGGTTTCCGGCCTCTACTTCGCAGGAGAGGTGCTGGACGTGGACGCCGTAACCGGCGGATTTAACCTGCAGATAGCCTGGTCCACGGCCCATGCGGCCGGGAGCAGTATCTGGTAACAGTAAGGAGACAGAGATGGGATATAATATTGCGATTGACGGTCCGGCAGGGGCGGGGAAAAGTACCATTGCCCGTCTGCTGGCAAAACGAAAGGGCTATGTCTATGTAGACACCGGCGCCATGTACCGGGCGCTGGCGCTTTACTTCCTGGAGCAGGGCATCCGCCCGGAGGACAGGGAGGCCGTGGTGGATGCCTGCCGGAAGGCAGAAGTGGCCATCAGTTATGAGGACGGCGTCCAGCAGATTTATTTAAATAGAAGAAACGTCACCAGTCAGATTCGGGAGGAGGCAGTGGGAAATATGGCTTCTGTCACCTCCGCCATCCCGGAAGTCAGGGCCCGGCTTTTGGACCTCCAGCGCCAGCTGGCAAAGGAGCAGGACGTGGTCATGGACGGCAGGGATATCGGCACCTATGTGCTGCCGGAGGCTCAGGTGAAGGTGTATCTTACTGCCAGCGTGGAAACCCGTGCGGACCGCCGGTACAAGGAGCTGACCGAAAAAGGCGTATCCTGTGATTACGAGGAAATCGCCCGGGATATCCAGGAGCGGGATGAACGGGACATGAACCGGGAGGTGGCTCCCCTCCGGCAGGCAGAAGACGCCGTGCTGGTGGACAGTTCAGACATGACAATTGAAGAAGTAGTGGAGAAGATAGAAGGGCTGTGTGAAGGGTAAGCCACAGCTTTGAGAAAAGCCGCAGACAGAGGAGAAATCCGGACTGTCTGCGGCGTTTTTATTTCCCAGGAAAACATTGTTTCCCGGGAAATAAAAACGCCATTGGGTGCGCAGGTATCTCAAAAAAATGCAATCCTTTTGTGTATGTTTTCGGGAATCACGGAGAAAGAGAGCACTACATTTGTTTACATTCCACAAATACGGAAGGAGAGGAGGGCCGGATATTTCAGTCAGATATAGTATTTTGAGCTGGAAAAGCATACAAAATCTGGTGGTAATTCCAGTACTTAAACGCAACGATGTGTTTACAACTTATAGGAAATGTGTTACAATTTGTTGGCGGAGATGAGATTTACATCAGAAAAAAGGATGAGATAAGAGGTCGGTCAAATGTATAGAAAAAATACAAGCAGTTGGCTGAAACACCTTGATTTTTTGTTACTGGATATAATATG
>DSTFC04002__coassemble_1430_pt1 | contig 14629 bp, 11 predicted proteins | sample DSTFC04002__metabat2_high_PE_021 | metagenome-assembled genome bin DSTFC04002
GTCTCAACCGGAATTCCGGCATTCAGGGAAGCCTGACGTGCCACGTTCTGTCCGAGTCCCGCCTGGATAACACAGCCCATGTATACATGGTCTACCTGTTCCGGTGCCACTCCTGCCCGCTTCAGTGCTTCTTTAATTACGATAGAACCAAGTACAGGAGCCGGGGTTGTACTGAGAGCTCCTCCCATTTTGCCGATTGCAGTACGGCAGGCGCCTGCTAACACAATTTTCTTTGACATTATTGTTTTCCTCCTTTTTCATGTCATCATTTGGCCTCTTTTTTAAATATACTCCCGGATACGCCATTTGTCAAATATTTATCAATCTTTTTTTACGACGTCTCCTTCTCCTCACAATTTTAACAAAAACAGGGGGCTTTTTCAACCGCCCGTCCTGCATTTTACACATGTTTTCCCCTCTCTTTCCGCTTTCTTTCTGTATTGACCTTTTCCCGCTTCGGTGATACACTTAACCATGTTAAAAACTGTTTTAAGCGGGCGGCGTCAGCTGATACTGACCTGAATCCCGCGTACAGGACTCGCGGGCGGGTCCTGAATTAGAATGAAGAGGGTATGAAAATGAGCAAAAGTTTTGATGAGTTAATCTCAAAAACAACGGGAAAAGAAATGAAAAAGGTATCTGTTTCCAACGCCCATGACTTACCTGTACTGGAAGCCGTCAAGGCAGCAAAAGAGCAGGGCATCGCTACTTCCGTACTGGTCGGGGACGAAGCAAAAATCCGGGAACTGGCCGCATCCATCAGCATGGATCTGGACGAATTCGAGATTATCAATGAACCGGATACGGAAAAGGCCGCTTTAAAGGCCGTGGAACTGGTACATAACGGAGAGGCCGACATTCTCCTGAAGGGCCTGCTGGAAACAAAGACATTTTTAAAGAGTATTCTGAACAAGGAAGTGGGACTTCGTACCGGAAAAATGATGTCCCATGTCTGTGTATTCGAAATCGAAGGCATTGACCGTCTTCTCTTCTTTACAGACGTAGCTTTCAACACGTATCCGACACTGGAAGAAAAAGTGAACATTGTGAAAAACGCAGTGGAGGTGGCTCATGCCTGCGGCATCGAATGCCCGAAGGTAGCCCCCATCTGCGCAGTAGAGACGGTAAACCCGAAAATGCAGCCCACCGTGGACGCCGCAGAACTTACAAAGATGTACGAAGCCGGCGAATTCCCCGGCTGTGAACTCTACGGTCCGCTTTCCATGGACCTGGCCATCGACGAGGAAGCCGCAGTACACAAAGGCGTATCCAACCCGGTAGCCGGACATGCGGACATTCTTCTGTTCCCGGAAATCGATTCCGGAAACATTACCTATAAGATTCTGGTCCGCACGGCAAAGGTAAAGAACGGAAACGTTCTGGTGGGAACCAAGGCTCCGGTAGTGCTGACATCCCGTTCCGATGATTTCGAAACCAAACTGCACTCCATCGCTCTGGCGGCCGTAATTGCCGGCTCTATCACAGATTAAAGGAGGATTCTGGCATGAACTGTAAGCTGTTGGTAATCAACCCCGGTTCTACTTCCACAAAAATCGGGGTATTCGAAAACGAAACCTTATTATTTGAAGAGACACTGCGGCATTCCACAGAGGAAATCGCCCAGTATCCGACCATCGTATCCCAGAAGGATTTTCGGAAGGAACTGATTATGAATCTTCTGGAAAGCAAAAACTTTGACAAAAACAGCCTGGACGTGGTTGTAGGACGGGGCGGACTTCTGAAGCCGATTCCCGGCGGCACCTATCCGGTATCCGACGCGCTTCTCCACGACCTGCTTACCGCCGAACGGGGCGAACATGCTTCCAATCTGGGCGGTATCCTTGCCCGTGAGATTGCCGATGAAATCGGCGTACCCTCTTATATTGTAGACCCGGTTGTTGTGGATGAGCTGGAACCGGTGGCAAGATATTCCGGCGTACCGGAACTGCCCCGTATCAGTATTTTCCACGCCCTGAACCAGAAGGCCGTGGCAAAGCGCTACGCAAAGGAACACCATGTGCCTTACGACTCTCTCCGCCTGATTGTGGTGCATATGGGCGGCGGTGTGTCCGTAGGCGCCCACTGCGGCGGACGGGTCATCGACGTCAACAACACCCTGGACGGAGACGGTCCTTTCTCTCCGGAACGGTCCGGCGGCGTACCGGCGGGACAGCTCATTAAAATGTGCTTCTCCGGCGATTATACCCAGCAGGAAATCTATAAAAAGATTAACGGGAAAGGCGGCCTGAACGCATACCTGGGCACCAACGACATGCGGGACGTTATCCGGATGGCTTTTGAGGAAGGGAATCAGGAAGCAGAAAACGTATTCCACGCTTTCATTTACCAGATTGCCAAGGAAACCGGCGCCATGGCGGCAGTACTGGACGGTAAAGTAGACCAGATTATTCTCACCGGCGGTATCGCCTACGGAGAAAAAGTGGTAAATGCACTGAAAGATAAAATCGGCTTTATCGCTCCGGTTACCGTATATGCCGGAGAGGACGAGCTTCTGGCCCTGACCCAGGGAGCGCTCCGGGTAATGAACGGAGAAGAAGAAGCAAAAGAATATTAGAAATCAGAAATATTTAAGGACCTGCGTTTTATCCCGCAGGTCCTTTTGTCTGAATTGTTTTAGAAATGTAGTCGGGGACGGGTACGGGCCGGCCCGTACCCGTCCCCGACTATGAAAATACCAGTTCCCGGAATCTGTCCCCCCGCTCCTCAAAGTTCCGGAAAATTCCGTAGCTTGCGGAGGCCGGTGAAAGCACGCAGCTTCGCCCCGGACGGGTCAGTTCTTTCGCCCTGCGGACAGCCGTCCCCAGATGGTCCGTCAGCACCAGCCGCTCTTTTCTCTGAAATTCCGGATGATACCGGAGAATCTCCTGGTAGATTCGTTTCCCTGTTTCCTCCATCAGGATAATGTGGGGAATCTCCGATTCGGAAAGATAGTCTATCAGGTCCCCGTAGTCAATTCCCCGGTCCATTCCGCCAATCAGCACGGTATCCGCGTCCGTCAGCGTCCTCAGGGCCTGAATGGTGGTGTCACCTATTGTGGAAATGGAGTCGTCATAGTATTTTACTCCGTCCTTTTTCCCCAGAAACTGGAGTCTGTGGGGCAGGGGCTGATAACCTGCAAGCCCTGCGGCAAATTCGTCGTCCGTAATCCCCAGGTCCCGGCAGATTCCGTATACAAAGGCTATATCATAGTAGTTGTGGTGTCCCAGAAGGGGCGTCCGCTCTTTTCTAATACAGAATTCGGACTCCCGCTCCCCGCCGGGGCCTTTTACGATAATCCGGGTTCCCTCCAGGTCAATATCCGCGTCCGGGTCCCCGTCTCCCACCACAATCTGACGCCCCTGGCAGGGACTTCCCTGCTCCAGGCACTGCTCTCCGCAGAAAAACAGGTCACCCGGTTTCTGATACCGGAAAATATGGGACTTGGCCTCCACATACTTTTCCATGGAGCCGTAGTGGTCCAGGTGCTCCTCATGCAGATTCAGAAGGGCCGCCCTGTGAGGCGACACCTCCATGTATTCCAGCTGATGGCAGGAAAGTTCCAGCACAACGATGGTCTGTTCCGTAATTTCCTCAATCATGTCAAACACCGGAATCCCGATATTCCCGGCCAGCAGGCAGTCCCGCCCCGCTTCTTTCAGAATGTGGTACAGAAGTGAGGCCGTGGTGCTTTTTCCCTTCGTACCGGTAATGCCCACCGTCTGTTCCCTGTACCGCTCACAGAACAGTTCTGTCTGGGAAAGAAAGCGGCAGGAATAAGCCTCCGGCGTCTTGGGAAGGACAATTCCCGGCGTCTTAAACACCAGGTCGAACCGGTTCAGGCAGTCCAGATAACCGGGCCCCGTAATACATTCCACCGGCAGCATTCCGTATGTTTCCGGCTCTACCGGATTTTTGTCCGCCACTGCCACTTCTTTCATGCCGCCCGCATGGAGCAGACGGTGCAGGGTGGACTTTCCTTCCCGGCCATAGCCCAGAACCAGAACCCGTTTCCCGGACACCAGTTTTTTCAAAGTATCTAGCAAAGCGGCTCACCTCCGGCAGGGGAGACGCACTCCCGCTCTACCAGAGCCATAAAATCCTCCGGCAGAAGATTTTCCCGGTCACAGTAGGAAGAGCAGGTATCACCCAGTCTGGTATATTCCCGGTAAAGGTCCAGATTCTTATAGTAGGAGAACAGCTTCGGAAGCTCCTGTCCCGACGCCTCCAGGCGGTGAATGGCCAGCGTGATAGCCGTATTTATCTCGCTGCGGCTTCCCACACACTCAAAAGGCTTCTCCTCCTCCAGCCCGGTCAGCTGCCGTAACAGCGGTATCATCTCCTCATCTTCCAGCATGTCTCTTCCGAAGATGTTCTTAAGCTCCTCCCGGCTCAGGAAAGGCGAAAGAATCAGATAGACAAACAGGCACTTCGGGCAGTGTCCGCACCAGATATCCTCCTTGCTCCCCACATTGCAGCTCCGGAAAATTCCGTGATAAGCAGTACATTTTGCAAAATATTTCGCAATCTGGAATTCCGTCAGCGGACGCAGCAGGCTGAAATAGTACACCCCGCTTCCGATATACCTTTCCTCGTAGTCATGGAACGCCTTCTCAAACCGGAAGCTCTTGGAATACTGGTGGTTGACCGTGCTCCCTTTTACCGTACTTTCATTGGCGCTGGACTCATTGGAAAGACAGACACAGTGCAGTCCGTAAAGATACGCCGCAATGACGGAAGAAAAGGCCACCAGGGCAGAAAATGGAGTATGTCCGTTTAAAAATCCGCGGGCATTCAGTTCCAGCATCCGTCTGTCCAGTGTCCGTTTCACCGCCACCACGTCTTCCCTGGCAAATCCTCCGGCCTTCACCGTATTCACGGTAGCGCCCCGGGGATTGATAATATAAGCCGTGCACCGCTCTCCTTTTTTCCGGAGCAGTTCAATGCTTACCGCTGAATCCTTGCCGCCGCCTACCGGCACAAGGCAGCCCGAAGGTTTGGCTAGAGGCATGTCCTCCCCTTCCGCTTCCGGCCCCTCTGCTCTCAGCTCCATAAATGTTTCCGGGTCCGCATCAATCCCGTTTGTATAAAAGAATTCTCCCAGACCGTTAAAATAAAGGTCCTTCCACCAGGCCGCCTGCTTATCATCCAGCGCGCCGGCCCGTACCGTTACCCGGGGAGAACAGGTTATCTTCCAGTAACTTACAAGCTCCACCATTCCCAGGGAAAACAAAAGCTTCTGAACAGTGGCGTTTCCCTCCGCTTTCACGTCCCCGCCTTTCTTTTTCGGGAAAATCCAGCAGGGTGTGTAAGCCGAAAGCCCCGCCGTCTCAAACTGATAGGTAACTTTCAGGGATTCTTCCGTTTCCTCTGTCTCGTATCCATGATAATAAAAATCCGGGTACGCTTCTCTCAGCTCGCCATATGTTTTCATGGTTCCTCCTTTTCCCCGCATTCCCTTGTCCCGTGCCGGTTCCATCCGGCCGTAAGGTAACGCAGAAACGAGGCTGCCGGTTGACAGCCTCATTTTTATCTTTTTCTTTATTCTTCACTCTGTTTCCCGGTCCACGGATCCCGGAAGTCTTATGCGCTGGCAATCACACCATGCAGTCCGTCCAGAATCTCCCGCTCCACTTCCGCCGGGAATCCGTCCACGGTAGGAACATGTTCCTTATTGACGCCGTCAATGCTCCCCATATCCACAATCTTTCCCAGGTATGTTTCCACCTGCTCCACTTCCGGAAGCAGCTTCTCCCCGGTCAGCATTTCCAGGTAAGCGATAATGCCGTAGGCGCCCCAGTTGGAAACCGTGGCAATTACCAGATGGTCCACCGTTACCCGGCAGGGAACCAGTTCCAGTTTTTCGGTAATCACCTGCTTCAGATTTCCCATTCCGATTTCATTTCCGCCGTCTCCCACGCCGAACGTAGGAATTCCCTCTTCCTTTGCGAATTCAAACATCCGGTCAATCCGGGCCGTCTGACCGGCAATGCTGACGCCGCGCATATTGGCGTAATCCCCTTCCACGTTCTCGCCGCAGCGTTCAATGGAAATCAGTCCAAGGGGTCTGTACTCTCTCAGCAGTGCCCGGTACTCCTCTCCACCGGCGTCAATGGCGGCATAAACCGTCTCCACGCCCTCTGTTTCAAAATATCCCCGGCAGAATTCATCGGTCACGATAACGGCACGGTAGCCCAGCCGGTTCAGCGCCTTTGCCAGAAACAGCGTGCCCAGGGGGCCGTCTGTCTCCGCATATCCTGCCACGTAAAACCCGGTAGTCAGGAAAACAGTTCCTTTTTCCAGCTTCAGAATCTCTTCCGCCGCCTGCTCACAATAGTTTTTCTCCAGATATCCTTCCAGAATGTGCATTCCTCTTTTGGAATGCCGTAAAATGACATTTTCCACAGTCATCTCTGACGTACTGCCCCGCATACCGCTCACTCCTGCTCTTTTTTACAGAGGGCCGTAAAAGCCCCTTACAGAGTTTCTTACTTCCACTTATGAATTATATCATTTTCCCCGCTCATTGCAAGCTTTTTCGACAGTCCCCGGCGGGAAAACGCCGGGATGTTTTCAATAAAAAACAAAAAGAAGAATTGACAATTCCCAAAAACATGATATATTGAAAAAGAACTTGTACGACTGACGGAAGTGGAAAAAACCACATGGGAGTATGAGGATGTAATTTTAGCCGACCGTCTGGGCATAACTATATATGTCCGGACGAGCGGCTTTTTTTGTTTCCAGTCAACCGGGAGAAAAACTCCCGCCTAATTTAAGGAGGTACCAGTTATGACAATGCATAAGGAACAGTGGAATGGATTTCAGGGCCGGCTCTGGAAAGAGGAAGTAAACATCCGGGATTTCATTCAGAACAACTACACCCCCTACGAGGGAGACGCGTCCTTTCTGGCCGGTCCCACGGAAGCGACAGACGCGCTGTGGGGCGAGCTTCAGAAGCTCCAGAAAGAAGAACGGGCAAAGGGCGGCGTCCTGGACATGGACACTGAAATCGTGTCCACCCTTACTTCCCACAAAGCCGGTTATATCAGCGAAGAAATGAAAGACCTGGAAAAGGTAGTGGGTCTTCAGACTGACAAACCCCTGAAACGCGCGTTCATGCCTTTCGGCGGAATCAAGATGGCAGAGGAAGCCTGCACCACCTACGGCTATACGCCGAATCCAGAGCTGCATAAAATTTTTACAGAATATCACACCACACACAACCAGGGAGTGTTTGACGCCTATACTCCCGAAATGAAACGCGCCCGGCACAATAAGATTATTACCGGGCTTCCGGACACCTATGGCCGGGGAAGAATCGTAGGGGATTACCGCCGCGTCGCCCTCTACGGAATCGACCTGCTGATTGCGATGAAACAGCAGGACCTGGACAACTGCGGCTACGGTTCCATGCGGGACAAGGTTATCCGCCAGAGAGAGGAACTGGCCATGCAGATTCGCGCCCTGCGCCAGATGAAAGAGATGGCCGCCATCTACGGTTTCGACATTTCCGAACCTGCAAAGGACGCGAGGGAGGCCGTACAGTGGCTGTATTTCGGCTATCTGGCCGCTGTCAAGACCCAGAACGGAGCCGCCATGAGCGTAGGGCGGATTTCCACCTTCCTGGATATCTATATCAAAAGAGACATGGACGCCGGCATTCTGACGGAATCCGAAGCCCAGGAACTGATTGACCATATGACCATGAAGTTCCGTATGGTGAAATTCGCAAGAATTCCTTCCTACAACCAGCTTTTCTCCGGCGACCCGGTATGGGCCACTCTGGAAGTAGCAGGCCTGGGCCAGGACGGACGCTCCATGGTTACAAAAACGGACTTCCGTTTTCTCCATACACTGGAGAATATGGGACCGTCCCCGGAACCCAACCTGACGGTGCTTTACTCCGAACGGCTTCCGGAGAATTTCAGAAACTATGCATCTTATATTTCCATTGAGACCAGCTCCATCCAGTACGAAAACGACGATGTCATGCGTCCCGTATGGGGAGACGATTACTCCATCTGCTGCTGCGTATCCGCGACCCAGACCGGAAAAGAGATGCAGTTCTTCGGCGCCCGGGCCAATCTGGCCAAATGCCTGCTGTATGCCATCAACGGCGGTATCGATGAGAAATCCGGACAGCAGGTGGGACCGGAATACCGCCCCGTCACTTCCGAATATCTGGATTACGAAGAGGTCATGCAGCGTTATGACAAAATGATGGACTGGCTGGCAGGGCTGTATGTGAACACGCTGAACCTGATTCAGTACATGCACGACAAATACTACTATGAGTCTGCCCTGATGGCACTGATTGACACTGATGTCAGGCGGACCTTTGCCACAGGAATTGCCGGGTTCTCCCATGTGGTGGATTCCCTCAGCGCCATTAAATATGCAAAGGTAAAAACCATCCGCAATGAGAAAGGTATTGTAGTGGATTTTGAGACAGAAGGCGACTTCCCCAAATACGGAAATGACGATGACCGGGCCGATGATATCGCCGTATGGCTGCTTCAGACGTTTATGACAAAACTGAAAAAGCACCACACCTACCGGGAGTCCGAACCCACGACTTCTATCCTGACCATTACGTCCAATGTGGTTTACGGAAAGGCCACCGGTTCTCTTCCGGACGGCCGAAAGGCAGGGGCTCCCCTGGCCCCCGGCGCCAACCCCAGCTACGGTGCGGAGCAGAACGGTCTTCTGGCTTCCTTAAACTCCGTGGCCAAACTGCCTTACGAGTGGGCTCTGGACGGCATCTCCAATACCCAGACCATCAGTCCCGACGCGCTGGGACACAGTGAGGAAGAACGGGTGACGAATCTGGTGCGTATTATGGACGGCTATTTCCATCAGGGCGCACACCATCTGAATGTCAATGTCTTCGGAACAGACAAACTGATTGACGCCATGGAACACCCGGAGAAAGAGGAATATGCCAACTTCACCATCCGGGTTTCCGGCTACGCCGTGAAGTTCATTGACCTGACACGGGAACAGCAGCTGGACGTTATCGCCAGAACCTGCCACGACAGAATGTAACGGAGTATAACTTTATGAAAGAATATCAGGGAAAGGGCCTGGTCCACTCCACCGAGAGCTTCGGCTCCGTGGACGGACCGGGCGTCCGTTTTATCGTATTTATGCAGGGCTGCCCCATGCGGTGCCAGTTCTGTCACAATCCAGACACCTGGAAGATGGAGGAACGGGGAAACGCCTCCTGGCGAACGCCGCAGGAACTGCTTCAGACGGCGCTCCGCTACCGTCCCTACTGGGGAAAGGACGGCGGAATTACCGTAAGCGGAGGGGAACCACTTCTTCAGCTGAATTTCCTGCTGGAATTTTTCCGCATGGCAAAAGCGCAGGGAATTCACACCGCTCTGGACACTTCCGGCCAGCCGTTTACGGAAAAGGAGCCCTTCTTTTCAAAATTCCGGGAGCTGATGCAGTACACGGACCTGGTCCTTCTGGACATCAAACACATCGACGACGAAGCCCACCGGAAGCTTACCGGCCATTCCAACGAAAACATTCTCCGGCTGGCGTCCTGGCTCTCCAGCCAGGAAAAACCGGTATGGATACGGCACGTGCTGGTTCCGGGACGTACCGATGACGACGGCGCTCTCCGGCGGCTCCACCAGTTTCTTTCCACCCTGCACAATGTGAAACGGGTGGAAGTTCTGCCCTATCACACCATGGGCGTTTACAAATGGGAAGAACTGGGCCTGGTCTGTCCCCTGGAATCAGAAGGCATCTGCCCGCCTACAAAAGACCGTATAGAAAACGCCCGGCGCATTCTGGCACTCTGACAGAAAAAGAGCGGAAATCCCCGCTCTTTTTTTACTTTTTTTGTTTATCCCCGAAGTAAATTACTGCAAATTATGGTATAATGTCGTCAGACAATATAGAAGGAGGAGCGTTTCACATGAAAAATGGAATGAAACAAAATCTTCTGTACTTCTCATATCTGATTATTTTTATCTGTTATCTTGTCGTCTGTCTTTTCGTATTTTTCTATCATATGGAAAGGCAGATTCATGAAACCATACAGAGCAGTCTGCTGTCCACCGCATCCCAACAGACCCAGAATCTGCAGACCATGCTTGACGAACAGTTTCACACACTGAACAGTCTGGCTTCCTATATCAGTTCCCTGGAAGACATTGATTCCCAGGACGTACTGGTTATGCTGAACCAGTTCTCCCAGGAAGGAAATTTCAAACGGGTACAGATTGCAGACCCGGATGGAAATCTCCGCCGCCTGGGCGAACCGGACGTCAATGTCAGCGACCGGGAATATTTTCAGCGCGCCATGGCCGGAGAAACCGTTATCAGTGAGCCGCTGGAATCCCGTACCGACAATGAGATGCGGGTAACCCTGGCCGTTCCCCTGAAAGATGACACAGGCACTTTGCGGGGGATTCTGATGGCCTCTCTGGCCGTGGAAGACCTGCTGATGACCCAGTCCTCCGCCATCTACGATGCCACCGGAGTTTCCTTTGTGTGCGACTCCGACGGCAGTCTGATTGTGCGGGACAGTCAGGAACGGGTCCAGGGAGAAAATATCTTTACGTATTTAGACGGTCATGCTTCGGACATGGATACCTCTCCGGAAGATATAAAAGAAAAATTTTCCGCTCTGGAGCAGGGCTCTTTTCAGATAAGCTTTCAGGACACCGCATACTATCTCACCTATGTGCCCATGGAAATTAACGACTGGCTTCTTTGCTACGCGGTTCCCAGGGCGTCCGTCATGGCAGAATATCAGTTCATCCGGTCTTCGGAAATCACTCTGGGCAGCGCAATCCTGGGCGGAATTCTGATTCTGGTGCTTCTTCTGACCCGTTCCATCCGCAGGGAGCGGAGAGATTTAATGGCCAAGGCCCAGATAGACCCCCTGACGGGCATCAAAAACCGGAGCGCCCTGGAGGCGGAAATTTCCATGCTGCTGAGCCAGCCTTCCACCTCGGTTCTCAGCCATGCTTTCGTCATCTGCGACATTGACGACTTCAAGGCCGTAAATGACACCTGCGGACATACAGTGGGCGACCAGGTTCTGACCGAATTTGCCGCCCTGCTCAGACGCACCTTCCGCAGTACGGATATTGTAGGCCGGCTTGGCGGGGATGAATTTATCGTTTTTCTGTGCCGCATTCCGGACCGGGAGGCCGCGCTGACCATCGCCGGAAAATTTATCCAGAAGCTGAAGAAACTGCAGATTCCCGGACAGCCGGACATTCAGCTGATGGCCAGTCTGGGCGTTGCCTTTTCTCCGGATGACGGCGGGAATTTTTCCACCCTCTACCGGCATGCCGACCAGGCTCTCTATGCCTCCAAAAAGGCGGGAAAAGGCCGGACAACCATATACACCGAAGCCCTGAAGGACGGGAAACGGTGCACCACCGATTTATAAAAAACGCAGTATCAGAAAACGGAGATGGCGTCATGCCATCTCCGCACTGTCTTTTTCTTCTCTTTTTGCCCGGTAAAGCGCATCGTCCGCCCGTTTATATATCTCATCAAATCCTTCCGCCGCCGAATGCCGGGCCGCTCCGATACTTACCGAAAGATTCAGTTCCGGATACCACTCCTTCATTGCCTTCGCAAATGCCTTCCGTATTCCCTCCATTTTCTTTCGAATACAGTCGTCCCCGCTCATGCCGGACAGATAGACCAGGAATTCGTCTCCGCCCAGTCTGGCCACCACGTCGTCCTTCCGGACGCTCTGCCTTAGCAGTCCGGCCAGATACATCAGTACCCGGTCCCCAGCCTGATGGCCCCGGGTGTCGTTCAGGTGTTTAAAATTATCGATATCCAGAACCAGAACTGCGCCGTCCGCTACTTTTTCAAACAGATACTCCATCCTGCGCACGGCTTCCTTCCGGTTCAGAATGCCGGTAAGCGGGTCCTGATGAGCCTCTTCCTTCAGCCGGTTTTCCGCCTCCACGGACTCGGAAATATCAATCATAACACTGACAATGGCGGGTTTCCCATCGTCTGTGATTACCTTTCTTCCTCTGTCGTAAAACCAGATTTCCCTGCCGGTACGGGTTATCATCCGGTATCTGCACTCATACTCGCCAGTGGCTTCCACGCTCTCAAAAACGGTACGCTCCACCCATTCCCGGTCGTCCGGATGCATCAGATTTCCCATCAGTTCTCCCGTCTCTTCCACCAGCTGTTCATAAGTATACTCCAGAGTGTCCAGCATCTCCTGGTTGATGATATAAAGAGGAAAGCCGGGCTCCAGATAGCCGCCCATAATTCCGCCGGGCACCATATTGGTCAGCAGTTCCGCCAGATTCCTGTTTGCCGCATTTCCCAGCTTCTCCATGGCTCTGCGCCCGTATTTTACCGGGAAGAACTCCCCGTCCTCCTGGGCTTCGGTCGGGGTAGACATATGGAGATTCAAAATCTTCCATTCTCCCTCTTCCTGGCAGCACACGCCGCTGAGTCTGGTTTCCATGGACACATAACCGCCTTCATCTTCGAGACGTGCTGTAAGAATACAGAAAAAACAGTAAAGTTCCTCGTGGCTCGCCGTCTCGTAAAAATCCCGGACCGTATAGGAAAATGCACCGGGTATTTCCTCAATTTCCTTCCCCAGAAGGCGGCGCAGTGCTTCCTTTCCCACCGCTATCTCATCCTTTCCCGTCCCCAGGCTGATAATCTCACTGGACACAAAAGAAAGGGCCGTTTCCAGGTCCCGTTTATGCAGATAAGCGTCAAAAAAGTTTTTAATTACCTTTTTCGCTTCTTTTCTCTCTAAAACCGCCATCTCTTTTCTCCTTTAAAAAAGCTGTACAGTTTTCCGTTTCCTTCATTATTTTTATCCATTTTACCAGAGCGTTCCCTGAAAATCAATGTTTCCCTTGTTTCATCCATAGAAACGCAGTAAAATAGCTGTATCAGATTATGTCAGGAGTGACCGCCATGATTCCCACATCCGAATCCGAACTGACCGCCCTTCTTCAGAAACTTCCCTTCTGGGAACACCTGACCGCCGAAGAGGCCTCATGGCTTCCCGGCCAGGCTTCCCTGAACCGGTATCCCGCCGGAGCCATTCTGCACAGCGCCCAGCTGGAATGCATCGGCCTGCTTCAGATATGCACCGGTTCCCTGCGGGTCTTCCTTCTGTCCGAAGAGGGAAGAGAGATTACCCTGTACCGCCTGGGTCCGGGGGAACTCTGTGTGCTTTCCGCCTCCTGCGTCCTGCACTCCATTACCTTCGACGTCCATATCGACGCAGTGGAAGACTGCACGGTACTTCAGACCGGCGCCAGCGCCCTTTCCCGGCTCATGCAGGAAAACATTCACGTGGAAGTCTTTGCCTACCGCCTGATTGCCGAACATTTTTCCGACGTTATGTGGACCATGCAGCAGATTCTGTTTATGAGCTTTGACCGCAGGCTGGCCTCATTCCTATTGGAGGAAACGGAAGTCTCCGGCTCTGACCGGCTGAAAATGACTCATGAGCAGATTGCCCGTCTGCTGGGCAGCGCCCGGGAGGTAGTCAGCCGCATGCTGAAATATTTCTCCGAAGAAGGCATGGTTTCCCTGGGCAGAGGAACCATACAGATTACAGACAGAGAAAAACTAAAAGCGCTTCTTTCCTGAGAAAGAAACGCTTTTTCTTTTCCTGCCTCTATAAGAGCATATCCAGAATCTCTTCTCTGGACCTTGCACCAATCTCTCTTTTTACTTCCTTTCCATCCTTAATTACCATCAGCGTCGGGATGGACATTACCCGGAACTGTCTGGCCAGTTCCATCTGCTCGTCTATGTTGACCTTTCCTACCTTTACATCTGTGAGTTCGTTTGAGAGCTCTTCAATCACCGGAAGCACCATCTGGCAGGGTCCGCACCACTCTGCCCAGAAATCCAGCAGTACCGGTTTATCAGATTCTACAACTTCCTTCTGAAAATTTTCTTTTGTGATTTTTAATTCTGCCATATTTTCGTCTCCTTTTCTGTGAGATTTTTTTCTTTTCTGGCTTTAGTATATCCCTTCAGCCGGTCATTATCTGTGACCAGGTCACATTCCGGAAATTTTATTTTTTATCCGTACCAGCTGGCCTGCCGTAATGGCCGCAAGAACACACAGCACAGAATCCTCCACCACTGTCACAAGGAAACAGTTTACCAGAACCACATACCAGGAAACCGGCGTCTGTAAAAAATAATTGCTGATTCCGTAAAAATATACCATTCCGCAGAGGTAATAGGCGGCCATTCCTGCCGCTGCCGCTATGATTCTCCCTGCCAGCCCTTTCAGGGGCAGACGCTCTGTCAGGAATCCGGCCAGCCATGCCGCTGCCGGGAAACCAAGCAGGAATCCGAAAGTGGGACGGATAAGATAGGCCGGGCCTCCGCCGGAGGCAAACACCGGCACGCCGCAGAGTCCCAGAACCAGGTACACCAGTACGCTCAGGCTTCCCTTTTCTTTTCCCAGTACAAATCCTGCCAGCAGGGCAAAATAAAACTGCAGGGTAAAATGCATGGGAACCGGCTCCAGCGGAATGGCAATCTGAATAAAAGCGCCTACCGCCATCAGTGCGGTAAACAGTCCGCAGAGCGCCACCTCGCCTGCATTTACTGCTGTTCTTTCTGTTCTTCCTGTTTTTCC